>ENA-UPTF01000131-UPTF01000131.1-marine-metagenome-genome-assembly--contig:-NODE-131-length-51117-cov-4.677429_pt1 | contig 51117 bp, 41 predicted proteins | sample MGYA00238166_ERZ767019 | MGnify/ENA primary metagenome ERZ767019 (study PRJEB28930, sample SAMN06266391) | marine metagenome | isolation source: Sea water from 250 m depth | place: Atlantic Ocean | study... | reverse complement strand
CGAACACTGTGGTTGATATGGTTGGCGGAAAATTAAAGATTTCTTTTGAGGATGCTGGCGAGCTGCAACTGAAGAACATAGAGCAACCTGTTAAAGCGTTTTTTGTGGTTCCAAGTAAAGGTTCGATCCGCTGGGTCCACGACAATACCCAAGGTCCTCAGGTCAAGATTCAGAAGGCTGAACCAGGGTCCCTTGCAGTGATGCTTTTCAAAAACCTTAGTAAGGATGATGAGCAGGATTTTTTCTGCGAAGGGTTTTCGGAAGATCTCCTTTCCATGTTATCCCGCTTTAACAAACTGGTGGTCATTTCCAGCCATGCCAGTTTTGCTTATAAAGAAAAGTCAAAAGGTTTTAAGGAAGTTGGTAAGGAGCTTGGTGTGAAATATATTATTCATGGAAGTGTGAGGAAACTGGGACCCAAAATGCGCATCAATGCAAATCTGGTATCAACAGAAAATGAAAATTCCATTTGGTCCAATAATTTTGATTTATCCGTGGATGAAGTTTTTGATGTACAGGATCAGATTGCGGAAGAGATCGTTGCCACTATTGTGGGGCGAGTGGAAGCAGATTCTTTAAATGTAATAAAAACAAAAAGACCGGAAAATATGGATGCCTATGACTTCGTTCTAAAGGGGCTGGAGTACGCCAAAAAAGGAAATATAATAAAGGAAAACACAGAAAATGCCGTAAAATTATTCGAACAAGCAATAGAAGCTGATCCATCTTATGCCAGGGCCCATGCCTGGCGGGCCTGTTCCCTGTCGAATCTTGCGGACTGGGAAGAAAACCCTGATCCTACAATTTTCTCCAAAGCAATCGAATCTGCTAATCTGGCACTTGAGTTGGATTCCAATGAACCTGAAGTTCATCGAATCATGGGTTCGATTAAACTGTGGTTTGAAAGGGATTATGAATTAGGGAAATATCATTTTGAAAAAGCAAGGGAGCTATGCCCCAGTGATGTGTTTATCATATCCAGGTATGCAACTATGCTCATTTATTTTGGAGAGTTTGAAAAAGCACTATCGGAGTTACAAAGAGCCATGAGATTGGATCCATTTTCCCATGACCTATTATTTGGAACGGAAGGATTGTGCCATTATTGGTTGGGGAATTTTGACCAGGCTATTGATAGTTTTAGAAAAGTGAAAGTTTTGAACAGACACTTGTTTTATCTGGCTTTAACATATTTAAAAAAAGGTGACAGAGAAACAGCACATGAAAAATTAAAAGAAGCGCAAGTGGTTACAGGAATGGATGTAGACACGTTTGTAGCCTCCGAGCCCTATAAAAATAAGGAAATGGTCGATGAGATACGGGAAAATTTGCAAGCCATACCGAAACCCTGATATATCAGTAGTAAAAAATGCATCCTGCATCCGATACTTGTTTATAGCTTGAAGCAAGAACCCCGCCCTTAGCGGGTTTTTTGTTTGTGGGGGATTGGGAGATTTTGGATATGATTAATAAAATCACACCAATTTGAGTTAATAATTGAAAAAATAAAGGAATAGAGTTCAGCAAAGAAATCCTTTAATCTTTTACATTGGAGAACCTCTGGAAAAGTCCACAAAATTCACAGATAAAAATGTAGTTGGGTCTGACTCATTTCCTTAAAACTTTTCCGCAATTCATATTAGCTGGTACAGCTATATCAAATTTTTTGGGGTAAGGCCTGTTTTTCCCCTTTTCAATTAGGATAAATTTATCTTTTTCAATATTCTCTCCCACGTTTGGGTTCCATTTTTTCTCTTCACCTATCGTAGTTAGCATTACACCAGAATAATCGTGAGCAGGGTAAACCTGAGTATCTTCAGGATACTGAAACAATTTTTTGGTCACGCTATCATATAACGTACTGGAATCACCACCTTGAAAATCTGTGCGTCCAGTTCCACCGATAAACAAAGTGTCGCCAGTAAATAGCATCCCACAGGAATAATATGAAACACAGCCTTTTGTATGCCCCGGGGTGTGTATAGTATCGATCGCGAATTGTCCTACTTGAACAGAGTCCCCGTCATTTAATATAAAATCGGAACCTCGGACTCCAGATTCGGACCCGTAATAAATAGGGGTTCCCATCTTCTTTCTTATAGTAAAAGCTCCCGTAATATGGTCGGCATGCACATGAGTTTCCAGAATACCAATTAAATCCAAATCCAGTTTTTTCACCGTTTTCATATCTCTATCGAACTGCTCTAGAACGGGATCAATAATAACAGATTTCTTGTTATATGAATCAAAAAGTAAATAGGTGTAAGCACATGATTCATAATCGAAATACTGTCGCATATTTATTTTTTCCATTTTTTTGACTCCGTTAATTAATGACAGGTTTTCGCAATATTATAAATTATCTTTTTTATTAAACTTCAAATTATATTAATTAGTATCTAAAAATTGTTCTATAGCTTTTTTACCTCCGGTCGGTATCGAGTTACCATCACCCATCAATACACTATTGAAATTTAAAACATCTAAAATTTTAATGCCTGCCTTCGCCTTTTCTACTGCAGCGTATTTAAACACAACTGTCACCATCCTTATCAGGCTTGAACTATTCTCCCTTTATCATATGAATAAATAGCGGTGAGTATTACGGGGCTTAAAATCGTTTGATATTTAAACTTAATTTTAATCGCCATGGTACAGCATATTGATTTCATTATACTCTGTTTAACAACACTTTTTACACTAATCAATCCAATTGGGATAACTCCCTTATTTTTAACACTTACAGAGCGTTTTCATGAACAGGAACAAAAAACCATTGCCAAAAAGGGGGTCCTTATGGGATTTGTTGTCCTGGTTATTTTTGCTTTCCTTGGAGGGTATATTTTTGCTTTATATTCTATTTCCATTGATGCATTTCGAATTATGGGAGGTATCATTTTTTTTCGTAGCGGTTTAAAAATGCTTGAATCAATTGTCCCTAGGACACGTACAACCCCAAAAGAAACGGAAGAAGGATTAAGCCATAATGATATTGCCATTAGCCCAATAGGGATTCCCATCATTACAGGTCCTGGGGCGATAACAGCAGCAATGGTACTTTCGGGTGAAACTGATGGAATAATCCAGCAAGGAATCCTACTGGTCTCAATCGCCGTCGTGATGCTTGTCACTCTTTTTATTTTTCTCGGTGCGCCTAAAATATTTCGAAAGCTTGGTACATCAGGCTCCCGATTGATCCAGCGACTAATGGGAATTATTCTAATGGTGATAGCTGTTCAGTTTGTTATTGATGGCATTACAAATGTCTTATCAAATATCCTGACCAGGTAATGACAAAAAACTAAAATTGCCTTTCTTATAAAATAAATCTACCCAAGCACGAACAAAAGACTCTCCGTGAGGAGGCTATGGGCGTTCTATTCAATTCTTTCTCTCAACTAACAAAGAAGCGTAATCATGTGTAATACGAGGCTTTTTATGCTACTCTAATCACAACGAACTCGTGTAACGGTTTTCTCCAATGATTACTATAATTTATCCAAGAGCTTGATCCATAAATTTCTTAGCAGAAGTTAAACCTTCTGCCGTTACTCTTTCTCCACTGAATAATTCTGCAATCGCCTGAACTTTTTCTTTGTCATCCAAATAAACGGCATTGACAGATGTTTGTTCATTAATTGTTTTTTTATGAATATATAAATGGTGGTTAGCTCTTAAAGCTATTTGAGGCAAATGGGTTATACAAATGACTTGTTTATCTTTACTCAATTTTAATAATGCTTCGGCAACTTTATCTGCTGCCTGCCCGGATAATCCTGAATCAATTTCATCAAAAACCAATGTTTCCACAGGATCACTTTTTTTCAAAACTGATTTAATCGCAAGCATGATTCTTGACACTTCTCCTCCAGAGGCAACTTTAGTGAGAGGTTTGGGGGGTTCACCTGGGTTTGCGCTTAGAAAAAATTCGACTTGATCATATCCTTTGTGCCCATATTTCACTAGTTTATTCTGAAATTGTATTGCACTTTGACTATCTTCTTGCTGGTGTATTCTTACTTCAAATTTTGATCCTGCCATATTTAATTGAACCATTTCTGTTTCAATTTGAGAAGAAATCTTTAAAGAAAATTTAGTTCGAATAGCATTTATTTGATCTGCTAACTTCTGGTAACGAGCAATTAATAGTTCTTTTTCCAATTCTAAATCAGCAATTTTACTATCCAACCCCTTCAATTGATGCATTTCATTTTCCGCTTCCTGAATAAAGGACTGAACAGACGCAATAGAGCCGCCATATTTCCGCTTTAAACTTTCTATAGCATAGAGGCGTTCTTCTACTTTTTGAAGATGATCTTGATCAAGCTCGAATGATTCCACATATTGAATCATTCCTGCTGACGCATCCTGGATGGATATTGAGGCTTGGTCTATCGATTCAATATATGGTTTTAACGAATCGTCATATTTGGACAATCGATTTAATTCATTAAGAGCAGAAGCAAGTTGTTGATAAATGGAATGATCATGCTCGGTTAAAGATTGGTTCAAATTTTGAACTGTAGAAACTAATTCTTCAACGTGATTGAGTCTTTTAAACTCCTTTCCCAATATAATATCTTCATCAGTTTGTGGATTAATTGATTGAATTTCCTGGATTTGAAATTGGAGTAATTCTTTTCGATTCGTAGCATCTTTCTGCAATTCGATTGCTTGGTCCAAGTCTTGGATCGTCTGTCTCAATTCAGAAAAAGTATTGTCAACTTTTTTAACTAAATCCTCGGAATTACAAAAACTATCTAAAAAATCAATATGCGTAGAAGCATCCATAATATATTGCTGTTCATGCTGGCCATGAAAATCTGCTAACGATAAAACTGAATTCCGAAAATCCATCTCAATGATTGGTTCATCATCAATGAATGAGCGAGTACGTCCGCTTTTATAGATCAATCGACGAAATATTTTTTCTTGTCCATCTACAGTTAATTCTGTTTCAACCACAGCCTTATCCTGTCCACTTCGCACATCTATTTTATCTGGTTTTCCCCCTAGTGCGATTCCTAATGATTTCAAGATGATGGATTTACCTGCACCTGTTTCACCTGTGATAACAGTGAGACCATTTTTAATATTAATAGTTAACTGTTTAATAATTGCAAAGTCCTTTAAGTATAGTCGACGAATCATTTCTTGTTATTTCTTAAAAAGACTAATGCACCATTAGTTATGCCGATCGTATCAGTAAAAATGACCCAACTGCTATAAAATATCCCAGAAATAAATGATATTAAATATTCATCCATATTGTTGGATTAATCGGTGCATTGTCTGACAAAGGTCTTTTCAGTAGCAAATAGGAATATGTTAAATACAAGAAATAATATGATGCGTTCAAACATATAAAAATCTACTCTCAATACAACGAATAAAAAACCCTCTACGGGGCGAGGCTTGATGTTATGAATTTAAATTTTTTAATTATCGTAATTCTACAAAATCATTATAATTACTTAATGAACCATCCGTAACATACGTACCCAATTTGTTCCAGACCGACCACAAGTTCTTTTCCTCCATAATCTTACTAAACCAGTCAGATGTTCTTTTATTTGGAATCATTGTATTCCTAACAATTTGCGAATCGAAAACCATTAATAAACTATAACTGCCGATATCTATACCTCAATCGGATTTGGCAATATACTCTTTTAAGCCTGGAATTGTTCTATCAAATGCTGGATTGAATTCTTCAAGTGCAAATTTCTCAAATTCTGTTGTATCAATATCCGGTTCTAATTCCAAAAATCGAATAGCAATTACATCACCTTTTCCTGAATATGTTACTTGTGAAAAAAGCATTGTTGAATTAATCAACGTTATTAAACCATATACCATTAATAATTTTATTTGGTTTATGTTCATGATATACTCCTTCTACTCTTGTCTTATAGTTGAAATAATATTGATAGCTATTTAATAAAAAATCATTTTAATAAAACCATCTTTCTTGTTTTTCTATACTCACCCACTTGTATTATATAAAGGTATAATCCTGCTGACACAGGTTGACCAAGGTCATTAGTCGCATTCCATTGGATTAATCTATGTCCAACCTTTTGATTCTTATCAACCAGTGTCCTGATCTTACGGCCCATAAGATCATAGACCATGATCGTTACATGGCCTGCTTCAGGTATATCATATCTGAACTGCGTTGTTGGATTGAATGGATTGGGATAGTTCTGATGAAGTGATAGAATATTTAGTGTTAAATCACCATGATTTATCATGGAATATGTCTGCGTAAATTTATATATCGTTCCATTAAATGAACATATATACAACTCGTTATATTGGTCCGTGCCAAAAGAAGTGACGGAATAAGGTCCCAAATCACCAAGGGTACTTACTTCAGGGGAATTTCCTTCTTCATATTCTAATGACCAGATATCTCCATACTCAAAATCAGCAAAGATGTACTTTCCATAAAGATTTGGGACCAAATTCCCCCGATATACAAAACCTCCAGTAATGGATTCACCAATATTGTGGTCGTATTGATATAGTGGCATAATAAGTCCGGTGCTATCGCAGCCGACGGTCGAATTGTAACAATGAGCCCCTTCCATAATGTTCCAGCCATAGTTTCCACCTACCTCTAATAAGTCTATTTCTTCATACAAGTCTTGGCCGACATCTGCGATCCAGCAAATGTTCGTGATAGGATCGAAACTGAATCGCCATGGGTTTCGAAGACCATAAGCATAGATCTCATCTCTATAACCTGTCCCCACAAAAGGGTTATTATCCGGAATTCCATAGTTTAACCCTTCATCGGGATTATTCACATCGATCCGTAACATGGAACCGTGCAAGGTATAAAGATTTTGTCCATGCCCATAGGGGTCACCTCCTGCACCACCATCTCCCATACCAATGTAAAGGTTGCCATCAGGACCAAAAGCTATTTGCCCACCATTGTGATTGTCAAAAGGTTGATCAATCTCTATTATTACAAATTCAGAGCCTTCATCTGCCTGATTGGAATCGTTCGAAGTAACCTGAAAACGTGAAACCACCGTTCTTAATGGATCGGGTGTGGTGTAATTAACAAAAAAATAGCCATTATTTATATAGTCAGGATGGAATGCTAGACCTAAAAGCCCTCTCTCACCCTCAAACACTACCCTATCCCGGATATCAAGGAAGAGTGTCTTGTTCACTGCAAGTGAATCATTCTCAAAAACATAGATGTAACCTTCCTGTTCTACCACACAGAGCCGATTGGATCCATCCGGTGGATATTGTAAATCAATAGGTCGTGTAAAATTCAAGCTGGGAAATGCTTCATCAATTTGAATTTGACCAAAAAGAATCAATATGGGGAAAAACAAAAATAGAGTTATTTTTTTCATGGTAAACCTAAATATATCCACCATCCCAAAAACAAACAGACCTACTATTTGGTAGAGATTGTACAATTATTATTTATTATTCAAAGACAGAATGAAATTTTTAATTATTTCATAGGTATTAATCAAACTGTTTGCGCTAACCCATTCATCAATAGCATGAGCACCGTGTCCTGCCGGACCGAAAAGGATGGAAGGAATACCCGATTGGGTTGACAAGGCAGAATCTGCCCAGTAAGACATACCGCTATATTCTTTATCTCCAGAAATTTTTTTCAATTTAGAGATCATTGTATTCTTTTCAACTTCATTGGATGGTCGACTGAAAATTTTTCTCCCCGTGACCTGATGATCTCCAGGTACATTTGTTGCAACACTGATCACGCGTTGTAATTCTGCGTCGAGTTTTTCCTGGTTTTCACCTGGCAAAATTCGGCGTTCCCAATTAAGCTTGGCGTGGGATGCAATCACACTCTGTGACGTACCTCCAGAGATGAGTCCTGGATGGAGACTGCTATGCCCTAGGTAAGGGTCGGGTTTTTCTTCTGATAATTCCTGATTGATTATTTCCAGTTCTTTAAGAACATAACTAAGGGGGAAAATAGCATTCACACCTTCTTCAGGACGACTTCCATGAGCAGCTACTCCTTCAATCTCAATCTCAAACCAGGCAAATCCTTTATGACTTATGCCAATCTGTTCTTCGGTAGGTTCCATAAAGATACCAAGCATTGGTTTCGCAGGTAATGTAGGGATGAAATGTTCAACCAAGTGTTCCATTCCCATGCTAAGATTCTCTTCATCGGCAACGAATGTAAATGCGAGCGTAACCGGGCAAGGATACCGTGAAAAATAAGTTGCCAGCCCCATTTGAACTGCGCAACCACCCAGCATATCATATGTCCCTCGACCAAATAGTTTATCTCCATCCCTACGTAGGACAAATGGATTATCCATCCCTTCTGTCCCCACAGTGTCAAGATGACCATTCATGAGCAATACATTATCCGGATTTTCTCCCGTTAGAACAGCAGTAGTATTGCAACGGTCATTTTTTATTGTATGTACCGCAGAAGGAATCCCCAAATTCTGGAAATAATGGCAAACAAACTCTGCAATTTCCCGTTCACCCTGTCCTGCGGATGAAAGATCTGGATTCACAGAATTAATCTCCACCAGCCGTTTAAGGTTTTGAATCAGTTGATCTTGCATAGTATAGAATACTGATTTCTATATTTTAATCCCATTTTCAGGGTCAGAGGGACTATGAATTCCTATTATAGTCACTTATTTCATAAACTTGTTTCAAATCTACTATCATCCTAACAAACAAAAAACCCTGCTGCCATGCGAGGATCGATGCCTTTAATAGGGTAAATCTATTTAAACACTAACATCTTCTTTGTTTGGATAGGTTTATCTACTTTTAGTAATTATAATGATAAAGATGAAAACACTTTTTCTAACTACTCTGATCTTTTTTTCTTTATTGAATGGGCAGAATAAGAAATTATTATTTATTGGTATTGATGGTTGTAGACCTGATGCATTGACACAGGCACAAACACCAAACATTGATGGATTGATCAATGATGGTATATACATCAATAACGCACTTTGTTCTATCAATGGACAGCCCACGGTGAGTGGTCCCGGATGGTCAACCATGATCACGGGTGTTTGGTATGATAAACATGGTGTATCCGATAATTCTTTTACTGGTTCCAATTTTGATGAATATCCACCCTTTAATGTTTTATTGCAAGAATCAGGTCAGGAATATCATACAGCTTCCTTTATAATGTGGACTCCAATCCATACACAGATATTTGGCAGCACTATGGATTACAATGAATTGCATTCCACCTACGATGGTAGCGTAGCACAGGGTGCAGCAGATTATATGAGTACGCCAAATTTGGATGTTATTTTTTTAGATTTCGACGATGTAGATATTGCAGGTCATAGTTATGGATTCAGTCCAGAGGTAGATCAATATATTGGTGCAATAGAGAATGTTGATGAATACATCGGCTGGGTCATTGACTCTATGGAGAACAGACCAACATTTCAAAATGAGGATTGGTTAATCATGATCACAAGTGATCATGGTGGAATTGGCTATAGTCACGGTGGTCAAACGATTGAAGAAAGACAAATTCCTATTATCATGAGTGGAGCTCTTGTCAGCGCAGAAACGATTCCTGAACAATCTTATTTAACTGATCTGGTACCTACTGTACTTAATTATTTTGGTATCGAAAATAATTGTGAATGGCAGTTAGATGGTATTTCGATGGGACTAACCCCAACGGAGTTTCCTCCATATGATATTTGTCCAAACTGTCCCAATCCTTTGGCGGCGGAAGTAAATCTATCCACAATGGATATTATTTTATCCTGGGACCAGAATTTGGCACCAAATCATACCTATTCACTGTATCGAAATGATGAATTAATTGCAGAAATAGATGGAATTGAAACAAATTATGTTGATGCACCATCGCTCATAGGATTAAATGGTATAGCGATATTTCATTATAGGATCGTGTTAGAATCCAATTCAACGGATTTTTCATGCGAAACTGAAATAGTGGCCAGGATACCTTTAGGTATTACCGTTCTGGAGGAGAATTTCAACAATGTTGAATTATTTCCTGCGGAAGATGAAGCCTATGGGGCCTGTGGAAATTCTATAGGACCAGATGTATTGGGATGGACACACGAACCTCCTGAAAATTGGATAATAGATAATTCGAATATGCCTGAGGTCGGCACCATTGAATGGCGAGGTTGGTCTTTTGCTTCCATGGATTTTTGGGTTGATGCCGAAGATCAACTCCGGAGCCAATTCATAAGAGCTGATGGAACCGTTGCTGTTGTTGATCCCGATGAATGGGACGATTGTGGAAATGCTGCATCTTTTGGGAGCTACAACAGTATTTTAATATCTCCACTAATTCAATTAACGGGTCAACCAATTAATATTTCTTTTGATTCTCACTATAGACAAGAAGCACCACAGCAAGTTTCTTTAACTGTTACTAATTCATCAGGTGAAATAATCGAAATGCTTCTTCATTATTCAAGCGATCCCGGGAGCGATAATGATAGCGGTGATGTACTAAACCAACGGTTAAGTTTCATTGTTGAAACAGATGAAGATGAGATTTATCTCAAATGGGAAATGTATGATGCTGGAAATAATTGGTATTGGGCAATAGATAATGTAACGATTCAATCTCAAACACCACCCATAGGAGATCTGAATTATGATGGGAATCTTAACATTTTTGATCTACTGACTCTTGCTGAAATACTTGTTGGTGTTATTAGTCCAGATACTGTGCTGAATCATGTCAGCGATATTAATCAAGATGGTGAAACGAGCTTTTCAGATCTGATCCTGTTTTTAATCTATATTATGAACCATTAGAACACAACGCAACTTAGCGGGAATCTTTATCTATAGACTTGTAGTCAGCATTAAATAAATAAAACTCAAAATACTATCATCATTATCAGGTCTATATAGTGCAAATCCTTGTTCCAATGATATTCCATCAAATATTATTTTTTTAAATATCAGGTCCATTTCCTGACCGTAATGTGTATTCCCATCTCCACTATTGAAATAATGCAATGCAACAAGAAGGTTGGTCTCAAATAAAAAATCAAGATTCCATTTCAAGTTGAATTCTCTTAAACCTTCGTGAGTATGGTCCGTGAATTTTTTATGTCTGATGTAATCATAAAAACCATGGTATTTGTGCCCTGCTCCAAAGTATTTTGAAAATCCCTCCATCTCCACTGTGGATGTATCATCACCGGATATAAAATCATACCCGAGCCATATATTTTTTACGAAACCATCAATCTCAGGTTTGTAACCCAGATTAACAGAAGCCAAATTTGCAGAGATCTTTTTGCTTGTTTGTAATGCATATTCACTCTCGAGCGTGAGGGTTCTTATGCCGGCCTCGACCCTGGTGCCATAGGTTGAATAAGATAGGGTCGATATAGAATCCTGAAAATCCATGCTATATATCTCAGCAATTGACCCATTATTCAAACTTGAAAGACCATGTTTAATATAAATGCCGTTTAACCAGGTATCTTTCTGGTCATTATGATAAGTATCTTTCGATTCAATGGTAGGCAAGGAAAAGATCAGAATTTCCCCTAATGGAAGTTTTTCTTTAATCAAAACACCTTCGAAACTACGCCCCACATTATTCCAGTTGTTCTTGGACATTATGCGCTGTTTACCCAATGGCAACTCAAACCGTCCGATCTGGATCAATTGGTCACGATATGGAAAATTGAAATATGCCTGATGAAAAAATGAGCTCACTGTGGTATTAGCAACTCCGGCATAATTGTCCTCAGCTCCCAATATCCTCGAATCCTGTAGAATAAAATTTGCCGATATTGGTCCATTCAAAAGGTAAAGACCAATTCGAGATCTCATTTCGTAAATTGTTGAAACACTCCCCGGTCCTACAAGAGGGGAAGTGTCTGATTTCCAACGGGATCTAATATTGGCAGACCATTGGTATTCTGTACTCAGTCCAGTATCAAGGATGAGGAAAAAAGTCAATAAAGATCCGTATAAAGAAAACGTATTCCTAACAGTCATGGATGTGTAGACTTACAATAAATAGTTGATAATTAAATTTTCATCCCGGAGTATTATGTCCAGATGTTATTTTACAAATAATAAGCCTTGGTCAGTAGCGGGTTTTTTGTTTACAGAGGTGGTGGTAGATTCAGACTTTCGCCATGACAATACTACTTTCAATCAATTAAATTTATTAATATGAATTATAACCCGAATAATAGACCGATCAATCAATCAAGACGTCCAAAATTGGATATGGATGATGAATGGAACGCCAAGTTTTTAAACAAGATAAGAGTTGGACACATTAGTACACGCGACGGTAATCAACCTTTTATTAATCCCACTTCTTTCTGGTACAGTAAAGAAGACCACGAGATCTATTTTCATTCTAATGCTGTGGGTCGAATGCGTTTCAATGCTGAAAATAATCCTGAAACTTGTTTTGAATGCTATAGATCTGGGAGACTCCTTCCATCCAATCTCGCCTTGGAGGTTAGTTTTCAATATGAATGTGTGATTGCTTTTGGAAGAATCCGAGTAATTAAGGATATAGATGAAAAACGTGATGTTCTAAATGAACTTCTCCAAAAATATTTCGGAGAAATGAGATCAGGTGAAGATTATCGGCCTATTACCGATAATGAATTAAAACGAACCTCAGTTTATGGAATCAAAATTGAATCCTGGAGCGGAATACGCAATTGGGAAGAGCGGGCAGACCAGGCCGAAAATAATGAATGGCCTAATCTTGATCCAAAATGGTTTGAATTCTATTAGAAATATTTTTTCCAGGCTTCGTCTGATTCAGGCCAGCGGGCAGTTACTTTTTTAAGATCTGTCCAAAAACTCACACCGCTTCTCCCTGTTATATCTCCATGCCCAAATTTGGATTCATTCCAGCCACCGAAGCTATAAGGCTCCCGAGGTACTGGTACTCCAATATTAATTCCAATCATCCCTGCTGATGCGGTCTCTGAGATCGTTCTGGCAACATCTCCGGATGTCGTGAACACAGCAGCAGCATTCCCGTATTGATTATCATTTTCGACCCTCATAGCATCATCCAAGGTTTCCGTTCGGATAATGGAAAGGACCGGACCAAAGATCTCTTCCTTGGCACAGGGCCAATCTGGATCCACACCATCCAGCACAGTGACACCTAACCAATATCCATTTTCATATCCGGCTGGGGGTGTTGCGTCCCGTCCATCTACCAAGACCTGAGCACCCATTTTTTCTGCATCATCGATGTAGCTTGTTATACGATCCAGCGCTGATCTACTAATGATCGTACCCATATCTATGCCAAGCTCAAATGCTTTTGCTTCTTCAACCAATTGCTTAATGATGGGATCAATATCAGCCACACCCACGGCAACACTGGCAGCCATGCACCGCTGGCCGGCACTACCCATGGAACTGGCTAATAATCCTTTTGCTGTGGAATCCTGGTCCGCATCCGGCACAACGATCATATGGTTTTTTGCTCCACCTAAGCACAATGCACGTTTTCCATTGGCAGATGATCTGGAGTAAACAATTTTCGCTACATTAGAAGACCCTACAAATGCCACCGCCTTGATATCAGGATGATCACAGATACTTTCTACTGCATCACGAGAACCGTTCACAACACTGAAAACACCATCGGGTAATCCCGATTCTTTTAAATATTCAGCGATCTTAAGTGCAGATAAAGGTGTCTGCTCTGATGGTTTTAAAATAAAGCAATTTCCTACTGTAATGGCCAATGGGATCATCCATAATGGGACCATAGCTGGAAAGTTAAAAGGAGTGATCCCAGCCACCACTCCCAGCGGCTCATGTGTCATGGTACAAGTAACACCCGCACCCACCGCCGATGAATCACCGCTTAATAAACTGGGCAATGATGTTGCAAATTCCACTACCTCTTTACCACGCAGAATACTGCCCTTTGCATCGTCTATGGTCTTCCCGTTATCCAAAGCAATGAGGTGTGCTAGTTCTTCCAGGTTCTTTTCCATGATCGATTTCAGATTGAACATGACATCTGCCCGATCACGGATACCCCTTGATGCCCACTCGGGGAATACCTTTTTCGCACTTATAACCGCATTATCAAGATCAGAATAATTGGAATCAGGTACTGTAGCGATCTCTTTATCAAAATATGGTGAAATCACCGAAATGGTATTTCCAGAATTAGAATTTTGGTAGTTGCCTGTAACCCAATTCTTTTGTTCTCCGAAATTTTGAAACTGAATATTCTTCATAAAGTTTCTTTAAGTTTTTCTTCCTTCATCCAGATCATAGGGAAACCAGTATTCCTTTTCTCGAATTTGATAATCAATCAAAATATGTTTTGGCTCTCGGAATTCATCCAACCCTTCAATACCTAATTCACGACCTCCACCAGACATTTTCATTCCTCCAAAAGGAGCGGCCTCATTGTCTGTTAAAGGATCATTGATCCAAAATGAACCTGCTTTGATATCATCGGCTGCCGTAAGTGCTTTTTCCATATCATTTGTATAAATATTACAACCAAGTCCATATTGAGAATTATTCGATAACTCAATGGCTTCCCCCAGATCTTTTACTTTTTGAATTGGAATAATAGGACCAAACGTCTCCACATTCATCATTTCCATTTCACTTGTTACTTGATCAAACACGGTGGGATTATAAAAATACCCTTTTTCGAATTCATTCGGACGATCTCCACCACACAATAAACGTGCTCCTTCGGACCTTGCCCTTTTTACCTTCTTTTCCGCTTTATCCAACTGCATAATGGATGCTAGAGGGCCCATGTCTGTTTGTCCATGCATAGGATCACCTAATCTCACTTTTTTTGCTTCTTCCACTACAGCTTCAGTGAAATCGTCAGCAATGGATTCCATTACAAAAACACGTTCCAAAGATGTACAGACCTGCCCGGCATTCAAAAATCCTCCCCATGCAGTACCTTTTGCTGCTATGCTTACATCGACATCATCGCAAATAATAATCGGATCATTCCCACCTAATTCTAGACTGGTCTTTTTTAATTGTTTTGCGGCCATCGCAGCAATCTTTTTTCCTGTTTCGACACTTCCCGTAAATGCAATAACACGCGTATCAGGATGTTCTACTAAAGCAGCCCCAGTATCTCCAGATCCTGTGATCATATTTATAATACCTTTTGGCAAATGATCACATGCAATTTCCAGCCACCGTATAATAGATAGCGGTGTTATTTCAGATGGTTTCACCACAACTGTATTCCCAGCAGATAGTGCTGGTGCTGCTTTCCAGGCCATTAATAGAAGCGGATAATTCCAAGGCACAATGCATCCTACTACCCCATATGCTTCCTTCACCACCATACTCATGGATCTCGGAGTGACAGGCGCGACCACACGTCCACGTTGATCCCGACCGATCTCGGAATAATATTCGAAAATTGAAGCAATCCACTCGATCTCATCCAAACATTCAATGAGCGGTTTCCCGCTTTCATGTGCGATGATCTTTGCTATTTCCCGATCATGAGCTCGGCTCTTTACGGCAACTTCCCGGAGAAGGTCTCGCATCTCCAATGATCCAATGTTCTTCCAATCCTTCCAGGATGATTTTGCAGCCAAGACAGCCCTATCAACATCTTTTTTCTTACTGTTTGGAACCTGATCAATGGTCTCTTCAGTATAGGGGTTTTCAACAGCAAAGGTCTGACCATCACTTGCATCTACCCATTCATTATTAATATAATTTTTGTTCTGCATATCAATCAGTGATCTGGAATAATTGTTCGTAAGGTATCAATAATAATATCGATGTGTTCTTTTTCTACTATAAGCGGTGGAGAAAGGGCAATCGTATCTCCGGTAATCCTTACAAGCAAATCATGATTGTGAAATGCATCTGTGAATACATCATAACCTCGTGCACCTGGCTTTTCAGCTCTGGGTCTCATTTCTATTCCTGTAACCAAGCCTAAATTACGGACATCGATAATGTGGTCTGTTCCTTTTAAAGAATGGCACCCTTCTTCCCAATATGAAGATAAAGCCCCGGCACGCTCGAATAAGCCATCACGCAAATAAACATCTAAGGTAGCGATCATGGCTGCTGAAGCCAAGGGATGAGCAGAGTAAGTATACCCGTGAAAAAGATCAATCATTTTTGGATCTCCCTGCTGAAATGCATCATAAATCTCTTTTTTCACCATTACAGCGCCCATGGGGACCGTACCACTTGTTAATCCTTTTGCACATGTAATAAGATCGGGGTCTACCTTAAATTGCTGGGCGGCAAATGAATCACCAAGCCGACCAAATCCTGTAATAACCTCATCAAAGATGAGCAGTATATTATGTTCAGTACAAATCTGTCTGATCCGCTCCAAGTAGCCCTTGGGAGGAATCAATACACCCGTAGAACCAGCCACTGGTTCTGTAATGAAAGCTGCGATCTGATCAGCACCATGTTTTTCAATGATCCTTAATAGATCATCAGCTAATTCTTTTCCCCAGTCAGGTTGACCTCTGCTAAAAGCATTTCTTTTTAAATTATATGTATCACAGATATGATCCACATTTGTAAGAAGGGGGAAATGATCTTTGTTGTATGATAATCCTCCTACAGAAATACCACCAAATCCAACACCATGATAAGCTCTGTTTCGTCCGACTAAAATTGTTTTTCCTGAATTACCTATGTGCTGTTGATATCCGAGAGCGATCTTCAGTGCAGTATCAACTGCTTCTGAACCAGAATTGGTAAAAAAAACATACTGAAAATCACTGGATGGGGCAATCTCCAATAATTTTTCTGCAGCTTTGAATCCAAGATCGTGCCCCATCTGGAAAGAAGGTGCATAATCCAATTTCGAAGCTTGTTCTTGGATTGATTTGACAATTTGTCTATTTGCATGGCCGGCATTACAACACCAAAGCCCTGCAGTCCCATCCAAAACAGGGGTTCCATCTGGCTTTTTATAATACATGCCTTCACTTTCGTTCATTAATCGTGGCGAAGATTTAAAATCTCGATTCGCTGTAAAGGGCATCCACAGATGTTCAAGGCTATTCGGATGAAACATAATTAATCTCCTTTATTTCCAAACCACCAATTTTTATTCTTATGATCATAGTCAATATAGATGTGTTTTGCTTCACGAAATTCTTCTAAGGCTTCAATTCCATGTTCTCGTCCGATCCCTGATTGTTTCATACCTCCAAAGGGAGCAGCTATATTTTCCATTAGTGGATTATTGATACAGAATGTTCCAGCTTTGATATTATCCGCTGCAGTGAGAGCACGTTCAATATCGCGTGTAAATATGGTGCATCCTAATCCGTATTTTGTGGAATTTGCCATTTGAATTGCTTCATCCATTGATCTGATACTCTGGACCGGTATGACCGGACTGAATGATTCTTCATTTACAATCTCCATTCCCGGAGTTACCTGATCAAATACAGTTGGTTCAAAAAAATATCCTTTCTCATATTTGTCAGGTCTTTTACCACCAATAAGTACTCGTGCTCCTTCCTTTTTCGCAAGGTCCACTTTATTGATAGTATTCGTAAGCTGTACTATAGAAGACATTGGGCCAACATCTGTGTCATTGTTCATCGGATCGCCAAGTTTCACTTTTTTTGTTTCTTCTACCAGGGCTTCTGTGAATCGATCAGCGATATCATCATAAACATATACACGTTCTATTGATGTGCAAACCTGTCCTGCATTCACAAATCCGCCCCAGGAAGTTCCTTTCGCAGCAACCTCCACATCTGCATCATCACAAACGATCACGGGATCTTTTCCCCCTAATTCCAAGGATACTTTTTTCAGATTATCCGATGCTAATCTTGCAATTCTCTTCCCGGTTCGGACAGATCCAGTAAATGTAATAATTGGAACATCCGGATGTTTAACCAATGCTTCACCTGCTTCTTGGCCGTACCCCGTAATCACATTCATGACCCCAGGAGGCATATCCCCACCCGCCACCTCTATCCAATGAAGTATTGAAAGCGATGTAACTTCACTGGGTTTCATCACTATGGTATTCCCTGTTGCTAATGCGGGTGCCAGTTTCCATCCCATTAGAGAGAGAGGATAGTTCCATGGGATGATACACCCGACCACGCCGTAGGGCTCATAACGAACAAGAGACATGGAATTCTTATCTACCGGAGCAACGATCCTACCCACCTGGTCCCGGGCCAATTCACTGTAATATTCAAGATATTCTGCTATGTCCTCGATCTCACTGAGTGCTTCATTGAATGGTTTTCCCATTTCGGCAGAGATCGTTTTTGCCAGTTCATCAGCATGGTCACGAGACTTAACCGCCATGGATCTCATGTAATCCCGGCGCTCGCCAGCAGTTAATTTCCTCCAATCTTCAAATGCTTCCCGGGCAGCATCTACAGCATTGTTCACATCCGCATCACCACTGGCTGGTACCTGAGCAATGACCTGTTCAGTAAAAGGGTTCTCAACATCGAATGTGTTTCCAGATTTTGCATCTTTCCATTCATTTTTAATATAATTTTGATAATTCATTATTTCTCCTTTTGGAATTTTTTCAAGATCTTCCTGATATCTTTCACGAAGAGAACAAAAACCGTGATAGAACCAAAACCAAGGATCAACACAGTGATCCAGGTAAATATTTCCCATCCACTCACTGCCGGTCTCCTTTATCTAAAGCCAGTCCTATAAAAAATCCAAATAATGAGATAGGGACGGTAATGTACATAATAAATTCCTGTAAGAAATCGATTCCGAACCATTGAACTATATATGTTTCTTCCACTATATCGAATGTTCCTGTCATCATGATATATACATTTAATAGAACCGTGCTCGATAGACCCAATCCAGCACTTAAAAGACCAGCCAAGGGTTTCCTGAATTTTGGTACATATAGACCCAAAAGTATCGGCACTAGAACACTTGAAATCAGAACAGAGGCCATAAAAACCCATAGCCCTAGCATTTGGTCGAACGAAACAGCCATTGCGAACCCCAGGAGCCAGGATAATAAAATTCCCTGACGTGTCTTCTTGATCAATTCATCATCTGTTAAATCTGGTTTGAAGGCAGGTTTATAAATATCATATGCTACATTTCCACCAGCAACCAGACAGTAGGAATCCAAGGTAGACATCTCAGTAGAAAGAACCCCGGCCATGAATAATCCTAGTGCCCCAGCTGGAAGTGCAGCAACCATGACCGTTAATAATGCTGCATCAGGAGCCACATCACTGGGTAGGATACCTTTAATAACACCCACTTTTGCAGACATAGCTAAAATTGTTATTAGCCAATCATAAGAGCCCCAAATAAAGATCCCGATAACAAGAGCATTCCGGACATTCCGATATGATCTTGCAGCAAAGATCCTTTGATAAAATGTTGGTTCCACCAAAATGGAAAGACCCGTTGACGCATAAATAATGATCAGCCAAATGGATAGGTCACCCAATGTATCAAAGTAACTCGGTTCAAGTACTTCGATCATGGTATCGAAACCACCAATAAAATTCATGGCAAAGGGAAATGCAAACGCAAGGACCACACACATCATCACGAACTGGATAGAGTCTGTAAGTGCCACAGCCCAAAATCCCCCTGTGAGCGTATAAGCCAACGCAATCCCACCGAGCACCAGCATACCTATAGCCGGTTCCCAACCAAGGATCACATCGCCCAATATTCCAAATCCATAAAGAGACAACGCAGGAAGAGAATATATGAAAGATGTTAAAGCACCAACATACCTAGTATTCTTCCCATAATATCTATCGAGGATATCAGGGAGACTCTTGAAGTCTTCTTTACGTAACCGTTTGGCCAATAAAAAGGCCGAGATAAGAAAGAACGCATAGGTCGGCCGAGCATATCCAAACCACGCAACAACACCATCTGTGAATCCCAGTTGTGAATCCCCAAATAATACGTCAATACCATAATAAGTTGAGATCAAAGTTGTGATCAAGAGAGGTGTCGTGAGTGATCTTCCGGCCAGAAAAAAGTCGTCAAAATCAGAATGTTTTTTTGCAAACCATATACCAACACATACCATCCCAGCAAGATAAATAGTAATGATAACATAATCGATAGGGGAAATAACATTCATGCTTCTAAGATATCCAATCTAAAAACCGAAAATAACGGGCTGCAAATGGCAAAAACCAGGGATTCTTTTTATAAAAGAACATGGTTTGGTGTGATATCTCTTTATAAGGACTTCGGTCTTTTTGTCCTGACATAAGTAATCCCAATTCTGTTCCAAGATAAGTAGCAATAGATAATCCATGTCCACCATATCCCAAAGCATAATGAATCCCATTTATCTCTCCAATGTGAGGCATCAGGTCAAATGTAATTCCCAACTTTCCTGTCCACGTGTGTGTGAATGCATAATCATTTAGTTCTGGGAAAACCTTGCAGAGCTGTGCAGAAAGTATTTTAGCACTTTCATTCAGATCCAGATCTGTACTAAGATCATTGCGCCCGCCCCAGAGCATCCTTCCATCCGGTGTAAGCCGAAAATAATTAATGAACCATTTTGAATCATAGAACATGCGTCTTTTCGGGCTTAGTTCATCCTGTAGATCTTTCGGGAGGGGTTCTGTCACAATAATATAGCTCCCGACCGGAAAGACCCTGGGCTTGAGTTCTGGTACCAGCATATCTGTGTATCCATTGGTGGCAATGATAACTTCTTCCGCTTTTATATCTCCTCTGGATGTTATCAGCTCAGTCCTATCCGGATTCCTGTTTATCTTTTCTACTTGTGTATGTTCACAAAAGATTACACCAAGGTGTGAGACAGCTCTTGCTAATCCATCTACATACTTTGCAGGCTGTAGCCCTCCGCTGGACTCATCCGATAATCCTCCAAAATATGCATCTGTCCCAATTTCAGATCTGATCTCTTCTTTAGGTACAATTGTTTTTTCATGATTCATCTCTCTTTTGATCCATGCTGCATATTCGGGAAGTTCATTGTAATGGGACTGCTTACATGCTAATCCAATATGGCCTTTCCTTGACCAATCACATTCAATATTTTCTTCAATGATGATCTGCTCTAACAGATCAATAGCATCAACAGATGATCTCCAAAATTCACGTGCGTAATCCATTCCATATTTCTTACGAATTTTTAATATGTCCTGCTTAAGACCGGGTGTGGCCATACCCCCATTTCTTGAACTGGCACCCCATCCGATCTCATTTTGATCGATTACTGCTACTGATCTTCCTTCCTTCGATAGAACACGTGCTGCAGTGAGTCCTGTATAACCACTACCAATAATCGCAACATCAACATCTGAAGGAAGATCGTCCGATACTGGAATCGGGTCGTTTGGAGAAAATTGATCAGTCCAGAAGACCTTGGGTCTCATCTTATGAATGAACGGCTGCCTGTACTGAATCCTGAAACTTGTCTATTGTCTCATCAATGATCTCATCTGAATGCGCTTCGCATAAGAACCAAGGCTCTCTAGGATCACTCTCTGCCCAAACACCACGGTCATACATATTGCTCATAATGGCCTCATACATAGCATCATCGCTAAATGCCAGATCTCTGACTTCCTGAACTGATCTTTCCGTGATCAGGAACCCCTGAATATTTGGGTGGCCTGACATTTGATGCGGAAGGCCTGCATCAGTCAGAACCTGATCTAAACCGGTTTTTAGTTTTTTCCCGCGTTTTGCCAAATTTTCTAATACCGGGGATTCAGATAAAATATCCAGGACAGCATTTGCAGCCGCCATGCTGAGGCCATTGGCACTAAATGTACCGGCATGGGTCACACTCCCTCCACCAATCACATCCATAACCTCTTTTTGACCACCAAATGCCGCTACAGGAAAACCATTCCCCAAACTTTTAGCATAAGTTGAAATATCAGGGATCACACCATATGTTTCCCTTGCCCCACCATTGGATAATCGGAAGCCTGTTTTTACCTCATCAAAGACAAGTACGATACCGTACTCATTGCACAATGTTCTTAAATGAGACAAGAACCCATCCTTTGGCTCGATACCTACTATATTCCCAAGACAGGGCTCTACGAACATTGCTGCTATCTCACCATGATGATCCTTCACACATCTCTCAACAGCATCAAAATCATTAAAAGGAAGACAATAAACATAATCTCGGATCTTATCAGGAATTCCAGAACCAACCTGGACAGGAATCGGAGAAGTACGTGCTCCCATAGCCGAAATGGGAGAAGATGCAGTACTGAACAAAACATAATCATGCGCACCATGGTATTGTCCTTCAAACTTGATGAACTTTTCCTTATTGGTATAACCACGTGCTGTTCTAAGTGCGTGCATCGTTGCTTCAGTTCCTGTATTGGTAAACCGTAGTCTTTCCATACCAGGCACCATTTTCACGATCTTTTCCGCTACTTCTACTTCAAGCTCTGTTGTGGCAGCGAATGTTATTCCATTCTCGATCGCGTCTGCCACTGCTTGGTTCACCCGTTCATCAGCATGCCCCAAAATGATCGGTCCCCAGCCAAGACGATAGTCAATGAACTCATTCCCATCAGCATCCCAGACCTTGGCACCTTTACCGCTTTTAAGAACAGGTGTATTATCGGGCCCCCAGTACCTGAAGTTAGAACTAACACCTTGTGTCAAAACATTCATGGCACGATTGAAAATGGATTGAGATCTTTCTCGATTTAGCATGAAACGCTCCTTTAATAAAGATAAGTTTTTATAAAAAGTGCAGGAATCTAATTGGCATGCGTAAAGCTGAGCAAGAATACTAAATCAATGGAAGACTGATACCACCTGACACTACATTTGGCACCTATGGTCAGAAAAAACAGTACAGGTAAATCTAAAATGCGGTTCTGGACCACAGTCTCCGCCATGTTCGTGATCTATTGCGGCGGACCATATGGAATTGAAGATGTGGTCGCTCAGTCTGGCCCTACGCTTGCTATTTTTGGGCTTTTATTCATGGCAGTTTTTTGGGGAATTCCCGGGGTACTACAAAATAGTGAATTGATCAGCGCTATACCCATGGAAGGAGGAGTTTACCAATGGTATAAAAAAAGCTGGGGGCCTTACTGGGGATTTCAATTAGGGTGGCTGGAGTGGTTAACTTGGATGTTTGATGCGGCACTCTACCCCACACTACTGACAGAATATTTCATCATATTTATATGGCCTGAAGCACCTTTTATTTTATCATGGGGATTGACCTTAAGTGTTATCTGGCTTACTGTTTTTATAAATATCCGTGGAATAAAGTTTGTAGGTCCCTTATTTAATATCCTGATCTGGATACAGATCGTTCCTGTAATTGTGATGATCTATTACGGTATCGGATTGATAGACCTGAACGTATACACATCTCTGCATTTGCCCTTGGGGACAGATCTGACCTCAGCAATGGTTCTTGCATTGATCTTTGGTGTGTGGAATTTTTCAGGATACAGTGGTCTTGCTTCTGCCGCAGATGAAATAGAGAACACGGAAACCAATTATCCAAAGGCACTCATCATTACTCTGATCCTTTCAGTTGTTATCTATGTCATACCCTTGATGATAGGAATCGCCGTAGATATACGTTGGGACCTTTGGGGTGAAGCTCAACTTAATCTTGTTGCTTTAGCATTAGGAGGAACTGCTTTTGCCTGGTGGTTCAATCTTGCAGCCCAAACATCCAATTTTGGCCTCATTAATGGCGAGATGCTGCTAATGTCACACTTGCTGAAGTCCATCTCTGATGATGGGCACTTACCAAATTATATTTCAAGGTCCCACTCAAACTATTGCACCCCTGTAGGAGCATTGGTCGCTCAGGGACTGATATTGAGTGTCATGACAATGAGCATGAATTTCGTAGACCTACTTGTGGTGGGTACTTGGATCAGTATTCCTTTATATATTATTGGGTTTTTCATGTTTATTTCATTACGCTATACTCATCCGGACCTGCCGAGACCCTTTAAGGTCCCTGGTGGATTGGCCCTTCCGTGGATCACAGTAATAGTTCCAACATTTATTGCCCTTTTCATTTTTATTTACACACCTAATCAATATCTTCTTGAATCTGTACCACTTCTTTTATCAGGATTTGTTTTTCATTGGTTCTGGAACCGATTTAAATCATCAAAATATTAGACTAATTTCCTTATTGATCACTTATGAATAAAAAAGCAGTCATTCTTCTTTCAGGGGGATTGGATTCCACAACCTGCCTAGCAATTGCAAGAGAACAGGGATTTGATATATTTGCACTGACGATCAATTATGGCCAGCGTCACACCCTTGAGATAGAATCAGCAAAAAGTGTGGTAAAAAATTTTGATGTGGTAAAACATTCTGTGATCGATATTGACCTACGACAATTTGGAGGGTCTGCTTTGACCGCTGACATTGATGTTCCCAAGGATCAGAGCGAATCTGCTATGAACAATATTCCTGTAACCTATGTTCCAGCTCGTAATACTGTTTTTCTTTCAATAGCCTTGGCATGGGCGGAGACACTTGGAGCCTACGATATTTTCATTGGGGTGAATGCATTGGACTACAGCGGTTACCCCGACTGCCGACCAGAATATATAACATCCTTTGCACAGACCGCAAACCTAGCTACTAAAGCTGGTGTTTCCGGAAAAGAATTCAATATACACATCCCGCTCATAGATATGACCAAAGCAGATATCATAGAAAAAGGTGCCAATTTAGGCGTGGATTATGGATTAACATCGAGTTGTTATGATCCGCATAAAAATGGTGATCCATGTGGTCATTGTGATGCCTGCATATTGCGATTAAAGGGATTCAGGGAAGCATGCATTCCTGATCCGCTAAATTATAGAAACTAAGGATGTACACTATAAAAGAGATCTATTATACACTCCAAGGAGAAGGATTCCACACCGGTCGGCCATCGGTCTTTATCCGCTTTACGGGTTGCAACCTTTGGTCAGGATTGGAAAAGGATCGAGAAGGTGCCATTTGTGACTGGTGCGATACTGATTTTGTGGGAACGAACGGTCCTAACGGCGGTAAATATTCTGCAGTAGACATAACAAAGATCATCAATGATCTTTGGCCGGCAAATCAAAATTCGAAACCATATGTGGTTTGCACAGGAGGCGAGCCTCTTCTGCAAATGGATAATGAATTTATTGCAGCAATTCACGTAGCTGGTTTTGAGATCGGACTGGAAACAAATGGAACGATCATACCTCCTGCAGGAATCGACTGGATCTGTGTAAGCCCTAAAGCTAATGCAGATCTTTTATTGCGGGAAGGCCACGAGTTGAAAGTGATCTATCCGCAGTATGGGATGAACCCCAGAAAGCATGAGGATTTAGACTTTGACCATTTTTTCATACAACCAATGGATGGTTCTAACCAAGTACAGAACATTAAAATATCAGAAGAATTCGTGGCAGAATATCCCCAATGGAAGCTGAGCTTGCAGACTCACAAGATAATAGGAATCCCCTAAATTCATGCATGAATGTATTCAAAACATTTATATTTGAAGCGGCAAGATCACTACCTGATCTTCCCGATGGCCATCCCTGTAAAAATATCCACGGGCACTCATTCAAGATCACTATTACAGTCACGGGTAGTGTAGATGACAGGACCGGATTCGTCATAGATTTTGGTGATATTGATGAAATTTTCAATCCTTTGCTTTCAAAGTTGGATCATTCTTACTTGAATGATATTGAAGGATTAGAGAATCCTTCCAGTGAAAATCTATGCCTGTGGATCTGGGAACGATTGGTCCCTTCCCTGCCCGGACTATCGCAGATAGAGATAAAAGAGACAGATTCCACAGGTTGTATATATAAAGGAGAGTGATATGGCCAAGGCCGAAGGTAAAACATTTGATTTTTTAGATGAAACTCACATTGACCCGCAACTAATAGAGGTCTTTGATTTTGACAGCCCGGAACAATACATTAAGTCTGAAACGGATGAATTCAGCGCTGTTTGTCCTTTCAGCGGGCTACCAGATATTGCCTACGTAAAGATCGAATATCACCCTACTGGTGGCAAATGTGTAGAACTGAAATCACTAAAATATTACTTTGTGAGTTTCCGCAATGTCGGCATATACCAAGAAGCAGCGACCAAAAGGATCTATAACGACCTGAGATCTGCGCTTAGGACAGATGAATTGCAGGTGACCACTATTTATAATATTCGCGGTGGATTTGAAACCACCTGTATAGAAGGTTCACTTTCTTGAGGAGTATCTATGGCTTGGATCAATACTATAACAGAACTTGATGCTAAAGGAGAATTAAAGAGATTATATAAAAAAGTGACAGAGCCCTGGGGAGGGGTTGATAATATTATGAAAATTCATAGTATGAACCCTGCTTCTCTTGATGCTCATCTCACACTTTACAAGACGGTGATGTTTGGAAAATCACCGATCCCTCTGGTGGACAGGGAAATGATCGCGGTGGTTGTTTCGGTCCTAAATCATTGTCATTACTGAATTGCACACCATGGGGAGGGTCTCCTCAGAGTTACCAAGGATCCTAATTTAGTGGAGCAATTGAAAAAGAATTATACAAAAGCAGATATTTCTTCTGCTCAACGAGCAATGCTGGATTATGCTGCAAAACTCACTAAAACACCAGGTAAAATGACTGAGAAGGATCTGGTCCCACTTAGGAAATTGGGATATGACGATCGTGCTATTCTTGATATTAACCAAATTACTTCCTATTATGCTTATGTTAATCGTGTTGCTGACGGGCTTGGTGTCGTGCTTGAGGACTTCTGGAATAAAATTCCATGATATCATAAGTTCCATCCATCCCGGTTTTTGATATATTATTTCAATAAATGGAAATTTAATATCACCAGATCGCTTGAAACGATGACTGAATTTCACAAAAAAATCGCCAGTGCAATTAAAAACTACCATAATGAAATTATTGAATTCATTCAATCAGCGATACATTTACCAAGCCTTGCCAACAATGAAGGCCCAGTCCAAGAACTAATTGCAAAAAAGTTGAGTTCATTCGACCTACATGTGGACCATGTTCCCATTCATTTTGAGACCATCAAAGAACATCCGGCATTTTATGATGATGGTTTTTCTCCTGACTCACGCTACAACATTGTTGGTAGCTGGAACAATAACGGAAACGGAAGATCACTGATCCTTAATGGACATGTGGATGTTGTCCCGACAGGGCCCCAGGAAAATTGGAGCGGGTCACCTTGGTCTGGTTCTATTAATAAAGACAGAATATATGGTCGCGGCGCTTGCGATATGAAAGCAGGATTAATTTCTGGGATCTATGCGTTAAAGATCCTTATAGAATCAGGTTTTAAACCAAATGGTAATGTCCAGATACAAAGTGTGGTAGGAGAGGAATCTGGTGGTTGCGGCACATTGACAAATATTGTGAAAGGGTATACCGCTGATGGGGCAATTATTTTAGAGCCTACATCATTGAGTATCTGCCCAATACAGTCTGGCGCACTTACTTTCCGTATAATTATCAATGGCAGGGCTACCCACGCTGCAACACGCTGGGAGGGAATAAGCGCTATTGAGAAATTTGAACTGGTGCATCAAGCAATTTTGGGTCTGGAAAAGGATCGGCATAAATCATTTCAGATTAAGTATTATGAAAACCCGAATCGGGTTGCCCCTATCAATATTGGGACTATCCATAGTGGGGACTGGCACTCAACTGTCCCGGAAAAGCTTACTGCAGAAGGGAGACTTGGAGTATTCCCTGGTGAAAGTGCCCAAGAAGCCCGCACTTCACTGGAAAACACAATTAAAAAGATTGCTACGGAGGATCCATGGTTGAAAAATTCACCTCCAGTTCTGAAATGGATCAATGGACAATACGAATCAGGTAAAACCCCAATGGAACACCCATTGGTGAAAACACTGACATCCTGCCACGAATCTGTTTCAAATAAAAGGGCAAAGCTTGAAGGAGTTACCTACGGTTCTGATCTACGGCTATTCACAAATCACGCTAAGATCCCTGCTGTTCTGTATGGTCCCGGTGATGTACGATTGGCACATTCAGCAAACGAGTATGTTGAGATTCGAGATGTAATGAGATCAGTTGAGGTCATAGCTAATTTCATTGTGCAATGGTGCGGAGGACAGTTTAAATAGAAACTTGATTCTTATCTCAGGTCCCTAATTTTTTGGCAGTTTCTTTTATCATTTTCCACGCATGTTCTATGTGTTCTCTTGTTGTCTGTGGCTGACCAATACAGATCCTTATGGTATAATATCCATTCAGTTTTGTATGTGTTAAGTAAAGACTGCCACTCTGGTTCAAGCTGTTCAAGATCATCTCATTGATCTCATCCGAACCGATGTAACGAAAACAGACCAGATTCAGAGGAACCGGTGCCATGAGCTGAAAATCAGCGTGGTCTTTTATCCAGCTAGCAAATTCCTGTGCTAGATCAACATGTCCTCTTATATATTTCCGTAAACCTTCAATGCCATAATATCGAATCACGCTCCACAGCTTAAGTGACCTAAATCTTCTTCCCAAGGGGATCTGCCAGTCTCGATAATCGAATACTGTACCTGATCGAGTTTCCTGGTTCTTTAAATATTCTGGTAAAATGCTCAAAGAATTGGTCAATTCATTCCTATTAGCCACATATAGACAACTACAATCAAAGTTGGTCAGCATCCATTTATGTGGGTTGAAGGTATAACTATCAGCAAGTTCCAACCCTTCATGAATATATCGATATTCCGGACAAATAGCTGCTGTCCCTGCCATCGCAGCATCTACATGAAGCCATATATCGTATTCTCTACATATTTTACCTATTTCATCGATCGGATCGAAAGCAGTACTAGATGTAGTACCAACTGTTGCACATACATAAGCAGGTTTAAATCCTTCTTTAATATCTTTTTCCAATTGTGTTCTTAGCCCCTGTGGCCGCATCGCAAAGGATCCATCCACATCTATGAGACGAATATTATTCCTTCCTAATCCCGAGATCATGGAAGCTTTTTCAATAGATGAGTGCGCCTGAGTAGAAACATACACTGTTAATTGACCATCACATCCTTTTTCATTAGACCTACCTTTTGTTGCTCTTTCCCTTGCTGCCAGCAATGCACAAAGAGATGAACTTGAAGCTGTATCCTGAATGACCCCACCACCAGATCTTTTGGAGCTGAATTTTTCAGGAAGATTCAGCATGCCAGCAAGCCAATCAAGCATATGTGTTTCTAATTCGGTGCAAGCTGGGCTTGTGACCCATAGCATCCCAGTTATTCCCACCCCACGGGAAATAAGATCTGCTAGAATCGCTGGGCCGCTTGAGTTCGCAGGGAAATAACCATAGAAGTTGGGCGATTGCCAGTGAGTGATCCCAGGCATGATAAGTTTATCCATATCATCTATGATCATTTCCATTGACTCCCCTTCATTGGGTGGTTCTTCCGGAAGGTTAGATCTAATATCACCTGGTTTTACCTGTGATCGAACAGGATATGAACCCACATTCTCATAATAATTAGCAATCCAATCGATCACAGAATAACCTATATTCCGAAATTCTGAAGAAGACATATGTAAGGAATTTTCTTTGTTCATGTTCATCTCATTCATTTTTTATTTCATGATAGTTATACAAAAAGATACCGGTACTTAATAGCCTTAAAAGAACAGTTTTAATGTTTGAGCTATGACCCAATTTAATCTGTTAAATATTTGATACCACACGACACAGATCAAAAGTAGCAAAAATTGGTATTAATTTTCAGTATGGTAACACTGGAAGATATAAATGTTGCTCAAACCCGAATATCACCATTTATTCACAGGACTCCTATACATACATGCAACAGCTTGAATGAATTGACCGGAGCTAAGCTGTATTTCAAATGCGATAATTTCCAGAAAGCAGGATCTTTCAAGATACGTGGAGCAACAAATACAGTTCTACAATTATCACCAGAAGAACTAAATCATGGAGTGATCACTACATCTTCAGGGAATCATGGCGCAGCACTCGCTTTAGCCGCAACCAAGCAGGGTGCTGATGTGCAGGTAGTTATGCCCAATAACACTTCCCGAATAAAAATACAAAATGTGGAACGCTATGGGGGAAAGATCATCTATTGTGAGCCAAATCATGAATCCCGAGAGAACACGCTTAAAGAAATGGTAGAAAGAACAGGTGCTATAGTGGTACATCCCTATAATGATGAAAGGATTGTTGCTGGACAGGGTACTGCGGCTAATGAACTGCTGATGGATCTATCTTCTCTTGATGCGATAGTCTCTCCGGTAAGCGGTGGTGGACTTCTATGTGGAACTCTTTTAGCAGCCAAAGGAATTGATCCAAATATAAAAGTATATGGTGCTGAACCGATGGGAGCTGATGACACCTATCGCTCTATACAAGAAGGAAAGATCGTTCCAAACAAAAGGGTCGATACCATTGCTGATGGTTTGCGGGCCCAGGTCGGGACTATCACATTTCCAATTATTCAAGAAATGGTTGATGAAATCATCCCTGTATCTGAAGAAACGATCATAGATTCCATGCGAATGATCTGGGAAAGATTAAAGATCATGGTAGAACCTTCGAGCTCGATAGTTCTAGGTGGCTTATTAAGTAAAAAAGAGGTTTTTAACAATAAAAAGGTTGGATTGATCTTATCTGGTGGGAACGTGGATCTGGATAATATACCGTGGTAGTATAGATTCCTTATGAGCATTTAAAACCATGGAATGATCTTTTTTATTATTTATTATGGTTTCAGTTTCGGAATTGTTTGGTCCTCAACTCATAGCCTCTTATGGGCAGGAATATTTACTATAAGTCTGATACCAAACGGAATTTTTGCCTTGTTTTATAGTAAAAACATAAAAAAATACAGACAGCATGTTAAATTTCTCTCCATTTTTTACCATAAGAGATCAATTGTTTTTCAAATAATAGAGGAGCGTATGGCCATTATGCGTTTTCTCCAAAATGCCAAGGATGAATATATAGTATCAGTGCAACTTGAAGCATAGTCTATAAATATTTTTTACGTTAGAAAAGTGCAAAAGAACACAACATACCTTATATGAATTTTGGCTGTCAAAATATGGTAGACCCTCTCCGAAAGGTTCTGATCAAGCATCCAAGGGATGCTTATCAAAACCAAACTACTGTTGATCGTCAATCGATCAATCTTAAGTATAACAGTGTCCCAAATTTTGAAAAGGCTCTTGCGGATTATGAATTCTTCATAGATCTCTTAGAATCATCTGGAGCTGATGTTCATTTCCTTCCTGAAAATGAATCCACGACACTGGATTCGGTATACACACATGACCCCTGTATCATTTCTAATCGCGGTGTGATCCTTTGTTCCATGGGGAAAAAAGAACGATCATCGGAACCGGATACAATGGAAGCCTATTTTAGATCGATCGATGTTCCAATCCTTGGCAGGATCAAAAGCCCAGGAATGTTGGAAGGTGGTGATGTGGTGTGGATAGATGAATATACCGTAGCTATCGGTGAAGGCTATCGTTCTAACGCCGAAGGTATTCAGCAGTTCAGAGAATTATTGGGGGGACTGGTGAATGAGGTGATCTCAGTACCCATTCCTCACTGGAATGGTCCTGATGAATGTCTGCATCTAATGAGCAATGTGAGCCCCCTGGACCATGATCTATATCTTGTCTATCCCCGTCTTCTTCCAGTTCCTTTTTGCCAATATTTGATCAATAGAAAGATCAAACTTCTGGAGGTCCCTGATGAAGAATATAATTCAATGGGCTGTAATGTACTGGCCATTGCGCCAAGAGAATGCATTATGATCGCTGGTAATCCCATCACTCAGAAAATACTGGAGATCGAAGGTGTGAAAGTACATACTTATTATGGTTCAGAAATCTCTCTCAAGGGGTCAGGGGGACCAACATGTTTAACCCGGCCATTTCTAAGATCTACTTCATGAGCTACAGTAACCAGTTCACAGCACATACTCAGCTCAGGCTTTCACCTTTCTTTGAGCGCACATCCAAGCTGAATGAATCCCAGGAATGGAGACGCTGGTCGGGGTATCTGTCCGCAACTAATTATGAACTCAGCCATGAAAATGAATATTTCTCTATCCGTACCAAGGCCGCTCTTTTAGATATAACTCCCTTATACAAGTATATAATTGAAGGACCTGACGCCCAGCGATTCTTAGATCGCCTAGTTACAAGAAATATTATGATATGCAAGGTAGGACAGGTCATGTACACTCCCTGGTGCGATGAGAACGGAAAACAGATCGATGACGGCACAGTACAGAGATTGGCCGAACAAAAATTTCGCATTACCAGTGCTGAACCAAATTTAGAATGGATCGAACACAACGCTGCTGGGATGGAATTGTCCATCATTGATGATTCAACAACCACCGCTGCTCTGGCCCTTCAAGGTCCTAATTCCCGCAACATACTGAATAAAGTTATTTCAGACTCATTGAACAATTTGAAATTCTTCTGGATGATGAAAACCCGATTGAACGATATTCCTATTTCCATTTCCCGTACCGGGTATACTGGTGATCTTGGTTATGAGATCTGGATGGATCCAAAATATGCTCTATCTGTCTGGGATTTATTAATGGACAAAGGTGTGTCCTATGGTATCACTCCCACTGGTCTGCATGCGTTGGACATGGCTAGAATTGAAGCATCTCTGATACTGCTGGATGTGGACTATGTGTCTGCCCAGCATGCATTCATTGACCATAGAAGGTCATCACCATATGAATTAGGGATAGGATGGGCCGTAAAACTCAAAAAGAAAGATTTTATCGGTAAGACCGCGTTAGAAAAAGAACATGTTCAGGGATCTGAATGGCAACTCCGGGGCATTGAGATCGAATGGAATGCACTTGAAAAACATTACCGAAAAATGGGTCTACCTCCAGGACTTCCAAACACAGCATGGCGATCCAGCACACCACTTTATCAAGGAAATGAGCAGGTAGGATATGCAACCAGTGGATGCTGGTCCCCGATCCTGAAGCGTTATATTGCTTTAGCGCACCTAAAATCAGATAATGCCAGGATCGGTACAAAATTAGATTTTGAGCTGAAAGTAGAACACTTCCGAAAGCTCACACCGGCAATGGTCGTAGACACACCTTTTTTTGATCCTGAAAGGAAACGTTCATGCCCAGTGTAGCTCAATACGATGCCATTGTCATAGGTGGTGGACATAATGGATTAACAGCAGCAGCTTATCTATCAAGAGCTGGGAAAAAAGTTCTGGTACTTGAACGACGTCACGTTCTGGGAGGCGCTGCTGTTACGGAAGAAATATTCCCAGGATTCAAATTTTCCGTGTGTTCCTATGTAGTAAGTCTGATGAAGGCCAATGTGATACGAGAATTAATGCTCCCCAAATTTGGCCTTGAACTATTGCCTTTAGAAAGCACCTTTACTCCTCTGAACAATGATTATCTTCTCAGAACCGCGGACCATGACCAGACCTACCGTGAAATATACCGCCACTCCCCCCGGGACGCAGAAGCGTACGAAAGGTTTGGCCCTTTGATGAGCCAAATCGGTATGGCTGTACGCCCAATATTGGAAACAATCCCTCCTAATGCCATTCGTCCCAGTTTATCGGATCTGAGTGCTACAAAAAAGTTGCTTGATCATTTCAAAACACTAAGTACCGAACAGTTCGAATATCTTGTAAAACTAATGACCATGAGTTCAGCAGATTTTCTGGATGAATGGTTCGAATTCGATCCGCTGAAAGCCACCATGTCTGCAAGCGGTATCATCGGAACATTCATGGGACCTCGATCGCCGGGCTCAGCATATGTTATGCTACATCATTATATGGGTGATATCGATGGGGCTTTCCGTTCCTGGGGTTTCCAGCGCGGGGGAACCGGAGCCGTGAGCGCTGCCATTGCTCGCTCAGCTGAACATTTTGGAGCGGATATAATGACCGAGGCGGCAGTAGAAAAGGTGACCGTGAAAAATGGAAAAGCAATTGGAGTGACCTTGGAGAATGGCGACCAATTCGATTCTACAAAGGTGATATCAGGGATGGATCCAAAATTGACATTTCTGAAAATGTTAAATGAGAAGGACCTTCCTTCAGATTTTGTTACTTCGATCAAGAATTTTCGGATCCGAGGTTCATCAGGAAAGGTGAACCTGGCCCTTGATGGACTCCCTGATTTTACTTGTCTGCCCGGAAATGGCCCTCACTTACGGGGTGCTATCTCCATTAGCCCGAGCTTAGAATATATTGAAAAAGCCTATGATGACGCCAAGTATGGCAATTTTTCACGATCACCTTATATTGATATTATCATTCCTTCTGTCCTAGATCCGGATATGGCTCCCCCAGGAAAACACGTTATGTCCTGTTTTGTTCAATATGCCCCCTATAATATCAATGGGGGCTGGAATGATGATAAGCGTGAAGATTTTGGTGATGCGGTCATCAACGCTTTAGCCCAATATGCACCTAATATAAAAGATATTATCCTGCACCGGCAGATACTGACACCAGCAGATCTCGAATCTACATTCGGTCTATCAGAGGGCAACATATTCCACGGAGAATTATCATTACAACAACTTTTTATCATGCGGCCTGCTGTAAAATGGGCGGATTATAGGACACCTATCCGGAATTATTTTCAATGCGGCTCTGGAACACATCCTGGCGGAGGTATAACAGGATCTCCCGGTGAAATGGCAGCTAAAAAGATCTTAAAGGAATGGTAATGGATCGATACGATATCATTGTAATCGGAGGTGGGGTCAACAGCTTGGTCACAGCATCGGTTCTAGGAAAGTCTGGGAAAAAGGTCCTACTTTTAGAAAGCAGAGATTCTGTTGGGGGACTTGCATCAACAGAAGAATTTGCAACGGGATTCAAATGCAACCTGATCAATGATACTATAAAATGGATCGATCCTAGGGTCGAAAAGCAATTGGGTCTTGGAACATACGGACTGGAAATGGTCACATCGGATCTGGTACGGATCGCACTGGACCGGGATGGGCAGCATATCAAGTTCTATTCAGATCCAGACCAAACGGCCACATCGATAGCAAATCATTCCGAAAAGGATGCCAAGGCATGGTCAGAATTCACTAGATATATTGATAGTTTATCTCAATTTTTTGAAAAACTCTATGAACTGACCCCTCCCAAATTCCCCGACATAGGCTTGAGGGAAGCACTAACCATGAGGTCCATTTTGACACCTATTCGCAAACATGGCACTCGCGGGTTGGTAGACCTTATGCGGTTGGTACCCATGATGATGCAGGAACTCATGGATGAGTGGTTCGAAGCAGAATTACTCCGGGGTTCCGTCTCTGCTGCTGGGGTCAACCATATTTCTCAAGGACCATTCTCTGCTGCAACAGGCTATAACCTACTCCACCAGCATGTTCATGCGAATGGTGTTTTTCATAATACAAAATTTGTCAAAGGCGGAACCGGAAACTTAACTAATACCCTTTTTAAATCCGCTCAAGCAAATGCCGTGAAAATCAGAACAAATGCAAATGTAAGGTCCATCGATGTGGCAAATGGGATATGCAGCAGTGTCACTTTGAGTAATGGTGAAACTTTTGCAGCAAAACATGTTGTATCTGGCTTAGACCCGCAGAATACTTTTGTAAATCTGGTGGGCCCATCAGAATTGAATCCCAAATTTTATACCCAACTCAAGAATATTAAATACCGAGGCAGTGTGTCCAGGATTCATTTTGGCTTGAATAATCTTCCGGAGATCAAAGGTATTAAAGAAGACCAAATGAAAACCGTTTTTTCTATTAGTCCGTCCATCAAATATTTAGAACGAGCTGCAGACAAAGCCAAATATGGTAAGATCTCTGAAGATCCATTCATTGAATTCACTATTCCCTCTATGATCAATTCCGACTTTGCACCAGATGGTAAACATGTGTTATCTGCCACAGTTCAGTATACCCCTTACCATTTGCGTGACCAAGATTGGACCGATGATTTGAAAGAGCAGTTAAAAAATAATGTGGTATCCGCTATAGAAAATTATATTCCGGGATTTTCAGGACAGATCGAATCTTTTGCTGTGTTCTCTCCTATGGATGTGGAAGATAAATTCGGTTTGACAGAAGGCAATTTAAATCATGGTGAAATGACATTGGATCAGTTCTTTTTCATGCGTCCCACCATGAGTTCTGCTCAGTATAGATCACCCATAGAAAATCTATATCTTTGCGGTCCAGGAACTCACCCAGGGGGTGGGCTGCATGGAGCAAATGGGTTCAATGCTGCAAATGAGATTCTTAAGGGATGACATTTAGAAGAACAGCTGATACATTTGAAGCCGGAGCTCACACACTGTTTCGGGAATATTATACAGACACTGCTATATTGGAGAAAGAGTATCGACAAATGCAGAATTTTCTGTTCATAGCTTTTTTCAGAAAATGTGGTCAGGTCAAAAAAACACAATACAAAGGATGCCATCGATTTCTGGGACCTGACAAATAAATAAGATTGGCATATATCAGAGTTATCACAATTAGGTGTCAGATCGAGAAACTATTTTCCATCTCCTTACTTTGGACAAGAAAGCCTGTTATCAGCTTTTGATGAATATTATTTGAGAGGACTGAAAGCATCTGCCTGAACCAAGAAACTTACAGGGCACTGAAACGATAGTGTATTTTGGGGAGTATTAGTAAGGGTAGAAAGGAGAATACAGTTCAGCTGAAAAATTCAGTGACTTTTTTAATATAGGCAGGCGTTGTGCCACAGCAACCTCCGATAACTGTTGCACCAAGATCATGCCATTGCTTGCATTCGTGCAGATGCTGATCCGCACTGTATTCGTCAGTAAACTGCCACTCAGGGGGATTGAATTTCCCCACATGAGCATAAACGCCTAAAGGTTTGTTCCACAAGGGTGCCAGCTGCTTTAGACCTGCGGTAATATGATCAGGTGGAGCACAGTTCAGTAATAGGACATCTGGTTCATTACGAGCCATTGAGTCTGCTACTTCTTTCATGGATTGGCCTCCCAGAAGGCGACCATCCTGATAGGGAACAAAGGCGACCCATGCTGGTATGCCAATTTCTTTTGCAGCCCTGATCGCCACCTCTGCTTCTGGTGTTGAATTGAATGTCTCAAAGAGAAAAATATCGGCGCCGGCATCGGCATAGTCTGTTAATTCTTCCAGATACTCATCATATATCTCTTCAGCATCCGGACTACGATCCGGGCGAAAACACCACTCCAAAGTAGTAATGGAAGCAGCGATCAGAATGTCATTATGATTCATCGAACGACGTGCTTTATCCGCTAAGGAAACCGATTCATGAATTAATTCGCTGGCCCGATCCAACAACCCCTTTGCCCCTAACGTTTCAAGATGTTCATTATTTGCAAAATGATTTCGAAAACTGCGTTTGCTAAGCTGAAACGTATTAGTGGTGATCACATCAGCACCAGCATCTATGTAATCCTGATGAATCTCTAAATTCAATTCTGGTTCACTTTTCAGCTGGTGGCTCGCCCAAGTATACCCCCGGCGAAGTATCTCTGTGCCTATGCCTCCATCAAGAAAGGTCACCTGCTGGGCATCTATCTTACTTTTTAATTCATTATAACCCATGCTTTTAGCCTATCATTTTGCGAACAGCTCTGATATGTTCTGGTGTTGTTCCACTAGAGCCACCTACAATTTGAACACCCTGATCCAACCAACTATTTACTTCCTGGGAAAATTCCGCTGGCGATACTTCATCAGTATCTTCAAATCGAGGATAGAAATCTGGTTTCCAACTAGGAGGACTATATCTGCCAATAATTGCTTTGGCGCCGCAAGGTGATCCATTAATAATATTTGGCAGACCTTTCTTTATCATAGGTATGCTCCCAGCAGAAACGAGAACTGCTTCAGCACCCTGGCTACGGGCAAGATCAGCAGTATCCGAAAGCGATTCACCATTTAATAAATTCCCATCCAGACCAGGAACAAAACTCATCCATACAGGAAGATCAAACCCCGATGCTGCTTGTAGGGCTGCTTTTGCTTCTCTTGAATTATTCATTCCCTCAAAAAAAATAAGGTCAACACCAGAATCCGACAGAATATCAACACATTCTTTATGGTGAGCTAAGCAATCATTTTCAGATGGTGAGAGATCCGGACGAAATAAATGCATGACCGGTGAAATGGAGCCAGCTAGCGGAATAATCCCTTCCTTGCCTGTTTGTGTCAAGGCTTCTCTTGCCAGAGATACTGCAGAACGGCATAATTCCATTGCTCTTTTTTCCAGACCAAGGGCACCGATCAAAGCCATATGATCCCCATCTCGAAAGAAGTTGATAAAGTTACGCTTTGTCAAATTGAAAGTGTGTGTCGTGAGAATATCAATTCCAGCTTCTATATAGTCAATATGTATTTCCCGGATAACATCAGGGGCATCCTCAATGCCATGCTGACGCCAACGGACACCCCGGCGAAGTACTTCTGTACCATTACCCCCATCCAGGAGGACCGGTTCATTAGTAGAAAGTTTTTGTTTTATAAAACTGTAACTCATAAACAAAAAAGAAGGGGCGAATTTAGTATCACATTATCTATAAAATTTAACAACAAATTCTATAGTTCGTGATGATGAACCAATTGAGCTTCATTGTTCGCATTTGGGAATTTGAGCCGAGTTACCTGACTTACAGCTCGTGCAGCCTCATCCGGCTTATATTTCAAATAATGGTTCTGATGATCGCGGGCTTTTTCCTGATTCCCCATCTTTTTGTGAATAAGCATCAGATTATAGTGGGACTGATAATCTTCAGGGTCAATGAGTAACGCATTATGGAACGTCGTAAGGGCCAGTTCAAAGTGTTCCAAGAAGTAATATGTTTGCCCTAGTTCTTTGAGCAAGATACGGTCATTGGGAAATTCTAAACGCACTTCCTCGAACAATTTGACAGCTTCTTTATATTCCCCTTGTTTTTTCCGTATCAAGCTTAGAAAATAGTTTGCTTTTGGAAATCCATTTTTTATTTGGATAGCTTTATCAAGAACTTGTTCAGCATAAGAGAATTTTCCCTCTTTGATCAAAATACGAGACAGGTTCACAAACCCATCAGCATATTCAGGGTTAATATCTACGACCTGTTCAAATGCACTGCGTGCCGCTTGTAGATTATTTTGTCTAAACATTCCAATCCCATAATCATTTATTCTAAGAAAATCTTTTATATCCCTATCACAATCCTGCTTTCCAGACAACAAGATAAGAGTATCAGTTGCCATGGTTATTATTGGCAGATCTATTGGATCTTCTAAGAATGTTTCCGTTATACTTCGATTGAATTTTCGATAGTGCAGATAAACAACAATTTTAAGTGAACGATCAAAATCCTGAGGAATAGACCAACGGTAATGAATTACCTCAGCCGATCCTGGTGGTATAGAATTATTATAAAGTGTTGTTACCCATTCATGTGGGTTGCGTTTTAGAATAAATTCCCCGTTTTTATCCAAGAGGAGTCCCCGAAAAAAATGCGCTCTTTCATCTACCGAGCGATCTGGTTCAAGATGTCCATTACTGAACACAACATTCCCCGATTCATCAAGGCCTTCCAACTGTAGCCATGGTTCATTGGAATCAATAGTCCCTCCGGGAAATCCATGCCCCACATCTCTTGTTCTGACTACAACCTCAAACTGTATCTCCTGTCCGGGAACATAAGTATAACAATCACCCAGTGGTGCGCTTAAACCATTCTTATCCACTATCCCAAAAAGATCTACAGATATTTTATCATCCTGCATAAAAGCTGTTGTCCTTTCTAACCAATCCTGGTTCCGTGAATTTGGAAGTGACGGTAAAGCAGTATTGACAGCATTAAAGTAATGTCCCCGAACCCGGCCACCATCGTGACCTTTATCCTGGGATCTTTCATAGGCCATGTGGCAGTCCTGACATTTTAGTGGTGCTGGTGGGGCATAAAAACTGGCTACAGCATTACCACTCACACCGCTGTGCTGCCAAGCATCATACTCATCCTGACCACGGAGCCAGCGGTAATGATTGATGGTTGTATCTAAACTTACCTTATGGCATGTCAGACAGTATTCACTCTGCGAGTGAAATGGTTTTAGCATATTTTTTTTATGTGCTCTCGGATCGACCCTGATCAACATATTGTTCACTTTGGATAAAAGTCCTTCCGATCTTGAAAAGGGGTAATCATCGAATTCCCCTATAATATATTTTCCATTCCCGGTTATATCGGGTTTTTCAACTATACTATGGCAGACCTCACAGGTGATCCCAGAATGTGCTTCAGGGATATTCTTGTCAGGTCTTCCTTTTAATAGACCGGTATGGAGCATCACGGGATCATGACAGCCGGCGCACCATCGAACAGCCGTTGAATCACCAGAAGATAATAGATAATCCACAGACCCTGTATAAAATGGATTATTAAAAGAAGATAATCTATGTGCGGACTGTTGCCATTGTGAATGAATATCCGGGTGACAACCAGATGTTCCACATCGGAAAGATCGATCAATAGATGCATGGTTCAGATATTTTTGTGATACGGTCTGTGCCGGTGATGGATAAAAATCAGTTTTCTCGCCTGTTACATTATTCTTATCTATGAATCCAACAAGCACATTGGCAGACACTAAAACAGAAAAAATAGCAATCACTCCTGCTCCATATATCAAAAGATCTGAAACTTCAATTCTCTCCAGAATGAAAAATGAGATCAAAAACCCTGTGACAGAAAGTACATGAGCAGTGAATAGCAATTCTCCTAATGTACCAGAGCTGCCATTGAAGGCTAATAATATTCCAAAAGACAAAGCTGCGGTCAAAAGATGCCTGACAGTCTTATTCAACCCAGATAATTGTTTTGATCTGCTTTTGCCATGGAACAACAAAATAAGTATGATCCCTACTCCTGAGGTAATATGTAATAAAACTATACTATAATAAACAGGTCCAGCGGGAACAAAGAACCTTAGAAATATAGCTGATGAGAGTTGGAATAGGATAAATGGACCGAGCATTATCTTTGATCTATTTCTATTAGACTCTTTAACCTGTTCAATTCCTCTTTAGCTTCTTTGTCACCAAGGTATACAGATTTTCTCAATACTTCCGCTGCTTGTGTAACATAATCATGCTGTTCGTAAAGAATTGCTAATTCTCTATACAAATTCAATTCAGTTGGTCGAACACGGATCTCTGTCAATAATGCATCCCGATCCTTTTCAAAATCAGAAAGTTTCTTAAAAGTCGCGAGATGATCACGTGATCTATCAAGTTTGTTCATCTTTTGATATACCTGCCCTATGGCATAAAGTGCTTCCTTATTACGTTCATTGAGCTCTATGGATCGTTGCAGATATTTCTCTGCATCAGACCAATCTTCCAAACGCATACATCCTTGCCCCAAATGAAACCAGATATCTGCATTCATTGAATCCAATATTGATGCTTCATATAAATAGTCAAAAGCTGTATCTGGATCATTTTGTGCAAGATATACCATTCCTATGAAATGGTTAGGGCCTGCATCCTTATTTTCCATCCTTAAAGCTTCTTCCAGCGCTTCTTTTGCCTCTTCCAATCGGGAAAGATAATATAGAGCTACACCCTTTTTATAATATCCTCGCCAGTGGTCCGAACGAAAGGATACAGCCATATCATAACACTTTAGAGCTTCCTGCATACGACCGTTTTGTTTATGAATATCACCCTTTGCTATCCATACGACAGGGTCCGACCTGTTCCATGTCAAGGCTGTATCCAAGGTCGCCAGAGCCCTGGTCTCCTGATGGAGATTATCATATATCTTACTCAGAGTAATATAATAATGTGGTATTGATGGATTTCTTATCATGGCCTGTTTAACATGCTCGATCGCTTCTCTATACTTTCGGAGTCCAAAATATGCTTTACCTAGATCATGGTGAACCTGAGGCAGATCGGGTTTTCGACTAAGCACGCGCAGAAAATGACCTACGGATTCTTTTATCTTTCCGGATCGATAATAGGCTCTTCCCAGCCAATACCATCCATAAAGATTATCAGGGTCCAACCCAGTAGCCTTATGGAGCCAATCGATTGCTTCCAGATTGTTCCCATCTTTAAGGTGAACATCCCCGATATTGCGACAGACCAGTGCATAATTGGGATCATATTTGAAGGCTATCTTATAATTTGATAGTGCGTCTGGGTAGTTCCCATTCTCTTTATGGATCGTACCAATGTTATTATAAGTACGGGCATGATCCGGTCTTAGATCTTTTGCTTTTTCATATGCTCTTAAAGCTTGGGAATTATCTTTATTGTAATAATGGATATTCCCAATACTGATCCAGGCCTCAGGTTGGTTTTGGTCAAGCTGAAGACCACGATGATATAATTTCAATGCCCCCATAGGATCACCAGATCGGTGCGTAGCTTCAGCTAGACCATTTATTGCTTTTATATTATCGACATCAGTTTTAAGGACATCGGAAAAAAATTTAATTGCTTTGTTGTATTCTTTACGATCGAGGAGATCATGACCAGATGACAGATCCTGACCAATTAATTGAGTGTAAATTAAAAAAAGACAAAAAAGAATTAAGGCTGAAGAGCGGATAGTTCTCCTCCCTGAACGATACGGTAGAATTTATTCAATTCTATCTCAAAGAATACGTCTCCGCTTCCACCAGGCCATTCTACTTTCATCCGGGTGATCATAGGGTCATCTCCCAGACCAAAAAATATGCGATGATCATTGGAAGACAAATAACTTGCACCTGGATTCACATAACTACTCTGGGTACCTGATTCTGAATAAATAGTTATCTTAGCACCATACCCATCCCAATTTGATTGGCGACCTTTTATCTGGAAAGCTACCCAGTTCTTTTCAGGCGTACCTTCACGGATCAATAGGTTTGGTGGTCCATTATTATTATTGATCACTATATCAATATCTCCATCATTATCCAGATCACCGAAAGCTGCACCACGGGCGACGGAGGGAACACTAACATCTCCAACAACTGCAGCATTTGCTATCTCATAAAAGGAACCTGTACCATCATTAAGGAAGATCTGTTTACGCTGGGCATGTGAATAATCTTTATTGAACAGATCAATATTATCTATGACATGGCCGTTTGTAACAAAAAGATCCAGCCAGCCATCATAATTATAATCCAGGAACCTCGTACCAAAACCTAAAAGATCAAGACTGGGCTGTCCCAAACCAGCGGAAAAGGTCTTATCAGTAAAGGATCCGTTATGGTCATTGATATATAATGTGTTCGATTCTCCACTAAAATTGGTAACGAACAGATCAAGCCAACCATCACGATTCACATCACCAAGATCCAGTCCCATGCCGGCTTCGGCCTTTCCATTCTCATTGAAACCGACACCTGTAAAAAGAGCATCTTCTATGAAATGTCCCATACCATCATTTAAGAACAGCATATTCATCACTTTATCATTTGCCACATAAATATCTATATCACCATCATTTTCCACATCTCCGGTCACTACACCTAATCCTTTACCTTTTTCCTTTGCTATACCTGTTTCAGTGGATACATCAACAAAATGACCAGCACCAATATTCCGATATAGCTTATCCGGAATTCCCCTAAAAATATCAGGATCACAATAGGCACGCATATCTTTCTGGCTGTCTCCACACCAGGGATTCTTATCAAGAAAGAATTCTACATAATTGGTTACGTAAAGATCCAGCCAGCCATCACTATCCATATCAAAAAAGACCGCACTGGAGGCCCATTCTGGATTATGAATGTTTGCTGAATAAGTTACATCCGTGAAAGTACCATTACCGTTATTACGATAGAGTATATCCAAGCCATAGTTGGTCACATACAGGTCTGGATCACCATCATTATCCATATCTCCACAGGTACAACCGATGCTGTATGTGGTATCTCCAACACCGGCTAAAGATGTCACATCACTCCAGGATCCTCCGTCATTACGAAATAGTTTATTCTCCAGACGTATCTCTTTCTCCCATCCGGGAAGTCCCTTACCCTGACAAAAATATATATCGAGATCACCATCTAAATCATAATCCAGAAGACATACACCCGAACCCATGGTCTCTACATAGTATTTTTCACCACTGCCGCCATGATCATGAATAAAATCGATACCTGATTCGGCAGCCCTATCTTTAAATGCTATTGAAAAATCGATCGTCGGCTCATCAGTTGTTTGAATTTCAGATGACTTGGTTTCTACTGTTTCAATGGTCACATCTTTTTCTTTAAGGTCAGTTGTGTCCTTTTCTATTGGTGGTACCTTTTCTTCTGGAAGTGGCTCTGCATAATAGGCTTTGAAATCTTTATCTCCGGCTGGACCAGGACCATAGGTGACCAAGGGAGATTCCTTCTCTTTCTTGGAAAGTTTGATCTCCAGACCAGTGATATCCCTATTGGATTCAGGCCAGGGTTTGAATCGAATACTAGCCTTCCCTTTTCTTTTTTCGTCCACCTTTAAAAAATAATAGTCCGCTTCCACATCCTTTATCAGAAATTTTCCTTTTTTATCTGTTGATGTGCTAAAAACCGGTTGATTATCAGCGCTAAAGAGAATGACCTTGACCTTTTTAGCTGGCTTTCCTTTCCGGTTCAGTACTACACCACTAATAGAAACCTTCTGTGCTGAGAGTAGCGGGAGGACAAATATCGCAGTTAATACAATTTTTCGCATATGGTCATATTAAAAGTAAAACCGCTTTGGACAGAAGCACAGACTAATTTATTTATTGAAATTAAAAAGCCGCTCCAAATGAAGCGGCTTTTTTTAGAATCTATTCAGTGGGTATGATCAGAAAGAATATCCAATACCCAAACGCATGACATTATCAAAGTGTTGTGTCATCGTCATGGCCAGATTAGCAGAGATGCCGCCCAGGTTCACACCAGCGCCAACCGACATATCCTGTTGCGGATTGTTCAGGTTATAGCTGAAGCGTAAAGAAGCCAAGCTGATATTATATTCAGCATTAACAATGAACTCCTGTCCCATATCTGCCTGTTTGAGAACATTAAGGCCAGCATTCAGGCCTGGGATCGCTTCGCCGACCACACCAAATGAGAAGGTCATGGGTAATGACATTGCAGGATATTCCTCATAACTGATATCCTCACCAGCCTCTGATTCAATATCAGCCCCAAAATTGGAAATGACCGCACCCATTCTGATGCCTCTATAACCAGTGTTGAATTGAGTACCAATATCGAAGGCCATACCACTGACCGTCACATCATCAATTGATTGACTGAGCATCTTTGCAGTGCCACCAAGAGAAAACTTATCTGATAGGTTCCTTCCATAGCTGAACTGCATTGCCATATCACTCGCAGTGAAGGAGCCCTGGTTCGGTTCGAATACGAACTCCGATGTACCAGCCCAACCAGATCTCATTATATCACCATAATTCACGGATACAAGTGATAATCCTATCGCTCCTCCCATCATAGGCATGACGAAACCAGCATTCATGACCTGTGTTTCCACGAGCCATTGTGTCATCCCTGCAGTAAACCCCATTCCCTCAGACCCAGCTATACCTGCAGGATTCCAAAAAAGGGCATTGGCACCGTTTGCTTGTGCAGCCAGACCACCCAGTGCAGCCCCATGGGCATCGGTCTGTATATTCAGGAATTTAAAGGCGGCAGAACCAACCTTATCATCATCCCCTTCCGCAAAAACTGATGCGTGGAACGAGACGACCAGCATGGAAGCAATCGTCCATCTCATAATTTTATTGAAGATCATTGTTTTCCTCATTATATAACTTCCTTTCTGGTTTAGCGGATCACAGCCAGTTTGCCTGACTGATCACCTACTTGCCAATAATAAATTCCTGTTACAACCTGATTACGGGTTCGAGATACCAGGTTCCAATCAAAAGAACCGGCCTCCGAGGCTGAACTTTCATATACTAGATTTCCACCAACATCAAACACCCTGATCTCATCCCCGGACTTAACATTATAGAATCTTACAAAATAGGTGTTGGCAGTGGTCGCACCATGAAAGGTCTCCATCACACTACCTCTCCAAGGATTAGGGGCAACAAACACATCCTCCGTGGATCCATCCAATCCTTCATAGGTAAGGGATTCTACGGATACAGTTGTTGCCGGAGGAGTATCGCTGATAAGGCCTCCGCCGCCATCAGGAGCAGCTTGCATCGGATAGCACATGGTATAGTAGCTCTCCAAAGATGGTACAGAACCGTGCACAGCATCTGACCCCGCTGCATCATACGCAGCAACATAATACCAATAGGTCAGACCAATGGCCACATTCTCATCTGTCCATGTATAGGTTCCGTTACCACCATAAGTACCCACACTGGCTGCGGGAATATCCAACACCATGGTGTATGGTCCGGTCGATGCAGAAGTGAATTTCGTTCCTGCGCTGGGATCACCAACCATGGTACCACCTTCAGTTGAGTTATCAGCAGAAACACCTTCAGCTGTCATAATATCTGAGGAACTCTGTCGCGGTGCTGTCGCCGCCTTATAGATTCGAAAACCCGCGAAATCAGCTGTCCCTTTGTCAGGGTCGACCGCTGCGATCTGGGCATCGCTATAGGTCCAAGTGACCTCAACCTTACCTGCTGCGTTCGTTACAACACCATCAGCAGCGATCTGAGGAGCCGCTGGAGGCTTGGGCAGGTTCCAGTTCCAATCATAGGCTTTTCTGGCATTGGCAGCAGCCTGCTGTGTATTTGCAAGACCAGCACCAGCCAAGACGGCAACAATAAATACTGCAGTGTCGCCGGCAGCAAGGGAACCGCCACTATAGGATTGCAAATAACGCATATCCATTGGCGATGGATTAACATCTTTTTTATCATTAGCAAACTTGGTCGCCATGGTATACCTTGCTGCTACTGTTTGCGGGTCCTCATCACCGGTCCACCACATATGATTTATAGCATCCTGTGCCAGAGCACCGTAGGCAGTGCCCGCGATACTCAATGGTGTCTGGGCTACACGTACACCGCGGTATTCCCGACCTGGGTCATCGATTCCAAAATCATTGGATGCAGATCCCGGATCATCTCCATCAAGCTCCATGGTCAGCATATAGGTTGCATCATAATCAACAATATCATCGGTCCAGAAGGCATAGTCCCAATCTGGGAAAGGGACATTCCATGTACAATCATGATCTGCTTTTGATCCTAATACGAGCTCATCAACGGCTGTAGTACCATTATTGATCACATGTATCTCATCTATGACAAAATCATTATAATCATGTTCACCTACCTTAAAATATGTATTCATTTCGCCATTAAAACTCCAGGAACGCCGGACTGCATTAACCGTTAGATTTGCACTTGGGATCGTCCAGCTAGTGTTGGTCACCCAAGGCTCCTTATTATAATCACCATCACTGCCGTTCCAACCGCTACTTGTTAGACCTGGCTCAGTCCCTTCAGTGACATCATATTGTCCAGTAGTACCCTCAAAATAAGTACCGCCAATATTTGCAATGATCCAGTATCCAGCACGGCAGTTATAGTTCAGGTAACCATGTCCCGCTGCTTCATTATTACCTGGGTATACCCAACCAGGGATGATAGCACTGCAGGTCTGATCTCCTGTGTTCCCATAAGAGTCCCAGCCCATCCAGAGGTCACCATTGGTATGGTAAACATAGGTCTGGTCTGCAACAGGCGAAAATGTTCTACCAGCAATCCTGGATCTATCCAGAACATCCAGTATGTCCTTGGCCACAGCGGTTGTAAAAAGTCCGCAGATCATGATACCTGTCAGGACAATTTTAAAGATTCTTTTATTCTCCATAATTAACTCCTTAACTCATCCTTTATTAGTAATTGATCTGTAAACCAAAATTGATCGTCATCGGTTTACCATAGGCCATTAGGTTATTTGTAGGCCCCGCGGCTATATCATGATAATCTGAGGCTTCATCAAAAAAGGATCCGCCATCAGCGATCGCAACCACATTCTGACGGTTCAAAACATTCTCGACCAAGAGGTATACTGTTGGACTGACAGGTCCCAGTGAGAGCTGGGTATCCAGTTTGAGGTTCACTTCCATTGTTGATGGGGCTCTTTCTTTCAATGAAGCACCACCAGCTCCAGATCTGGCCGATACTGGTAATCCACTTTGGACGTTGAATGTCAGGTTTGCTCCAGCACGCTGCAACAATCCACCCATTTCCAAATGATAGTCAACAAATCCATTTAGGATATGAGGACGATGCCAATCCAGGGTGGTCATGGTTAATACATTGGCCGCTACAAAACCTCCATCCTGGGTCAAGCTGCCATTGCCAGCATTGATCTTATCAGATGCTGTTCCTCGGGCAATCGAATATGTATAGGAAGCCCGGCCCGTGAGACCTGATTGACCTGTCTTGGACAGGCTGAATTCCAAGCCGCGGACATCTCCGAAGTGATCACTGACCATTACACTGTAGTGAGCCGCTTCGAACGCGTCTCCCTCACCCCAGTCTCCTGATTGGGTATCCTGGAAGGGAATCGAATAAACCTCCTGTGAGGCCAGAATGGATGATATATCTTTATGATACCCAGCAACATCCAGTTTCAGGTCACTGGAAAGACTGTACTGCAACCCCATTTCATAAATGGATGTTTTCATGGGATCAAGATCTGCATTGCCCAAATAGATAAAGAAACCGGATTCAGTTCCACCATCCATCTGCGCCATATGGTTGTTCAGAAGAGAGTAAAGCTCCGGACGCTGAAAGAATGAACCATAAGCATAGCGGAAGGCCATATTATCGCCAACAGGGAATGAAGCCCCTAACCTGGGACTGATCTGTGTCTTCATCGTTGTAGCAGACCGTTTGGATGGGTCGAATGGGTTCAGCGTTGGATCAGCACCCGCATCTGTTACAGCATCACTGGCCCAGACACCTTGATCAGAACCGGCATCAAAGCCGTCAAAACGCAGACCAACATTCAAGATCATATCGTTGAATTCCATCTGATCCTGAACATAGGCAGCTATCTCTGTAGGTTTGGCATCACCAAAACTGGTATACTGTAGCCTGGGGTTATCTTCTGAATAGCCCAGGGTTCTGCCGTACCAGACATCATGACCCCAGCGATCAATGTCGAACATACGATAATCAAAACCAGCCTTGATCTGATGACGGTTATTCAACTGACTGGTCGCGTGGGCACCGACCGTGGTAATGGTCTCATCAGAGTTGAAATAATGTCCATATACATTCGTTGTATTATACCAAGCGTTGGAATTGGCCCTATCCTCCATGACCTTGGTATGGTCCGGACCATCCGCACCACTATAGGTCGTGGAAGCCGTGACCTGCGCATTACCATCAAAATCAACAAAACCAGCGCTGTTCTTGGCACCATCCTCCTGAGTGCGCATCATCATGTCCACCCGTACCGTTACATTGGTGCTGGGAGACATAACATAATTTGCTGTCAGCCCGAACTGAGTGGCGCTCTCTTCTGTACGAGGATACTGACCCATGGCCCATAGCCATTGCCACATATCCATGCCTGCATCCATACGTTCAGCATCATAGGTCGGATCATAAAAACCATTTCGGGCATAATTCATTACCTCAGCACTTAGTTTCAGGCTACTACCTAATTGAAAATTCAATTTTGCCTGAATATTTGTTAGATCCTCAGCTAGCCCCGGAAGACGACCGGCATCATCCAGCTGACGAAAAGAAAATACACCGCCAAAAGCACTACTTCCGAAACCAGCACTAAAATCCATGATCGTCTTTTCACCCCCAAAATCAGTCATTGTATAATGTGTCCCATCTGTTGCATTGGTATAATTACCCTCGTCATCAACAATTTCCATGGTTTCAGCATAGACATCGGTTCCGCTGAAAGCACCGGCATCGGCCCTGAAATAATCCTGGCCAAGGGTGGTGCGAAAACTAAAACTGGCACTCAATCCATCAGCAGGTTCTCTTAATACAGTATTGAACAGACCAGACATTGCTTGTCCATACTCTGCATTAAAGGTCCCAGTGATCAGCTGGAGTTCACCAACCATATTCGGATTCACTGGTATTGCTTCCCCGCCCATCACTGCATTAGTAACAGAGGCACCATCCACCAGATACATCTCTTCACCGGACCGTCCACCGCGAATATGCAAACTACCGTTTAATTCAGTCACACCTGGCAATGTCTTTATTACATCATTCACATCTGTTACTGCCATACCTTGCATGAGTTCGCCAGATACGATCTGTTTTGATGATGTCAATGTATTCTCGATCGCTGGTGTTTCAGCAGTGACCGAAACACCTTCCATCTGCACAGCTTCTGTGGCCAGACCAGCATCAACCGGTGTCGTAACATCAATATTGACACTAACACCTTCCGCAGTATGGCTGGCATATCCAATCATGGAGAATTCCACATCATACTTACCAGGAGAAAGATTAATGATATAATATTCGCCATTTGCATCAGTGCTGGCACCGTAAGGAGTCCCTTTTACCAGTACATTACACCCGACCAGGGCATCACTATTCTGGCTATCGGTAACCTTTCCGGCAATCTTTCCTGTTTGACCCGCAAATGAAATTGATCCAAACATTAACAGCATTGCTAACGTGATTCTTTTTAAATGCATCTCTACCTCCGTTTATCTAAAACGTTATCTCAGTAATTGGTTTAATATTACTTAGTATTGTATATAAGGAAAATAACGTAACCCAAGACACTTGAAATTTAAAAATACATTACTAAAGGGCAATAAAAATAATATTATCTTATTAATTGAATATAAACTCAATAATTAACAATAATTTTCGATGTAATAGAATCCAATATTTTATCTGCTAATTAGTAATTTCGCCACCGAATTTTATAGCAAGACCTTCATAGATCCGGTAGCTCAGTTGGTAGAGCAGTGGCCTTTTAAGCCATTGGCCGTGAGTTCGAGTCTCACCCGGATCACTATAGAGTAATACCATGAATCTCTGTCAAGAAGCCCTGTCATTCGACGGGGCTTTTTGTTTATCATACT
>ENA-UPTF01000130-UPTF01000130.1-marine-metagenome-genome-assembly--contig:-NODE-130-length-51237-cov-3.620993_pt1 | contig 51237 bp, 48 predicted proteins | sample MGYA00238166_ERZ767019 | MGnify/ENA primary metagenome ERZ767019 (study PRJEB28930, sample SAMN06266391) | marine metagenome | isolation source: Sea water from 250 m depth | place: Atlantic Ocean | study... | reverse complement strand
ATGGGAGCTGTGCTCGGTGGAACGGGCGGTGGACCAAACCGAAAAGGTCCATCGGCTCATCACTTCATTGCCTACAATATTGAGGCTTTCGCTGATCCTGAGACCTTCTTGGACGATATGGACGAATACATGAAGGCTGTTCGTGAAACTCCGCCGATTCCTGGTGCAGAGCGAGTTATTTACGCAGGTCTGCCGAAACAGGAAGAGGAAGCTGAACGGCGCGAGAACGGAATTCCTTATCACCCTGAAGTGATTGACTGGTTCCGGCACATCACCGGGGAGCTCGACCTTAACTGGCGACTTACAAGCGACTAAAGCAGGAGAATTAAATTGGCGAAACGAATTAACAAATGCATTGAGTTACTCGAGCAGGGTCAGCCGTACTACACGACGCACCCTTCTGAGTTAAGTTACGAAGCTGGGCTTGAGGATTCGCAGACCTGGGCGGATATGCTGATGATGGACTTTGAGCATCATCCTTTTGACACTGTGGGTCTGACCAATTACATGCGAGGTTTGAAAGATGGTGGGCCTACTGCAAGCGGGCATCCTACTCCTACTGTTTTATGCACGCTTCCATCAAACGCTATTTCACCTGAAGAAGTACGTTATAACGCCTGGCAAGCTCGTCATGTATTGAGCGCAGGCGTCCATGGAATACTTCACACTCATACAAGGACTGCTGAATCGGTCAAGGCATTTGTGCAAATTACTCGATACCCGTTCCAGTCCTTGGGTCGAGATGTTATAGGTGAGGGTTTGCGCGGTGCAGGAGGACAGAGGCCAGCCAACGATATATGGGGTTTGACTGGTGCCGAATATGCCAAGGTTGCAGATCCATGGCCTCTTAACCCTGATGGTGAGTTAATCCTGGGATTGAAGATTGAAGACCGTCACTGTCTCGCCAATGTCGATGATATAGCAGCGGTGCCTGGGATTGCCTTTGCTGAATGGGGTCCAGGAGACATGGGGATGTCGTTCATGGATCCTGATGCTCATGACCCTCCATATCCTGAAGTTATGAACGATGCTCGAGACCAGATCAAGACAGCGTTGGATAAAAACGGTATCGGTTTCTACTCCAGTTGGGCGGATGATGATATGACCATGGAGCAGCGAGTTGATTATTCGTTAGATGTTTTGGGTGTAAAGATGATGGGTGCGACTAAGGAGTGGGCAGAGTATGGTCGCAAAAAGACTGGCCGGACGATGCCTGTTTAGATGCATTAATGGTTCAAGAAAAACTGTAGATTAAGTCGAGCTCGTTATAGCGAGCTCGACTCGCGTATAACCGTTAAAGCCGTGAATTCTAATTATTAGGAAATAAAGAGATGAGAGTACTGGTAACTGGTGGTTCGGGGATTGTTGGCCACTACGTCATTGACGAACTTTATAAGTTAGGTCATGAGGTGATCAATGCTGACAAATTTCGAATGACAAGCAATCTCGGTCACAGTGGTACCACAGGACAGCTTGCTAGCGCTGATGCCGCCATAGAAATGCGAAGAACCTGGTCACAGATTCCTACTTTTTTTGAAGTTGAGATATCTGACTATGGTCAGGTTATTTCGGCTATGGATGGATGTGATGGGGTTATCTCATTGGCATCTCGTCCTAGTGCCGCACATTATGTTGAAGAAGATGTTGTGCGTACCAACACGATGTCTATGTGGAATGTATGTCGAGCTGCTGAACAACTTAAGGTAAAGAGAGTAGCCTTAGGTTCTTCATACAACGCTGTTGGCGCTATGGGAACTGCGGCACGTTGGGAACCAAAAGAAGTTAAGCCTCCCGAGTATTTCCCGTTGGATGAGAATGTTTATACCAGGTCTGAAGACCCTTATTCGATTGCGAAGTGGTTAGGTGAAGAGATCGGTGAAGCTTTTTCTCGTCGCTCACCTTGGATGGCTATAGCGAGCATGCGGTTTAATGGGATGTGGGATGATGGTTACTTCAGGTATTTACGTGCGAACCCAATCAATGATCCATGGGTACGTTGCCAGGGGTTCTGGACTTATTTACATATCCGAGATGCTGCCCGAGCATGCGTGAAGGCGGTGGTCAACGAAAATTGGAATGGTCACCATCGATTTTTCCTAAACGCCAAAGATACGATGCTCGACGTTCCAACCATGGAGGCCATTAAAACGGTATACCCTGATGTTCCACTGAAAAAAGAATTTGAGGATTTTGAAGCTCCTATTTCAACTAAGAACGTCAAAGAAGTAATCGATTGGGAACCCCTTTACTCATGGAGAGATGCTGCATTCAGTTCGTAGGGGTCCCCTATGCATGAGTCTGGCGTAAACTGATCGTATGTGTGGCGCCTTCGTCTACGTGCACCCCGAGGACCATCCAGACCGTTTGGAGGCTGGGTTCAATTGGCGCGCTGTCGTCAGTAATTTGATTGACCAACGCCCAGATCTTCGCAGTCGATTTAATATTCGACCCACTCAAGATGTCGTGGTTGTTTTCAATGAAAGTGGACGGCTTGTCGCGAAGCCAATGCGCTGGGGGCTTATTCCCAGTTGGTCCAAAAATGAAAAAATGTACCGAAATACTTTCAATGCCCGGGATGATCGGGTTGCGGGATCTGCAATCTGGAGATACTCGTTAGGACGTAAGAGAGGAATCGTCCTGGCAAATGGATTTTTTGAGTGGAAAAAAACAGGTGATTTTAAACATCCGATGTATATTACGCCCAAGGAAGATGAGATTTTTCAATTCGCGGCTTTGTACGATTCTTGGATAAATACACGCGGCGAGAAAATTGACTCTTGTGCGATAGTTACAACACCATCAAATGCGTTTATGTCATCAATACACGATCGAATGCCCATGATTCTTGACAGTCAATCTCTTTCCATTTGGCTTGAACCCACGATTACTGAACCGGATCGCCTGAGATCTTTGTTGATACCAGCATCAGAGGATTTGTTACGAGCGCATCCGGTTTCTAATGAAGTTAACTCTTATAAAAATGATTCCCCTAATGTGATCACACCGATATCGATTGCAAAATCTCAACGCACCGATGGTCAATTACATCTGTTTGATCAGTAGCTAATAATTTTCAACAGAATATTATGCAAAACCCGCCAGACGATAATAAAGATAATGAGCCTGAGCCCATTGATGATGTACATGGTCCATCTCAACGGGATATTGACCGCTCCTGGGACGGTTACGAATCAGATCAGGGTCGGGAGGGTATATATGGTGGCAGTATTGTTTGGAAAACCGTGATTGTGATGGTGTCTTTGGTGATATTGGGCTCAATGGCTCTTGGGATAATTGGTCCGCTGCTTGGAGGGTCTCAACAGGAGCGTTCGTTGGAGCCTGAACGCGTTGCAGCTAATGTTTTGCGTGTGATTGACGGGCGGACGATCATCATCGACGATGGGCAAGGAGAACAAACTGTTCGACTGATTGGTATAAAGGCTTTGGATTTTCGAGACCCGTTTTTCGACTTTTCACGCGAGGTGGTTCAGAGTTGGATCGGGGGGAAATCGGTAATGCTTGAGTCCGATCAGTTGGAACTTGATTCTCAAGGTCGACTTTTACGATACGTTTTCTTTGAAAATATCATGATTAATGCAGCCTTGATGTTGAATGGACTGGCAACTATTGAAACAGAACTGCCCAATGTCCGGTACGACAATTATCTGAAACAAATGCAATTGCAAGCACGAGAGTCGGAAGTTGGGATCTGGGATCCTGCCTATGGTGGTTCTGACCTGAATGCCCCTCAGGCTTTTCACCGAGATTTAAGTATCTCTCCTGCAAAGCGTTTTTCAATTTAATGGAAAATAATGGCCTTCAGCAAAAGCCACTAGGTCAACGTGTTGGGCTGGTAATTTCTAACCCTACTTATCGTCGTCTATGGGGCATTGGACTACTCTCTAGGACGATGCACTGGTTGGAAACTGTTGCCTTAGGTATTTTCGTCTTTGAACTTACAGGTTCACCGTTTTGGGTGGGCGTGGTTGGTTTCTTGCGGTTGGTTCCTATGTTCATATTTGGTCCAGTTGTTGGTTTGATTGCTGATCGGATGAATCGCAAGATTTTGATGGGTTCGGCAATGGCAATACTTGCCTGTGTTTACACCGTTATGGGCCTTTTAGTGGTCAGCGGGGATATAGAACTGTGGCACATTTGTATTGGAGCTACTGTGGCCGGACTTGTGGGGTCGACGGATTATGTTGTGCGCAGGGCAATGATTGGTGACGTAGTGGATTCAGATGCGATTTCAACCGCCATCGGTATAGACATGGCGACCAGTAATTTTTCACGTGTGATTGGACCCCTTGGTGCTGGTGCTTTTCTAGCGACAATCGGTGTGCAGGCGGCATATTTTTCTGGGGCAGTTCTATTTGGAATGGGAGCAGTATTGGCATTTTCCATGTCATACGTGGTGGCTCCATTGCAGGGGCCGGCTGTGAACTCAGGTTATTTTTCGAACCTCTCAGCAGGGCTCAGGCATGTTCGAGCTGACCGTATCATTTTCGTCACAATTATTATCACGATGGTGATGAATTTGTTTGGTTTTCCCTATCAACACATGGTTCCGGTCATTGGATCTGAAACTTTGCAAGTTGGGCCCTTATTAGTTGGAATACTTCTGGCTACTGAAGGATTGGGCGCGACCATAGGATCATTGATGATCGCATTAAAAGCACGCCCCTCAGGTTATACCCGCGTTTATGCGTTTGGCTCGATTGGCTTTTTAATAGCGATTCTTTTGTTTTCGTTATCACCATCGTTTTGGATGACGTTGCCGATTATGGTGATCGGCGGTTTTTCTATGTCTGGTTTCGCGACGATGCAGAGCATCATTGTTATCACGTCCGCGCCGATAGAGATTAGAGGACGGGTTCTAGGTGTTTTGGCTGCGGCAATTGGGACAGGTCCTTTTGGCGCATTGATAGTTGGTAGTTTGGCTGTTATTTGGGGTGCAAATAATGCGGTGACGGCAATAGCTGTAACCGGACTGATCCTGACAACTTTAACGTTAATAGCGTGGCCGGCATTTTTGCGCAATCTGAGGCACTCGGATTAGGGATTAGTCACAAAATGTGCCACAACCTGAACTGATGCTACTGAGGTAGGAGAACTGATCAGTAACATTACAAGAGTTCGAAATTAATTTTGCATAAGTGGCTTTTGTGATATCGGAGAAAGTAAGGCAGGAAGATATCGAAACTTATTCGTTGGTAGCTCTTGATATTGACGGCACAATGATCGGTGAAGATCGGGTCGTGCAGCCGGATCTAGTTAAGGCTATTTCAGATGTACAAAGATTGGGTGTTGTGGTATCTATTGCGACTGGTAGAACGCTGGTTCCAGCCTTGCGAGTAGCTGAACAGTCTGGTGCGCTTGGCCCCGTCATTTGTTTCCAAGGAGCGATGACTTTTGACCAGATTTCTGAGTCGGTGATTCGTCATATTCGACTCGATGAGCATATTGCTCGACGGTCGATAGAGTGTTTAACTTCGGCTACACCAGAAGTCATGATGTTTTTGGGTGATGAAGTATGGGTGGAACAGCGGACCTCGTGGACCGACGGCTATGGGGAGAGGATGGGGATTGAGATCCGAGATATAGATTCTCTTTTATCGATGGCCGACCGTATGCCTACAGCGATTGTTGGCGTCGGCGATCCGGATCTGGTGGGACCACTTGTAACTAAACTCAAATCGGAATTGAATGAATCTGCGTTGGTGACGCACTCTTTACCGATGTTTTGTGAAATACAGTCTGTTGGTGCCGGTAAAGATCTAGCGTTAGCCCATTTGGCTGAGTCACTTGGAGTTGATCAAACTTCTGTAATTGCGGTCGGTGATGGCAAAGGGGATCAATCTATGATCGAATGGGCAGGTTTGGGGGTGGGCATTAAGGGTGGGCATGATGATGTGATTCGAAGTGCTGACCAGTTAATTGGAAGTCCCGAGAATGGAGGCTTGGTTCAATTTCTCAGGGAGTTAACTGCAGGTGATAGATTTGGCCCGCCAAATGGAGATACCAATTAAATATTTGTTTTAATTTTCACGTGGGAGTGGGTTTTCTTGAAAGACGTAATAGTGCTCGGCGGCTTAAATATGGATTTGATTGTTGAAACGCCAAGGTTGGCCGGGCCGGGTGAAACGGCAGAAGGAACACGTTTCTACACGACTCCCGGTGGGAAGGGGGGCAATCAAGCAGTTGCGGCGGCACGGATTGCGGAAAGCCCAGGCTCAGTAAAAATGGTTGGACGCGTCGGGGACGATGCCTTTGGAGAACAGATGGGTCTGTTCTTAAAGCATGAGGGCGTCGATATCTCGTTGCTGCGTAAAACTGTTGGCATCGCCTCGGGCATTGCCGCAATCTTTATTCTTCCGGATGGTGAGAATCATGTGAATCCGGTTTACGGCGCAAATGGTTTGTGCGATCGGCAACAATCTTTTGATGTTAGTGGCGCTCTTTCGACTACAGGAGTGTTGTTGTGTCAACAGGAGATTCCCTTGCCTGCGACCAAGGCGGCAATTGATGCCGCCGCAAAGGCAGGGGTTGTAGTTGTTCTTGATCCGGCACCTGTTCGTGAGGTTCCTGATAGATTTTATGATTCGGTCACTGTGCTTACCCCAAATCAGGGGGAGGCCTCTACCATGTCGGGTATTGAGGTAACAGATGCCGTTTCCGCCAGATCCGCTGCTTCAGCGATTCGTAATCTGGGGACAGAAACGGTGATCGTCACACTTGGCGATCAAGGTGCTTGGATTGAGTCTTATGGAATATCTGAATTATTAGATCCGTTCGACGTTCCAGTTGTCGCCAGCGTCGCCGCTGGTGATGCGTTTAACGGAGGATTGGGTGTAGGAATAGCATCGGGGATGGATTTACTTGACGCTGCTTGGCTAGGGATGGCATCAGGTGCGATCTGTGTTTCTAGAGATGGTGCTCAAGAGGCGATGGGATCTAAAACAGAAGTTTTGGCCCTGATGGATTCAAAAACCAAATAAGGCGTTATTTGACATTTGGTGGTGCTCCAGAGATTTCGTCGATAGAGGTGATGCCCGCAGCGTCCATAAGCTTGGCGAGCCCTTTGTTCAATCGGGCTGGTAGTCCAGGGCCTTCGTAGATGAATGAGGTGTACAACTGCACTGCGCTCGCACCGGAAGCAAGAAGCTTCCAAACTTGCGTAGATGTTGAAACTCCACCGCAAGCAATAATGCCTACGTTTCCATGTGTCATGGCCTGTACATCAGCGATCATCAACTCAGTGTTTTCAAATAATGGTTCGCCACTCAACCCACCACGACCAACTTTTAATCGATTACTTTCTATTGGTCGGGTATTTGCGACGATCAGCCCATCTGCTCCCGAATTGATCGCTGTTTCCGCTAATTTCAATATTTCTCTACGATCATCATCGCCTCGAGACCATGGAGGCAGTTTTACGAATAATGGAACATTTTTTTCGGCCGCCAGAGCCTCGATCAATCCTCGTAGTCTGCCTGTTTCATGGAATATGCGTAATCCAGCTGTGTTGGGACTGCTTATATTGAGTTCAATCCCTGCAGCCAGTGATTGCACCCGATGGAGGCAATCAAAAATTTCATCCTCGATTGTTCCCGCGATACTTACGAAAATACGTTCTTTCACTCGCTGAGATCGTTGCAGACGCTTTATGGCTGGTTCTAGACCTCGCCCCGGGAAGCCCATGGAATTAATTAGTGCTTTTTCATTGGGTAGTCTGATAACACGCGGCTTCGGATTTCCTGGCCTTGAAGCCAGGGTGATAGTCCCGCCCGTTACAAAACCAAAGCCTAGATTCAATAAGGACCTTAGGACATTGCAGTCTTTGTCGAACCCTGCAGCCATACCGATTGGCGTAGGCAAAGCAACGCCTGACACACGGGTTTTTAACTTCTCGTTTCTAGTGCCATTTGTTAAACGAAACGCATTCCACATTAGGGGAATTGACAGAGTTAATTCAGCTACTTTATGGGCACCTTCCGGAGGAAGGCTGAATATGAATGGCTTTGCCGTTAGGTTGTATATGTTCGTCGTGTTACTCCATTAAGTCACGATAACTTCTGTTGGATCTATATTTGACCAGTTTTGCAGCAATGCTATAAGAATTTCATAGAAGTATGATATTAGTTGCCCCTCGGCATTAAATTCGCTACCGCCACAGTATCTTAGGGTCTAATCTGTAGTCATGACATTGGAATACCATATTGGCGACTCTGCGCTTCCCAAAGGGCATGCGTTGATCTACTTCCGTGACCGGGCAAATCCTGACCGGGTCGGCGCCTCATATGTAGTTACACTTCCGATATCAGTAGATATCAGCAAATACGTTCCTCCGTTTCTTGCGGGGCAAGTAGAGCAGCTAGGTTCGGGGGACATGTCGTCTTTTTCATTCCCACCGGCTCCTGAGCCAGCTCTGTCAGAATCTTGGCTACGTGAAATGGCTGCTAGCCGAAGTGATGATTTGTTGTTTGGTGGAGTGGTGGATCTTGATGACATTACCTCGCTTATGGCAGTTGTTGCTGATATTTCGGGAGAATATGCGGAGCAGTGTGAAAAGTTGGGACTTGGTGCGGCTGATACGGATGCTGGATGGCCCGGGACTAATAAAGCTGATGATCGTGAGTCCGCTAGCTCCACTGATACTAAAGTCGCCGACGTTAACGATGTTATGTACAGCATGATGTCTGAGCCAGATCTATTAACTGAACTGACTACGCTGATGGGGCGTTTTCAGTATGAATCCAGTGGTGGGGATACTGCAGGTGCGCTTGAGAGCGAGACCAAGATTAGATCTATAGCTAAACATGTTCCCGAGAATCGGCGTATTGACTTAATGATTGAAGCTGCTGCCGATGGCCGATCTGATTCTGCTAAACGGGCGCAACTTTACCTTGATAGGGCTTTTGCTATGTACCGTGAGGATTACACGAGGGTTCATGTTATCGAGGAGGAAATTAAGGCCATCGGAGACGGCCAATCTTCAGCCAGCTGATTTCATGCGAGTACTGCTTTGAGTTGATCGGTGGTGATATTGCCTCCACTTGCGACTAAAACTACGCGTTTTCCTTTTAGTGAGTCTTTGATCTTCAGAGCAGCGGCAAGAGATGCTGCGCCAGCGTGCTCTACAAGTGATCTGGTAGCGTGAACGTAGTGTTTAATTGCCGAAGTGATTTCTGAGTCTTGAACCAATAGGAATTCGTTTAACTTTTCACGCAGGATCCCAATAGGAAGAGGGTATGCCGATTCAGTTGCTAGTCCTTCGGCTGTTGTAGACATTGGATATATTTCGAACCGGCCCGAATTCCAGGCATGGAAGGCGGCGGGAGCGTTGGCGGACTGTACACCTACGACATGTGTTGATGGAGAGATTGCATCGGTAACTATGCACGCGCCCGAAGCACCTGATCCGGCTCCAACCGGGACGATGAGCACGTCGATTTGATCCAAGTCGTCATGGATTTCTAAAGAATACGTTCCTACTCCGGCGATAAGATCTGGCTCGTTTGCAGCACAGACGAATCGCATACCCTCGTTCTTTGCTAACTCCACTGCTCGTTCTCTGGAACGTTCAAAGACATCGCCATGGAAAATGAGCTTTGCCCCCATTGCTGTTATCGATCCTGCTTTAACGGGATTAGAGCCTTCGGGAAGCACGATTGTGCATGGAGCATTGAAGGCTTTGGATGCATAAGCGATAGATTGACCATGGTTACCGGAAGATGCCGTGACGAATCCTTTTTCCCTCTCTTTTTGTGACGTTTGTGATACGAGGTTGATCCCGCCCCGGACCTTGAACGATCCTAAAAGTTGGAAGTTTTCATGTTTTACCCAAACATCGGCGTCGAGTAGCTCAGAAAGGATAGGGTAGCGTCTAAGTGGCGTCCGCAGGATATGTTTACCGGCGGTTAATTTTGCTTCGCGTATGTCTTGTATCGTAGGTGCAGTCAGTGTGCTCATTTGGGATTAATATTCCGTATATGTGAGACGAAGATTATATGGATGATATCCGCACAAGCCATGGTTATTAACAAGGAAATCGCACCTGAAGCCATTGATTGAGGAGTATTCTTCAAAACTTGAGGTGCTTGATCTAGTGAATGTTTATCTAGACTGCCTGTTGGATACCCCGTGAGTACCGAGAAATAGACTATTGCCCAATTTGGAAGTACAAGATCGTTCAAATTCCGATGAAAAGGTGACAGGGCCCGCTAACTCTTATGGGCCCAGTAATTTAAGTTTGTCTGAAAAAATCCAATCAGCGATACTTCACACTTTTGAGTCTTTGGAAAATCGTGACTTCAGGCTGTTGTGGTTCGGCATGGTCTTTTCCATGTGGGGTATCCAGATGCAGATGGTCGCTCGTGGAATACTTGTTTACGATTTGACAGGCGATTATACGATCACCGGCTTCGTCGGTATGGGTTTCGCACCAAGCCTTCTGGTGGTGTCTTTGTTTGGTGGAGTCTTGGGCGACCGAATGGAACGCCGTTCTATTATCCAGATCGCACAACTGGTGAATGGGTTGTTGGCCGGCGCAGTGGGCATTTTGATCTTTTCTGGTGTAGTTGTGTGGCAACATCTATTCGTAGTTTCAATGATTCAAGGTGCGATGTTTGCTTTTATGATGCCAGCCCGCCAGGCTGCTATACCGTCCCTCGTAAAGAAACATCAATTAGCTAACGCGTTTGCTTTGAACGCAATGGCAATGAGCATCATGTCTCTGGTGGCACCGGCCATCGCAGGGTACGTATATCAGTTCATTGGGGCGGAAGTCGTTTACTTCTTTATCTGTGCAGTGATGGTTAGTGCGGTGGTTTTCACAAGTATGGTGCCTAAGATGTATCCATCGGATAAATCTATTAAAGACAGCGTCGTGAGTAATATGCTGGCCGGATTTAGATATATTGGTCGAAACAAGGTACTGCTTCAGTTGATGATATACAGCGTTGTGGTGGCTTTGCTCGCGATGCCGTTCAGGATGCTGGTCCCTGCATACGCGAAAGACGTTTATGGGTCTGCTGGTTCATCGGTTGGGATCTTGCTGACTGCCACTGGACTTGGTGCTTTGATTGGCTCAATCGCAATCGCTAATCTTAGGGAGGGGCATCACCGCGGATGGGTCTTAATCGGTGGAGCGCTGATCGCGGGGCTTTCTTTGGCGCTGATATCTGGATTCCCGGTTTTTCTCGCTGGTGTGATAGCGATGGTTGGTACTGGTATTGGTGAACAAGCCCGATGGGCCCTCGGGCAAAGTGTGATGATGGAAAATTCTGCAGATGAATACAGATCTAGAGTTATGAGTGTTTTGATGATGACGTACGGCCTGATGCCTCTCGGTATGTATCCGCTGGGCTGGTCAATGGAGAAATTTGGCGGTCAACAGGCTGTGGGCATGATAGCTGTCTTATTAATTGCTTTTGGGGTTTTGGCTGTTTTTCTCTTGCCAAATCTCAGAAGGATAAAATAATTCGGTGGCAGATGTTATTAACAACTCTTTTCTACTGATTGCTGCCTATCCAAAATAATCAAAAACGAATGGTTGGTTGTATCTTATGGCGGTAGAAATACAAATGGTCTTTTTGCAAGCTGTAAATCATCTCCCTTGAATATTCCTACTGTTGACGAAAAAAGATCCAACCGTTTAGCGGCACGAACATTTTCATCCCTCGGGAATTCAGATTTTAGGTCTCTATGGTTCGGGATGCTTTTGCTTATGGCAGGAGTAAACGTTCAAATGCTGGCTCGAGGTTATTTGACCTGGGAGCTTACAAAATCACCGATAGCAGTTGTTGTGGTCGGCGCTGGATTTGCTCCACCGATATTGTTGTTGTCTTTATATGGTGGTGCTGCAGCGGACAGGTACGCGAGGAAGAGGATCATTCAGGTCTGTCAACTTGGGATGCTGTTGATTACTCTTTTCATGGCCGTTTCGATTTCCACAAATACGGTGACGGTTTTTCATCTCGTTTTGGCCGCGGTTGGTCAAGGAGCTCTATGGGCATTCCTGATGCCGGCCCGGCAGGCAATCATCGGTCAGTTAGTCGATGAGAATCAACTCACCAATGCGGTCGCATTGAATTCCTCTGGAATGTCACTTATGACGGTCGCTGCTCCTGGTATAGGAGGTCTGATTTACGGGTTTGGTGGAGCTGCTGCGACTTATTACGTAATTTCCGCACTTATTGCTAGTGCAATAGTGTTTATGGGTTTTGTTCCTTACGTGGTTCCAGTACGCAAGGCTGGTAGGCGCATGTGGGGCGATATAAAACAGGGGATTATCTATACACGCCGGAATCGTACTGTGTTGATGTTGTTGCTTATGTCATTGTCTACAGCGCTACTTGCTATGCCGTTTCGGACTTTGATGCCGGTACAGATCGAAGAGGTATTCCATATGGAAGTCGAAGCCTTAGGTCTGCTCATGAGTATGATTGGAGTAGGAGCCTTATTTGGTTCACTAGTAATCGCAGGGCTTTCAAAAACCAGCCACCGAGGCTGGTTTTTATTGATCACAACCCTGATATCAGGATTGGCCATCTTGCTCGTGTCTGCGACAACGTCGTATGTGGTAGCAGCATTTATCATGATTGTTATCGGAATAGGTGACTCTGGAAGAAGGGCACTTAATGCATCCCTGATCCTAGAGGAGACTGAGGAAGCATATCGCGGTCGAGTAATGGGCGTTTACATGATGAATTTTGGTCTTATGCCGCTTGGGGCATTACCTTTGGGTTTCATTGCGGCGTCATTTGACGTGCGTCTTGCATTCGCTGTCGCGGGGGCGACATTGTTTATCACTACCCTCGGATTCGCAATAATGACAAATCGAATTCGACGGTTGTAGTTCGTAAGGTAACCTTTGGTAGATTTTGAGTGGCGACAGTAAACTTCTATGCGCTGGACCTTGTGATTGGTTCAAACTCTCTACCGGTTCATGAATTAAGGACTGACGTTGACGCAGATTAAGATTTTGAGTGATGATCTCGCATCTCGTATAGCGGCAGGAGAGGTGATAGAACGTCCTGCTTCGGTCGTTAAAGAACTCGTAGAAAACTCACTTGACGCGGGTTCCACGCGGGTGGATGTGCAGGTGGTTGCAGGAGGTGCTAAGTCCATCGTTGTGATCGATAATGGTATGGGCATACCCTCGGATCAAATAACAACGGCGTTCGAGCGTTTTGCTACTTCAAAAATTGATGAATCGTCGGACCTTATCTCGATCCCTACTTTAGGTTTCAGGGGAGAAGCTCTTCCGTCAATAGCATCTGTAGCTCGGGTAATCACTGTCTCTATGTCAACTGAGGCTGCTTACGGGGCTAAATACCATGTGGATTTCGGTAAGCCTGGTCAGGTCGAGAAAATCGGCGCTCCTCAGGGAACTCGTATTGAAGTCACGGATTTGTTTAACAACACACCGGCGCGGCTTAAATTCCTTGGCTCAGCAGGCCGAGAGCTTGCTCGTGTACAGTCGATATTGGCATCACTTGCACTTGTGAATCCGCACGTAACTTTTAACCTTGTTGCTGATGGTCGAGATCGACTCAGGACAATAGGCTCGGGAAAGCTAATGGATTCCATAGCCGGCGTTTATGGTCAAAAAATCGCCGATCAAATGATTTCATTGGAACCGGGTGGTTCTAGTGCGTTTGCGGTAGATGGAGTTGTTAGCTCTCCTTCATTGACACGTGCTAACAGGATGTACATTACGATCTCGGTGAATGGTCGCTGGATACAGTCCCGTCGGTTGTCCTATGCTATCGAACAGGCTTATCACGGATTTCTCCCAGAACGCAGGTTTCCATTAGCGCTCCTAAGAATTCGTACTCCGCTTGAGGATGTTGATCCAAATGTCCACCCTGCTAAAGCACAAGTTCGGTTTCTACGTGAAGATCTTGTTTTCTCAATTGTTCAACGGGCGATACGCGGGATTTTATCGGCTTCTGCACCAATTCATGAAATTGGGGCAAGTAGGATGGCTGGTTCATCTGGACTACTGGGAGCGGCAGACCTTACTGAGGTAGGATCGGGAACGCTAGAACCAGGGATATCATCAACCCAAGGAAGTTTCGTTCAGAAACCTGACTCTTTACTGAAAATAGCGCAGGGGCAGTCGGATGAAATGCGTGATGATATTGCCTTGACTGTTTCTGAAGGTGGACCAACTCCCCGGGAGACACTGCCTGTATTACGTGTAATAGGACAAGCTCATGAGACATATATCGTTGCCGAAGGTCCGGAAGGGTTATACCTGATTGATCAGCATGCTGCTCATGAGCGTGTCACTTTTGAGTTCGTGAAGTACCGTTTTGATAATGGCGAATCGGAATATCAGCCGCTACTCGAACCGCTCACAGTTGATCTGGCCCCTGGGGTAATGACCACTGTTCAAGAGCATCAAGATGATTTGAATAAGGTTGGCTGGAGATTTGAGGAATTCGGTAAGAACAGTTTGATACTCAGGAGCGTGCCTGGGCCGTTATCGGTCAAAGTTAGCGCTGATGGTGCTGCCCAGGTTCTCATCAGGGTGCTTGATGAACTTGCTTCAGGTGGGGCTGGAGATACGTGGAGCCACCGTCTGATTGCGACTATTGCGTGTCACGCATCTGTACGGGCTGGACAGTCCCTCTCGATTGACGATTGCAAAAATTTGGTTCGCCAACTCGAACAGGCCGAGCGTCCTAACACATGTCCGCACGGACGACCAACTATTGTGCGACTTAGGGTCAATGACCTTGAGCGTGAATTTAAGCGGCGCTAAAGACTGATTTACGTGTTATATCAATCGTAATCCAGCTACCGGATGACGGAATTGGTATATTGCGTTTTGGGCTACTCCACAAACAAAAACGGTTTTCATGTCATCGCCTCCGAAGGCCAGGTTTGCCGGAACCCAATCTGGTAAATGGTACAGGTCGATTAAAGTACCAGTTTTATCGAGATAGGCGATTGCTCGTATACCGGGTAAAGATTGGAGTATGTTCCCCTCGGTATCTACTGCTAAACCATCCGGGTTGCCCGGGTCTCGAAATCTACGGATCAAGTGTTGGTCAAGTAGATAGCCGTTTTCATCGATAGTAAAGGAGACGAGGCGTTGCGCACGGCTTTCGGAGACGTATACGTTTGAACGGTCATCTGATATGGCTATTCCGTTTGGGAACGCCAGTTCATTTGCGAATACGCTGACTTGGCCAGCGGGAGTAACTTTGTATACAGGACTTATAGCAGGGTCTGGTAAAGGCCTGCGAACCGGATCGGTGAAAAGCAGGTCTCCGTTTGGCAGAAAACAGAGATCATTTGGTCCACCCAGTGCTGTACCTTCATATTCATCTACGAACACTTCCGATTTACCGGATGTATTTATATGCAGAATTGCTTTGAGCTCAGCATCTGCTACGAACATCTCTCCTGCGGCATTGAAGACCAGTCCATTTGGACGACCGCCAGTTGTAGCAACCTCTTTGATTGTTCCATCATTGGACACTCGAACGATGGATGACTCATCGGCGCTTACCAGATGAAGGTTGCCGTTAGGGTCGATCGCAGGGCCTTCTGGACCCGGAATCCCTGAGGCGAGCAGGCGAAAGTCAGACGGTATGTTTGTTAGGTTGCTGGTCATAAGATTTCAATGAAGATTATGCTTCGCCCCGGATCTGATCAAATATCAAGACCTATTTACATTACTTGGATAGTAATTGCCGGAGATAAATACCGTCTATAAAATGGGATTGTGAAAACCGACCAGTCGGTCGGTTCTGGCCTTTCATTAATCGTAAAGTTCATCTTGCCGGCATCGTACACAAAACATACCACTCAAACGCGCGAACGTATTCTAGAAGCTGCGGAATCAGTGTTTGCTGATAATGGCTACCACGAAGCGCTCGTAGATGAAATCGGTCAAAGAACGTCAATTTCTAAAGGCGGTCTTTATTTTCATTTTCCCAGCAAAGAAGACCTTTTTTTTGCCGTGATGGATCGGCTTGCTGACAAGTTAGTTACCCGCGCTGAAAAGGCTGCGCTTGAGGCAGAATCGCCATTAAGGGCTGCCGAAGCCGCTATAGATGAGGTTTTATCGACTCTATCGGGTCAGAAGCGACTCGCCAGACTGTTAATAATTCAGGGCTACACGATGGGTAACGCATTTGAATCTAAACGCGCTGAAGTATTTGATCGTTTTGCCCGTGTAATTGGGAAGCACTTACGGGCAGCAAAAGAGGCTGGTCAGATCCGAGAGGAGAATACGGATTTAGCGTCTCTTGTATGGCTCGGTGCAATGAATGAAGTGGTTGTGCATTGGTTGTTTGCAGACGGTTCATCACCAAAAGATGTCATGTCTGATTTAAAGTCTTTATTGCTTGCTTCGGTACGGTCTGTCGATTCGAAGGTTTTACGATGACCAACAATGTATTGAGAAGTGGCGCATTCTTTTGGAGGCGAAGTGGTGTATTTCTTGAAGCTATCAAGTTTGAGCACTCTGTTTTTGCACTTCCTTTCGCTATTCTGGCGACGTTTATATCGGCAGGCGGTTGGCCTGACCTCACAGATTTTGTCTGGGTGATTTTTGCGATGGTAAGTATGCGAACGTTTGGTATGTCGGCTAATCGGCTTATAGATGGAGAGATCGATTCGCGTAACCCGCGTACCGCGATGCGGGCGATTCCCGCCGGAGAGATCAGTCGTTTGGCAATGTACGGCTATATGACGGTCGCTGCTTTGATCTTTGTTGCCGTAATATCTCAGCTTCATCCGGTCACTTGGTTGCTAGCTCCGATCCCATTGGCGGTTATGGTTGGATACCCCTATCTCAAACGTTTTACCTGGTTAGCTCATTTTGGAATGGGTGCTGTTTACCTGATTGTTCCCCCGGCTGTTTCGTTGGCATTGACCGGGACTATGCCCTTGGGATTTGTGCTAATCGGTATCGGTTCCATGTTCTGGGTAGTTGGGTTTGATGTTCTGTACGCCACCGCTGATTTTCAGGTTGATCGTGATCAGGGCCTTCATTCAATACCATCCAGATTCGGTATCCCGACGGCACTTATAGTCTCCAAGGGATTACATTTACTTGCCGTGCTGTTATTAGTAATTGCCGGATTGGTGCTTGGATCACATTGGCTTTACTTCCTTGGAGTTGCTTTGGTCGCATTGCTCCTGGCCTATGAGCAATCACTCGTATCTTCCGATGATCTGTCGAAACTTAATATGGCTTTTTTTACGATGAATGGGGTTATAGCCATTGTCTTTGGGATTTTTGTCGTGATTGGAGAAGTAATCTGATGGGTGTATATGTACTAGGTATAGCCGGGGCCAGTGGTGCTCCGTATGCCAGGCGAGTTCTTGAGCAGATGCTTGTGGGAGGACATGAAGTAAAACTTGTAATTTCGGATGCCGGACGCAAGGTTATCGATGTGGAAGAGGGTCTTGTGCTTACAGGTAATACTGAGACCGACACTCCATCCATTTTGGAGTGGAGTCAGAGTACCTCTAGTGTTGGAAGTTTGCAGATGTATCACCACAAAGATGTAGCTGCTCCTATAGCATCCGGGTCCTTTCCAATAGACGGAATGGCGGTCGTTCCGTGTTCTGGAGGGACACTGGGCAGGATCGCTCACGGCGTATCCAACGGTTTACTGGAGCGGGCAGCTGATGTTTGTTTGAAAGAACGTCGCCGCCTTGTTCTTGTTCCTAGAGAAATGCCTCTCAGCCTAATCCATCTCCGAAATATGACTGCTGTTACTGAAGCTGGCGCGATTGTTTTACCGGCATCTCCTGGTTTTTATCATGGTCCAACCCAAATTGATGATCTTATCGACATGGTTGCTGGACGTATTCTTTCGGTTCTAGGTATTAACTCTTCATTGATGAAGCCATGGACAGGCCCTGAGGAGTCATCTCACTTGGGCGGGGAGTTACTTTAGTTGGCGTTCACCGACCTGCAATCGTTTCTTGAGCTGCTTGAAAAAGAGGGCGAGTTGAAGCGGGTAACCGAGGTGGTCGATCCAGAGTTAGAAGTGACGGAGATTGCGACTCGTGCTGTTAAGGAAAATCTGCCAGCACTTCTTTTTGAGAACGTCAAAGGTTCGCAGTATCCGCTGGTGATCAATTCCATGGCCACTATGCGGCGAATCGAGCTGGCTTTAGGCCGCCCACCAGAGGCTTTAGGTGAAGAGATTGTGCGGTTTATGGAAGACGTCAACCCTCCGAGCCCAGGGGCTTTGTGGCGTAATCGTAAAACAGCGTGGCGCTTGCTCAAAATTCGACCTAAATTAACTCGACGTGCACTTTCACAGCAGGTTATTGAAGAGCCTCAACTAGACGAACTTCCGACTTTGAAGTGTTGGCCGGAAGATGGAGGACGTTTCGTTACCCTTCCTCTGGTAATGAGCAGAGATCCGAAAACGGGTGCCGGGAATATGGGGATGTATCGAATGCAGGTTTATGACCAGCGCACTACCGGTATGCATATGCAACTCCAGAAAGGTGGCGGGTTCCACTACCAGATAGCGGAGAAAGCCGGGGAACCATTAGAAATGGCTGTGGCGATAGGAGGGGATCCCTCTTTGATATTAGCGGCTATCATGCCGTTGCCCGAAGGATTAGATGAGGTCGCTTTTTCTGGAATAGTACGGGGGAGTCGTACTCCGCTAGTTAAAGCTAAAACGGTCGATTTAAGAGTGCCCGCGCATGCCGAGTTTATATTCGAAGGAATCCTGAGGCCTGGAATACGCAGGCACGAAGGTCCATTTGGTGATCATTTTGGACATTATTCCGCATCAGCTGACCATCCGGTGTTTGAAATAAACCGAGTTACCCGTCGCAAAAACGCGGTATACCCTGCAACTGTAGTGGGCCGCCCACCCCAAGAAGATCGATATTTGGGCGATGCCGCTCAACTTGCATTGACTCCGTTAATTCGTCTCATAAGACGGGAAGTTAAGGATATGTGGGCGTATTACGAAGCGGGTTTTCACAACCTGCTCGTGGTTTCTGTAAATCCTCGCTATCAGCGTGAACCGATCAAAACAGCCCTGGGATTATTAGGTGATGGACAACTTTCTCTGACAAAGAATCTTGTACTTGTGGGTCCTGACGTAAATCCAAGAGATCGTAGCCAGGTTATACAGGCGATTCGCAGAAACTTTGATCCAGTCCATGACTTTCACCTGATCGCTCGTACGGCAGCTGACACATTGGATTTTACGGGAGAGGCTGTGCACAAGGGGTCGAAGATGATACTTGATGCAACGGCCGGTTCATCAGGGGAAGGGACTCCTACTGCGGTGGCTTTGCCTTCAAAGTTAGCGTCCATATCACCGTTTATTTCTAAATACAGACTTGTAGGGAGGACGATGCTGATAATTCAGGTATCTGAATCAGGAAGATCTGTTTTGCAGAAGTTAGTAGATAACCCTCTTTTAGTTGGAGTGAAAATCGTCGTCGCCGTCTCTGATGATGTGGACATCGAGGACGATGAAAGTCTCCTTTGGGGGATATTCACAAGATTCGATGCTGTACTTGACGTTATGTTTTCGGATACAGAATTCCGAGGTCTTGCCCCGGTGTATTCAGGAGTTATGGGAATAGATGCAACCTGGAAACATGGTTATCAAAAGCCATTGCTTATGGACCCTGAAATAATAAAGAAAGTAGATTCGGAATGGTCCCGATACTCGAAGTAGCTGACCCTAAACTTCAGGTTGAAATCAACCTGTCAGATAAACGATTATTTCCAATTTGGGACAAGGTTCAGGCTGGAGAACGCCTCTCGAGTTCTGAAGGAGTCACTTTACTTGATACGGATGATTTATCTGGGGTGGGCCGTATGGCAGACTTCGCAAAAAAACGGATCACGGGTGACAAGGTCTACTTCGTTCTCAACCGCCATGTGAATCCGACCAACATATGCGTGCTCAGTTGTAAGTTCTGTGATTTTGCAAAAAAACCAGGCGATAGTGACGCTTACGAGATGTCTATTGAAGAAATCTTGGACCATGTGGACGATGATATACACGAGATTCACATCGTAGGAGGGCATCACCCGACCTGGCCGTTTGAGTATTACGTTGAGATGGTCAAAGCTATCCACGAGAAGGCGCCTCATGTTCAGATCAAGGGCTTCACTGCATCTGAGATTGATTACTTCCAACGGCGCTGGAAAGTGACGCCTGAGGAGTCTTTGGCAATCTTGAAGGAAGCCGGTCTTCAGTCGATGCCGGGTGGTGGTGCCGAAGTGTTTTCGTCGCGCGTTCACAAGATTTTGCTTCCTGGTAAGGCAAATGCAGATCGTTGGGCTGAAATACATAAAACCGCGCATCGTATGGATATACCGACAAACTGCACGTTGCTTTACGGACATATTGAATCATTCGAAGAACGGGTTGAGCATTTAGTTCGGTTGCGTAACATTCAAGATGAGACCGGCGGATTTCTGGCGTTCATTCCATTGGAATATCAAGTTGGAATGACCAAGCTCCGTCCGCGGCATACACCTGCAATGGACGATTTAAAGATGATTGCTGCAGCTCGCCTGATTCTTGACAACATCAAGTACATAAAAAGTTATTGGGTGATGCTAGGGGAAGCCACTGCAAGTGTCGGGTTGAATTTTGGTGCGAACGACTTGGATGGAACGATAGGAAAAGAACGTATCGCCCATGCGGCACTTGCCGAATCTCCAGCAGGGCAAGCTAGAGAGCGAATGGCGTCGTTTATCCGAGACGCCAGACGCATTCCCGTGGAACGTGATGCCTTGTACAACGAGATCAAGGTATATGAATAATAATCGACCATTGCTTTCAATTGGGCACATGACATATCTGAACTCAGAGGTTTTCTATTGGAGACTTTCTAAAACGTCTTTTAACTTGGTTCCTATGCCTCCACGAGCGATGGCTGCGGCCTTGGAACGGGGCGATCTGGCGGCCGGTCCTCTTCCAATAGCTGAGATCTTGCGTATGAACGGTCAAGTTCGCTCTTTAGGAAACCTGGGCGTTTCTTCACACGGCGCTGCAAAAAGTGTTTTTTTGTTTTCTCGAGTGCCGGTTGAAAAACTGTCGGGTAGGAATGTTGCTGTGACATCTCACACCGCGACTTCGATTCAATTGTTACGAGTCCTATTTAATGATTTTTGGAAAGTATCGGATCATCAATTTGTTGGAGTGGACTGTTCACATGAAGCTGCATTGTGGATTGGTGATCCTGCGTTGGAGCTCCGATCATCCTCTGATTACGATTTTATTTACGATCTCGGGACTGCCTGGACGACTTTGACTGACAAGCCATTTGTGTTTGCTGAATGGGTTGTTCGTAACGATGTTCCCCTCGAACAGGCATATGAACTTGAGACGCAGTTGCTAAAGGCTACAAAGGATGGCTTACGCAATATTGATGAAATAAGTAGATTCCGCGCAAACCATTTCTTGACCGAATTAGATGTAAGTGATTATGTGAGGAATTTTTCATATTTCCTTGGCGAGAATGAACGGTCTGGCCAAATGGACTTTCAGCGAAGACTTGATCAATTACCGGCCTGGCGCCCCGATTCACAGGCCGTCGGATCGCTAAGGTAGGCAAAGGTTATTTAGGTATCTTCATAGATGTTTGAAATTTAGGAACAATGCTCCAAGAGATAACAGAAAAGATTTTTTCAGGGATACGGATTACGAGTGAAGAAGGCTTATGGCTTTTGCGAGAAGCTGAATTGTTGGATTTGGCCCCGCTCGCGGATTTTTGGCGTCAAAAGCATAATCCTAATAAGGATGTGTCTTATGTGGTCGACACGAACCTTAACTACACCAATCTATGTGACGCTTATTGCTCTTTTTGTGCGTTTTACCGAACAGATCCCAACGATCCGTCTGCCTACACTTATACCGTTGAACAGATCATGGACAAAATCGAACGCGCTCGTAAAAACGGGGTTAGAACCGTGTTGATGCAAGGGGGGCTAAACTCAGATCTTCAACTGGACTATTACTTGAAAATGGTTTCTGAGACGAAGAAACGGTTCCCGGATGTGACACCGCACTACTGGTCGGCTCCGGAGATCGTGCGTATGACAGAAGTCTCTGAAATGTCATATGAACAGGTTTTCGAGGCTTTGTGGGAAGCCGGGCAGAGATCGATGCCCGGGGGAGGATCGGAAATTCTCTCTGATGAAGTGAAGGCTACAGTGTCAAGGTTTAAACCTAAGGACACCGTAGATCAGTGGACAGAAGTACACGCTGCGGCTCATAAGGTTGGGTTCAAAACCACTGCGACTATGATGTACGGACACGTGGAGAAAGACCAGCATGTAATTGAGTCGCTTGAGCATATTCGCGACGTTCAGGATCGAGCGTTAAAAAATAAAAATCAAGGTGGTTTTACGGCGTTTATTCCCTGGTCTTATAAAAAAGACAATACGGCTTTAGCAAAACTGATTGATGAGGAAGCTGGACCTAATCAGTACCTGAGAATCATTGCGATTTCACGAATCATGCTTGATAACGTTCCGCATATTCAAGCTTCCTGGTTCTCAGAGGGTAAGAAAACAGGCCAAATTGCTCTTCGGTTCGGAGCCGATGATTTTGGCGGAACTCTTTTTGATGAAAATGTGATGCTTGCAGCCGGGTTTTATAACCGTACTACCGAGGATGAAGTGCGTGAGATGATTGCCGAGGCGGGATTTTCACCAGTTCAGCGACTTACCAACTATGAAATAGTTGAAGGTCAGAAGACTGAATCGGCATTATCCAATTAATATCTGACTGATCAAATTTTACCTATGGCCATTAACGACAATAAGATCATATTCGGTCACAGTCCGGATGCTGATGACGCATTCATGTTTTTTGCTATGGAACGCAAATATGTTCAAATTCCTGGTTTTACGTTTGGGCATCATATGGAAGATATTGAATCGCTCAACATACTGGCAAAATCCGGCAGGCTACCGGTAACAGCCATTTCAGCAGCACGGTATCCTGACGTAGCCGAGCACTATCGAATAATGTCTTGTGGGGCATCAATCGGGCGTAACTACGGCCCCATGGTGGTTTCAAATGAGATCCTCTCAGAGTCTGATCTTGATGGTAAAAAAATAGCTGTTCCAGGCCGGTTTACCACTTCATGGCTTTTGTTCCAGATCTTCGGACCTAATAATTGTCAACCGATGTTTATGGAATTCGACGATGTGGGTCCTGCAGTTAAAGATGGACGCGCTGATGCTGGAATATTACTGCACGAAGGTCAGATACTTTACGAAAAACAAGGCTTTCATGGGGTGCTGAGTCTTGGTGAAAAATGGCATCAAGCAACAGGTCTACCAATCCCTCTCGGGCTCGATCTTGTCAGCCGTCATATTAACGATGAACTGGCTCAGCAATTAGCAAACGCCTCCTTGGCGAGTATTAATTACGCACGTGATCACGAAGAAGAAGCCCTTGAGTATGCGTTGAGTTTTGGGCGTGGGATTGACCCTGAGGATGGGAAGAAGTTTGTACGTATGTATGTAAACGAAGACACCGTAGACATGGGACAGGAGGGGAGAGATGCCCTTGAAAAATTGTTTTCAATGGCTGTTGAAAGGGGGGTGATTACGGAATTACCTGTGCTTGATATTGTTCAGGCTGAGTCAAAGCTGTAACTTCGCAAAGAATCGATTAAGTCACCTGAAGATTATTAGATTTTTGAATAGGCCATATTAAGAATTTGAATCAGTATTTTGGTAAGCGTGAGCCTTTCGCCGCGAGCATTAGTGGAGCCCCTGCCACAACCGTCATTGTTATTTTAAATATCGGATTGTTTATTGGAGTGCTTGTCACCGGAGGGGCCGATACTCAGAATTTGCTGAAGTGGGGTGCAAAATATGGGCCGAGCATTGCTGATGGGCAATATTGGAGACTGCTCGTGCCCGTGTTCCTCCACGCGGGATTTTTCCACTTGTTGACGAATCTATTTGGATTGGTCATATTCGGGTCAATGGTTGAGCGCACGTTTGGGACAAAAAATTTTATTGCCATATATTTAGCGGCGGGAATCATGGGTAATGTGGTCAGTTTTTTAGCTGGTCCTAACCCGGGCGTTGGCGCAAGTGGAGGTGTGTTCGGTATCGTTGCTGCTTTTGGTGTTTACCTGCTGCTAAACCGTAAGCTGCTTGGGCAAGTGGGCAGTCAACAACTTACATCGATCGGTCTTATCGTTTCGATCAACATAGTCTTTGGACTTGTATCGACTGGCATTGATAATGCCGCCCATTTCGGGGGGCTCCTGGCTGGTGGCTTTGTGGCCTGGCTGACCACCCCTCGAGAGCGACTTTTCGTTTTGCAAGATCCTGTCGATCTTGGCCAATCGCGGGTGACCCTTAAAACGGATGTGCAGTCCACGTCAAAATTGACGTTGGCCATTCTGGTTGTTGTGATTGTTGCTGGTGTGTTGACGGAAATCGGATCTCAAACTTACATCGAAGATATTTTTGGCAATAAAATACCGCGCTAGCCTAAACTTCCGCCCATATGTACACTGTTGATCAATATTTTAATTGATATTGAGTATCAATAAGAGATAATAGGTATATTGCTTAGCTTCTGCCATGACTGGCCTGTAGCATGTGATCAGTTCAAACATTAGATTTCACTGTTGATTGATTTCAACGATTCGCACGAAAAAGTCGGATATGACGTCTTTGATATTGTCAGGACTATTAATGCCAGATACTTTGTGTTTAACTTTAATAATCCCGGATGTTTGGATTATTGACCAAGGCATACTGGAGGGTATTCGATGAACGATAACTCCCAGTCAAATCCAATCCAAGTTGATGTTGAGTCTTTTCCTAGACCAGAAAAAATTCCCATCAGGTTTGACGAGACATGGTTTGCATATGACTCCGTGCCAGTGGTTCGCGATATAAATTTTTCGATAATGCCAGGCGAATTTGCTGCCATTTTGGGACCTAATGGTTCAGGCAAAACCACACTGATGAAACTCGCGCTTGGCCTACTTAAGCCAAGTTCTGGCAGAGTTCTCTTGTTTGGTGAGCCTTCAGATAATTTCACAGATTGGCATCGCATTGGATACGTACCCCAGAGGATTCAAACGACAGAATATCGCTTTCCGGCATCTGTTAGAGAGATCGTTCAGTTCGGGGCTTACTCTGGATTCAGTTTTTTCCGGAGTTTTAAGCACAATGAAAATAGTCGTGTTGACGATGCTATGGAGTTAGCTGGAATACGGGAACTTGCAGGTCGTCGTGTTTCTGATATTTCGGTAGGTCAACAACAACGCATGTTAATAGCCAGAGCGCTTGTGCGCCGTCCTGACCTGCTTGTCATGGACGAGCCTGTAGCTGGTGTCGATGCTGCAGGAGAAGATCAATTTCACTCTATGGTCCGAAGACTGAATCGCGATCTCGGGATCACGATTGTTATGGTTTCTCACGATATAGGAGCTGTTATGCGGGAAGCGACGACTTGTGCCTGCATCAATCAAGATATCGTTTTCCACGGTCCTGTTCACCAACTTGATGCAAATGCCCTCTCTGCGTTATATGGATTTCCGGTAGATGTGCTTATGCATGATCCCGACCACACGCATAGGTAATTTAATGCCAGAGATTTTCCAATATGAATTTATGAACAGGGCGATTGTTGCTTCTGTTTTGGTTGGAGTAACTGCTCCTGCGATTGGAATGTTTCTGGTGTTGCGTAGACTTTCTTTGATCGCTGACACCCTTTCGCATGTAGCTTTTGCCGGGGTTGCTGTCGCTCTTATAACGAAGTCTTTTACTCCAATTGTTGCGTTCATTGCGACAGCTACTGCTGCCGTTTCTATAGAAGAACTGAGGGTGCGGCGATTATTACCTGGTGATGCGGCCCTAGCTGTGTTCCTCTACGGAGCGCTTGCGCTTGCGGTGGTATTGATCAGCGCATCTGATGGATTCAATACCACAATATTTTCGTACTTGTTCGGAAGTTTGCTGTCCGTTTCCATGACAGATTTATGGTGGATGGGCATCTTGGCGCTGGTGATAGTGCTTTTCTTGTTCATGTTCAGATTCGAGCTGACACAAATTACGTTTGACCCGGATCTAGCGAAAACAAATGGCGTTCGTGTTCATATGCTTAATCTCAGTCTGGCCATACTTACTGCGGGCACGATCACGGTTTCAATGCGGGTGGTAGGTGTTCTGCTAGTCGGCGCTTTGATTGTTATCCCAGTTTTGGTGAGTATACGAGTCGTGAAAGGATTGACCTTAACGTTGATCGTGTCTTCTGCACTTGGAGTATTCGTAGCCGTTTTTGGAATGGTTATCTCTTTCTACGCGGATTTGGCCCCAGGTGGGAGCGTTGTATTAATTGCGATTTCTCTCCTCATCATTGTTGAAATTGGTGCATTAATTAAGAGAAATTTCTTTGGGTCATCACAATTAATGCAAAGTAGTGATCATACTCATGCACATGAATTTCATGCTCATGGGGTTAATGAGAGCGCAACTGATGACCGGCACTCTCACCGTTAACTGTTTTGCGATTCGTCTTGTTTATTGGGGATGGGATTCTTGACGAACAGGAAACAACCGATTGAAATTGCAAGTAGACATATGGTTACAGCGAACATCATGTTGTATTCACCGGTTGAATCGAAAATCAACCCGGCTAGTATAGGTCCGACTAAAACAGGGATTGTTATACCTAGATTCGCCAGGCCTGTGATGCTGCCGAACTGTTTAAGGCCAAACATATCGAAGATGACTAGTGGAGTTAGAGTACCCACGCCGCCCATTCCGAGCCCGAATACCACGATTGCGATCCAGGTAATGAAAGTACCGCTCGAAGCTAGCAGAATGGTCAATCCGATTCCCTGAAGAATCATGATTACTATGAACGAGATTCGTGCGGTAATAGATTCACTCAAGCGACCGAAGATCAATTTGCTTGATGCGGCAAAGAAAGCAAGCATGATCATCATGCCTGCAGCGATCGCTCTACTGAACCCCACTTGTTCTAAGTGAGGTACCAACTGGCTTACCACACCGGTTCGCACGAACTGCTGTAGAGTCATGCCGATCACTAAGAGCCAAAAAGCTGAAGTTCGTACGGCATCTGACACGGTCAATCCGGCACTTGAGTTCTCTTCTAGGGTCTTTCCATCTATGTGAGGGGCCCAACGTTTACCTTGCTCTTTTTTAACTTCATCTGCGTTATCACGAATCGTAAGAAGTATGATCAATGCCAGTCCAAGTAGCGCAATTCCTGTCACCCCCCAAGTCCAACGCCAGCCAATTAGGCCTATCAATCCCGCAACAATGGGAACCGCAACACCGCTACCGATATTGTTTCCTGAGGTGACGAGACCCATCATTCTTCCGCGCGTTTGCGGGAACCATGTGAGTACCAGCCGACCAGCGGGCATCATAGTTGCCCCTGGTGTTCCTGCGAACATGATGATGCTGAAGAGATAGAACTGCCAGAGCTCGGTCATCATTAAGCGAAGTAAGAACGCAGTGGCTACAAGCAGGACTGACCCTGTCATGGTCCACCGTGCACCGATTCTGTCCATCATGTTACCTATGATCGGTGATAATAAACTTGCCACAACCCCCAGGCTTAACGACACGTTCACCTGTGTTCTGGACCACCCAAATTCGTCCTCAAGCGGTTGTACGAAAAATCCGAAAGCGAACTGAACTGTACCAAGGGTTGCACCTATTGAGAGTGCCGACACTCCAACGATTAACCAACCGCGATAGATACCTCGAGTTTTTATTGCATTCGAACTTCGATTAGTCTTATCAGAAATCGGTCAACTCCGAGGTGGCTACGGATGAATGCAGTTGGCGTGAAATGTATTTATTGACAATCCGAGGGGACAATTTTGAACACTTAATTCGACGTGGATTTCATTGTGTCATCGTGGTTATCTGGGGATTTTTCTCCCTCCCATCCTTCTGCTTCGAGCACCTCGGAGGCACGTTTATTTTCCTGAATTTTATTCATGACAGCTTCATTGTGTCGTTCCCAGTATGCCCTGTCTTCTGTCACGAATTTATGTGATTCTCTGTAATCATCAAGCAGCCCGTTTACTTCGGGTATGACATATCTCGCCACCATGTCCCAACTTCGACGAGTGTCTTCTCGATTGGCCCAATCATGGGCGAATCCTATGACACATCCAAAACCGCCGGTGATAGCTACCATCTCGCGAATCTTTGCTACCAGGTCGTCTGGAGTACCGATTACAGCGACACTTTGCTCCGAGAATGCGGTCTCATCTACGGCTTCATCTGCTGTTTTGAAGATGGAGCCTTCTCCTCCACGTAAAGTTTTAACCGTGTATTCGTTGTTGTGACGCATCAATCCGTCACCAGCCTGTTCCCTTGCTTTTTCCCGTGTTTCGGCAATGTGCCAACTCATTAAGATACGCCAGTTTTTGCGGTCGACTGTATTGTTGTGTTTAAGGGCCGATTCTTCAGCGAAGCTCCATTGACGGGGCAGGGCTTGGAGTCCTGCAGTTGCGGTAGCTCCTATTGATAAAACACCAGCTCCGTATTTACCAGCCAGTGTCATTCCCGATGGACTTTTGGTTGAAGCTACAGCAAATTCCATATTTTCCTGGAATGGTCTCAACTGTAATTTGGCGTCTTGGAGTTTGAACCATTCGGATTCGTAACTGAAACGTTCCTCTCCATTGAAAAGTCGTTTAATAATTCCCATCGCTTCATCTTGTCGATCTCGAAGTTTCATTGGATCGATCGCTAGCGTGTGGGCATCCGATGGCAATGCTCCTGGGCCGGATCCGAATATCACGCGTCCTCGCGATTGGTAGTCAAGCTGTACCAGCCTTTGGGCGACCATGAATGGGTGATGGTACGGTAATGAAATAACCCCAGTGCCGAGTTTGATTTGCTGAGTACGCTCAGCTACTCCTGCCAAAAACAGCTCTGGAGACCCAATCATCTCCCAGCCACTTGAATGATGTTCACCACACCAGAACTCTTCGTAACCCAATCGGTCGAGATGTACGGCCAAGTCTAAATCGCTTTGTATTTGTAACGCTGGGCTTTCACCAATTGGGTGGTGTGGTGCGAGGAAGGCACCGAATCGTAAATGTGACATCTTTTTTCTCAAAGTTTTGGTATTCCCAAATACTAAATCAAAAGTCGGGCATGTCAGATACTACAACACATAGATTTGAGTGTTGGTTTGTTTAACGATTGGATTATCTGATTGAAAGGCCCTGCCCATGTACAACAGGGCAGGGCCTTTATTTTTCTGGTGGAGACGGGGGAGAGTCGAACTCCCCGTCCAGAAAGGTTTCCGTTTCGACTTCTACGAGCGTAGCCGTCGGTATTTATCTCATCGCCACACCCACCCCATCGGCGTAGCAAGTGTGGCGACCAGTTAGTGGAGCCTTAGATGTTCGTCACTAACGACCCGAACAACGCAACCTAGCATTTCATCTCTCGATCCCAACCCGCTAGGTCGGGGGTGGGTCGAAAGTCGCAGCCCTTAGGCCGCGAGAGCGAATTCTCGTTCGCCGTTTATGTTTTGCCGCTTTTTACGTGGTGCACGGCGCCACGGCCCGCAATCTAGCGGTGATCTTCCTGTCGAAACCACGCGTCCCCAAGATAACAATCCAATTCTATAACTGATTCATGGCTGAGGACTAAATTCTGGATTTCATGGCCCGATCAATCTCTCGTTTAGCATCGCGTTCTTTGATGGTATTACGACGGTCAACTTGTCGTTTACCTTTAGCGAGGCCGATCAAAAGCTTTGCCACTCGGTTTTTGATGTAAACCTTTAACGGGACGATTGTTTGCCCGTCTCTATGAACTTGATCATCGAGGTAATTAAGTTGTTTCTTACTGAGCAACAATTTACGGGATCGCGTTGGATCATGTTGGCCTTGTTCTCCGGCTGGTGCGTAAGCTGCTATGTTGGCATTTTCCAGCCAAGCTTCTCCGCTCTTGATGTACACGTAACCCTCAGCGATATTAATACGTCCAGAACGGGCTGATTTTATTTCAGACCCGAGCAACACCATTCCCGCTTCAAATGTTTCTTTGATGAAGTAGTCATAACGGGCGCGGCGGTTAGTAGCGAGGGCGCGTTGTTGTTCAGGATCTGGCATTTTTCAATTTTAACTAACTAGGCACGCTGAAATCTGTGTCAGGCGATACTTGTTTCAGTGATGCCGGGTAAAGTCATGATATTTTAGTGCACAGTCTACTTGCAGGAGTTAATTCACTATTTGGAAATCTAGCTGCTTGATAGCTGCCTCGACCTGAGGGTCACCGCCTTCATTCGTTTGAGGATTTGCCCCTAAGGCCTCTGCATCAAATTCGACTATAACGTCGGGTTCGACACCGACCTCCTCGATCAATCTGCCGTTAGGAGTGAACCAATGTCCGATTGTCAGATAGACACCACCGCCGTTGGAAAGACCTCTGAGCAAGTTCACGCTACCTTTACCGAAGGTATTGGTGCCAATAACGACTGAACGTCCTTGGTCCTGTAGGGCACCTGCCAGAACTTCGGATCCACTTGCGGAAAAATTATCTACCAGCGTTACCATGGGTATTTTTGGGAAGTTTCCTCCTTTTTTCACTTTCCACTCGTCTTTCTTACCCCTGGAGTCAACTTCGTAGGTAACTAGTCCGTCTGTCAGGAACTCGGATGCAACGTCAACAGTCGCAGACAGAAGTCCACCTGGGTTGCCGCGGAGATCTAGAATGATTCCTTCGGCCCCGTTATCGATCAATTTTTGTACACCTTGTCTCAGTTCTCTTGATGTTTGTGCGGTGAACTGAGATATCCGTATTCGACCATACTTGGTGTCTGGAACGTCAATGACCATGACACTTGGATCATCGATAGTGTCTCTAATAATTGTTATGTCAACTGGATCCAAGCTTCCAACGTGTTCAACTGTAAGCGTAACTGGCGTACCTTTTTCGCCACGGATCTTATTTACTGCTTCGAGAACGCTCCAACCCAGAGCATCTACGCCGTCAACGGCTAGGATTCTGTCGCCGGCGCGAATGCCGGCTCGTTCTGCTGGAGTATTTGGTAATGGCCTCGTAATGATGACGCCTCTACGATCTGGAGAGGCTTCAACCTGGGCTCCAATACCTCCGAAATTTCCCTGAAATCCTTGTTGATCGATTTTAAATGTTGAGGGAGAAATATAGGACGTATATCGATCGTCAAGGGCTTCGAGCATTCCGACGACAGCAGCTTCAGCCAGTAAGTCGGGATCGATTTTCTCAGGTAACACATACTCTCTGTTAAGAATCGAATAGGCTTCCCAGACAATTTGCAGGCCGTCAGGGACCGCTGCAGGCTCGTCAGCTATGGGTTGGGCCGTAGGAGTTGCTTGTGTGCCGTCTGAAAGGATCACTGGTTTACCATCGGTTAAATCAGGATTGCCGGTATCAGGGTTGGTGCATGCTAAGTTGAACATGCAAAGTGCGGCTACTAGGATCATCAGCAAGTTAGCGAACCGTACTCTGTTTGGATTTTTCATTTTTTGTTTAGAGTGGATTTTGAATTAGTTTTCACGTGTTGACTGCGATATCAAGTTGATATCCATTGGTTGAGGATACGCTCGAAGAACCCAGCCTGACGCAACAACAGATATGAAAATGTTTATATACGGCCCTAAGTGTTGCTGGGAAGTCCATTCGGAAAACTAGTTCTAAATTGACATAACAAGGATAGTGCGACGTTAATCCACACTATTAGAATGTGCCCTATCGCGTCCGTTTGGCGGAGTTTAGGCGTTGCTCGCAATCAAATTGGTGGATGTTGTGGCACTTGGGATGTTTAACTCTGATTCGACAGCGTTACGCAGATCTTTTATACCCCAGCTTTTCGTCGCTGATGTCGTGACGACCCGATTAAACTCTGCCGTGTCTATGTTCTCGATAACTTCAAGATCCAATGGTTGATATTCAGTTTCAACCATCAGGTCTAATTTGTTTAGGACGAGAATTTTCGGCGTGTCCCCTATTCCCATTTCAGATAACTGGTTAGAAACCACTACGGCCTGTTCAGCTGCGTATGGACTTGACACATCCGTTACTTGAATTAGCAGATCAGCTTCCAGGGCTTCCTCTAGTGTCGCTCGGAAGGCTGCTACAAGAATCGGAGGTAATTTGTGGACAAATCCTACTGTGTCACTGATTGTTGCCTCGATTCCTGATGGCATGTACATCCGTCGGGTGGTTGTGTCCAATGTTGAAAACAACTGGTTTCGTTGGATTACTCCGGACGATGTGATCTTATTGAACAGAGCGGATTTTCCTGCGTTCGTGTAGCCGACAAGTGAAATAATTTTGGATGTTCCACTGGTTCGCAGTTGTCTTTGCTGATCTCGTTGTGATCGAATTTGAGAGAGTTCTTTTTTTACGCGTGATAATTTACGTCTAACCAACCTGCGATCAGTTTCAATCTGTGTTTCACCTGGTCCCCTGGTGCCCACACCGCCACCAAGTCGTTCAAGATGAGACCATTGTCCTGCCAGTCTTGGCAGTAGATATTCTGTTTGCGCTAATTCAATCTGCAAGCGGCCTTCACGTGATCTAGCTCGCTGCGCAAAAACGTCAAGAATTAAGGCTGTCCGATCGATCACTTTCACAGACAGTTTTTCTTCGAGGATACGTTGCTGGTTTGGAGATAATTCGTCATCAAAGATGACGGTATCTATATCTTCTCGTTTTACAGCTTGTTTAAGTTCTTCTATTTTCCCTTTGCCAAGGTAAGTGGGAGAAGGTTTGTTCATTGACTGCGTGAATCGTATGACTGGGTTTGCGCCAGCAGCACGAGCTAGCTCTGATAGCTCCGCCAGTGAATCTTCTAGTTGCCATATTTCCTCAGTATTGCGTATGTTCACCCCTACCAAAATCGCGCGCTCACGGTATGGGCCTGTCGAATATGTACGTTTTTTTGGCATATAGGACTTTTCAGTATCGCTGCAATCTGATTGGAGGGTTTCTAGCCTGCACCTCGCATCTGTGAAAGTCTACGGAGTCCTTCGTCTATTTGGTCATCAGAAATAGTAAGCGAAAGTCGAATGTATCCTTCTCCAGCTGGTCCGTACCCGTTGCCTGGGGTCACTACCACATTTGCTTCATCTAGTAATTTCTGCGCAAATTCGGCAGACGTATATCCGTCTGGTATCGGCGTCCATATATAAAGAGCGCCTTTTGGTGCTGCAGCTGGAACCCCGATTCTATTAAGTACCGAGACAACCTTGTCGCGACGTTTTCTATACACCTCATTATTCTCTGCGAGCCATTTCTCGGGTAAATCCAGTGCAGCAATGCCCATTTCCTGGTTAGCCTGTGAGAGACCGGAGTCTATATTTGATTTCACTCTCATAAGGGCGTTCACCATATCTGGGTTGCCAGTGGCCATACCAACGCGCCATCCGGTCATGTTGGCTGTTTTCGAGAGGGAATGAAACTCCATCGCAATGTCCATTGCGCCTTCAACTTGCAAAATGCTGGGAGCAACGTATCCGTCGTAGGTGACTTCGGTGTAGGCGGCATCGTGAAGTAGAGCTATATCGAACTCCTTGCAGTAATGTACGGCTTCTTCAAAGAAGCTAATTGGTGCGATTGCCCCAGTTGGATTGTTGGGATAGTTGATCCAGAGGGTTTTCGCTTTTTTGGCTATTTCCGTCGGTATTGACGTGAAATCAACTAAGTATTTGTTTTGTTCGCTTAAAGTGGTGAAGTACGTCTTGCCCCCAGCAAACATCGTTCCGATTTCATAAACAGGATAGGCTGGATCCGGACTGATCGAAATATCGCCAGGATCGATGAAACATAGAGCGGTGTGTGCTATTCCCTCTTTGGCCCCTATCAGGTTGATTACCTCCGTTTCCGGGTTCACATTGACTCCGAATCGGTCTTTATAGAACTTCGCAACCCGCGTTCTAAATTCAGGGAGGCCTTCACTTTCCGGGTATCTGTGGTTTTCTGGTTTCATGGATCCCTTAGTCAGCGCGTCGAGTACAGGTGCGGGAGTTTGCATATCTGGATCGCCAATACCAAATGAAATTACATCAATGCCCTGTGCTTTTTTAGCAGCTATCGCCCGAGAAATATTCACGAATAGATAGGGTGGTAGATTTTCAACACGTTCAGCAAATTTCATTAAATTAGTTCCGTATTTTCTAAGTAGTTTTATTGTTTTGCGGCTAAATTCGCCAATCGTAAACCGTAGGTCCGTCCAAGTGTGAGCCGTTGATTGTATCGTTCCGTTATGTGCAAATATATTTAATCAGGCCATACTCCTGTGAACACTTCAACCGCTGGACCTTCTAAGTAGGCTTGACCGGTTTCATCCCATGAAATTTTGAGAATCCCACCATCAACTATGACATCAACTGCGTTATTTACTAAGCCATGGGCTCGGGCTGCTGATGCGGCAGCGGTAGAACCTGTACCCGAAGACATTGTTTCGCCGGCGCCACGCTCGAATATCCTGGCCCTGATCTGCGACCGAGTAATTACGTTAACGATTTCAAAATTGACTCTGTTTGGAAATAACGGATGATGTTCTACGTGAGGCCCAATATCAGTTAGTGGAAAATCCTCTACAGGATCTTCGGTTATGACAACCGCATGTGGGTTTCCTACTGCCAGACATGTGATTTTCATATCGCGACCACCAGCGTTAATTGGAAAATCCTTTATGATTTCAAGGTCGCCAATTTCGGCTGTATTCACTGGTATTTCGTCCGGAATAAACGTAGGTTCACCCATGGCTACTTTGGCAGCAATCATTTTATCGCCTTCCATAGTTGGCCATACAATTCGCACACCACCGCCTGTTTCGACGGTCAGCCCATTGTCACCGGGTAAAGCGAATTTGCGGTCGATTACAAATTTTGCAAAAAGCCTGATGCCGTTTCCGCTCATCTCGGCTTCGGAGCCATCCGGGTTGTAAACCCTCATGCGAATCTGTGCAATATCAGAATCCTGGGCTAAAACAATTCCATCTGATCCAACGCCAAATGCGAGAACGCTCATTGCTTTTGAAAGCGCCCCCCAATCTCGTTCGATACCTCGACCATCTATTGCGATGTAATCGTTTCCAGCACCATGCAATTTTGTGAACTCAAGGGTCATGTCTTATCCAGTCTTTCGGAGGGAAAATGGTGTGCCAACGTATTGATTTTATGGATGAATTGCTCAAACTGCGAATTTAATCAAAAAATAAAATATGACGTTGTTTTTAGATAAAAGCCATCTGAATGTATACGGTTTGTTATTTTAGGTCGTACCACTGACCAACCGCCGAAATGATCGATTGTGTTTTTTGTTGCGGTTCATGCGTCATATCGAACCATTTAATGCGCTTGTCGTTTTGTTTGAACCAGTTATTTTGGCGGCGTATCAAACGATTGGTTGCAACCGATGTAAGGCGTATTGCCTCCGTCAGGTCAAATTCCCCGTTTAAGTGATCAATCATTTGCGGATATCCAATTGCACTAAGAGCGTGATCCTTAGTCGAATACCCCTGATTTAAAAGTGATTCGACCTCTCGTCTCCATCCATTCTTGTCCATTGAATCAAGTCGTTCAACTATACGAGCGTGTAAAACTGCCCGCTCGATCATCAAGCCAACAATATAGTGATCGAACGGTGAATGAGTTGACTTGCTTGGAGTATATGTGGGATCTACTGATCCTGACCGAACTCTTTCAATAGCACGAATTACTCGTCTGGGATTTCGTAGATCGGTTGTTTCTGCCGTAGTTGGCGAAATCTCTAATAGTTGTTTAGCAAGAGGCTCGATACCATCTCGAGCAAATTCGCACTCTAGTTGGGAGCGCAATGACGGATTTGGTTGAATTTCTGGAACGTTCCATCCCTCGATGATTGCCCAAACGTATTGGCCAGACCCACCTACCAAGATCGGTAGGTTACCTCGATCCAGGATTTCGCTTATGGCTGATCGTGCCTTTTTGAGATAATCTGCGAGGCTGTACTGATCGTCTGGGGCCAGGAAGTCGATGAGATGGTGCGGAATGCCTTTTGTCTCATCTTTCGTTGGTTTAGCGGTAGCTACATCCATTCCGCGATAAAAAAGTCTAGAGTCTGCATTAACTACTTCTCCACCTAACTCCAGTGCCAATTCAACTCCGAGTGGAGTTTTCCCGGTGGCGGTTGTACCAACGACTGCGATGAGTTTCGGTCTGGATGAGTAATTCACTTGATTGGCCTGAAGTTGGTAGCTGGGTTATTTCGAGCTTGCTAGCTTGATCAGGTTTGAAAACTCCTGTGCGTTCAAACTTGCCCCACCGACTAATGCCCCATCTATATCTGGTTGTTCAAGTAATTTGGCAACGTTTTTTGAATTCACGCTGCCTCCGTAAAGGACACGAACTGAATTGCCCAAATCAGGTGTCAAGTTACAAATAATGTTACGGCAAACGGCCGCCATTTCTTGGGCTTGGGCACTTGTAGCTGCTTCGCCTGTTCCAATTGCCCATATTGGTTCATAAGCAATAATTAATGAATTCCAGTTTGAAAATCCTTTAAGGCTAGCTTCTAGTTGCTTTGCAATGAAGTTAACTGCTTTTCCGGATTTTCGAATGCTAAGGTCTTCACCGACACACAAGATCGGGGTCATTCCCGCTTTTGACAAGCTAACTGCTTTTGCTGCGACCTGATCAGATGATTCATCGTTAAACATCCGTCTTTCCGAGTGTCCTATGACGACGTGGCTAACCAAGCCGTGCAGCATCGCTGTCGATACTTCTCCTGTGAATGCACCGTTTTCATTTGGGTTTACGTTTTGTGCTCCGAGTTGAATAGAGGATCCTTTCAACACTTTTGCAATGCTCGTCAACGAAACAAATGGCGGGCAAATGATTTTTTCAACGTTTGTTATGTTGTTGCTGAGATCGAGAATCTGTTTAGCTAAGTTGATTCCCGACTGAACATCGGTGTTCATTTTCCAGTTGCCGACTATTAGAGTTTTTCGGTGTTTCATTAGAAAATTCCTCAGATGATCTTAGTGTCGAGAGCTTAATCAGCAGCATCATCTAAAGCTTCTACGCCAGGGAGAGTTTTGCCTTCTAAAAACTCAAGTGAAGCACCCCCACCTGTCGAGACATGCGTGATCTCGTCTTCAAGATCAAGTGATCCTATTACTTCTGCTGTAGATCCTCCCCCGACTACCGAGGTGCTTTTGGAATTGGCGGCGACTGCGTTTGCAACGGCAATAGACCCATTTGCGAATGCAGGCCATTCAAATACACCCATTGGACCGTTCCATATGATTCTTTCTGCGTATGAAATGACCTGTGCATACTCTTTACAAGAGCGCGGTCCGATATCCAGGATAAGCTCATCGTCAGGTACGTTGTTCGATTCCCGTAGGGATGGGGTTGAGGATTTGCTAAATTCACTGGCGGTTATGACATCTGATGGTAATACAACTTTCGCTCCTCCACCATTTAGTACCTCTACAGCAGCTAGTCGGTCGGCCTCTGCAATAACTGTTGCCCCACCCGGATTATTTTGTGCCAGATAAAAGGCTGCGACCATCCCTCCACCGATGAGAATCGTGTCGACTTTTTTTGATAAGTGACGTAATACTTGGATTTTGTCAGCGACTTTAGCTCCACCAATAATTGCAACTGTTGCGTGTGTTGAGCCTTCTAGTGATCGACCTAACATGGTTATCTCACGTTCCATTAACAGCCCTGCGTATGCTGGTATATGTTCGGCTATTCCAGTGGTAGAGGCATGAGCTCTATGTGCAGCACCGAAAGCGTCATTGACAAAACGATCCGCTAAGGATGCTAGGTATTTGGAGAAACCCTTGTCGTTTTGTTCCTCGCCGGGTTCGAATCGCAGGTTTTCCAGAAGTGCGTAGTCACCCGTCCCAAGTTGAGAAATTATTTTGGCGGGTTGTGTTCCATTCGGACCGCCAGCATTGAGGACAGGTCTTTTCAGGATTTCCGAAAGTCTTTTGCGTATTGGTTGCAACCGCATTTCCTCGACTACCTGTCCATCGGGACGGCCAAAATGCGAGCAGATCACCACTTTTGCCCCTCCGTTGCTGAGTAGGCGCAAGGTTGGTATTGCCGCTCGGATTCGAGAGTCATCAGAGATTACTCCATCGCGGGTTGGTACGTTGAAATCGACCCTCACCAACACCGTTTTACCAGCAAAATCAACGTTCCTGATGGATCGTTTGGTCATAATAATTTTGTTTTCTCTACTGCGATCGAACTATCAATTTCGCACTTTCGATGAGCGAGTTTTTGTCTTCATTCGAGAAGTTAGTTGATTCGATCTCCCCAATCGCTTCATCGATCAAATTTTGCACAGTATTTTCGGCAAACGACCTGCTCTCGGTTTCTGAGAGGATTGATGTCACTTCGTCTATATCATCAGGACCTAGAACACGTTTCATGAAAATTTCTCCCATGCGACGGCGCGTAGCGGGAGTGCCATTTTCTATTGCATGGGCTGCAGCGAGTGACTTTTTTTTCGATTGCAGCCTTCCGCGTTGGACTTCGTTTCGCTCGGTGTTTTGCTCTGGCCAAAGCGCTCTTAAATCAGTGTTTAGGTTTCGTGCTGTACCGATTGCTGTGCCAAATCTAGTCAATGAATTGAGTAAGTCTTCAGAGGCTGCCGCCGCTATTCCGCCGAGTTTTGCAGCGCAACCGAGCACCGCGCCTCGCTTACGTGCGACTGTCAGCACATCTTCTATATTTACGGCCGCTCTTTCTTGATAGGAGATATCAAGATATTCACCTTCGCAAACTTCTAGAGTTGCATTATCAAGCGTTTCGAGTGCCATGGAAATCAACCGTGGATTAGCCGAAACGCCGCTGGATTTTCGCTGTTCGAATATTGATATTCGGGCCATCGCATGTATACCATCACCGGCATTAATAGCCTGTGCCGGGCCCCAAGACCACCAAATGCTGGCTCGGTTGTTTCTTTCGGTATTCGCATTTTGAACGTCTTCATGAACCAAGATAAAGTTGTGCAAGAGTTCTACCGCGACTGCATATGGCATCGTTCCCTGATTATCGCCTCCGGCGGCTTTTGCCGTGGCGAGGACGATGTGTCCATGGGATCTGTCCTGATTCGTAACTATTTCTGGCTCACCGTTCTGATCCACCCAGCCCAAGTGATAAGCCATCATCTTGTAAAGCGGTAAGTCTCTTGAATCGACGAATTTCATTAATGCAGACTCAAACTCATCGGCATCACTGGATGTAAGCCCTGGCAATATTCCTGTAACTGGCAATAAAAGTCTCCTGCTGAAGATAGCTTATTGGCTGGTCGGATTACCGACTGTGTTAATTACAACGTTTTTGCCAATAGTATTCTTAATCGATTCAATACTGATCGCGCCAAGCCTCAAAATTGATAATTTACCGTTGGCATAAGAAATGACGGTACTCGGGGCTGTATTTGATCCGCAAGATGAGTCGATACAAAAGTCGATTTTTTCACCGAATTGCTGATCCACATCGCTGGCATTAGACGCAGGGGGTTGGCCAGTCAGATTGCAGCTGGTCCCCGTTATCGGAGTTCCAGAGAGCCTGATCAACTGCCGTGCCAGAGTGTGGTCTGGAATCCTGAGACCAACGGTCCCGGTTCTTGCTGTTACTGACTCGGGTACGTGGTCCAATGCTGGAACTACGATTGTTAGCGCCCCGGGCCAGAATCTTGATGCGAGATCCGCAAGTATTTTAGTAAACGACCTTGTCAATTCAGTGACCATATCCAAGTCACTTACAAGTAATGGGACCGGCGTTCCAGGGTTCCTTCCTTTTACTTCAAAGACGTGTTGCACTGCTCTATTATTCATGCCATCGGCTCCGAGGGCGAAATAAGTATCCGTTGGAAATGAGACCAGGCTTCCCTGTTTTATTGCTGCAGCTGCGATATTGAGGCTGGAAGTGTCTGGTGATAAAAGCATTAAATAATCTTATCGCTCGCGAATGACTTAGTTGCTATTAAAGCAACCAATAAAAACATGCATATTTTCCGTGACTCAGTCGTCGGGGACAGGTAAATTTAGGCAAGAGGCGTAATCGATGCTGTCATAAACTTTAATATGCTAAATAAATTGATGTGTTGAATGTGCCAATCAACTGTAAGAGAACAGTAAAAAGTACCGGGGACCAGATGACAGAACAACCAAGCAATCGCGGCTCTCGGAGAGTTTCAACATCAGATGATATCGAGGTTGGAACGTATCTTGAAATTGCGCAGGCTGATCGAACGACTGGCAGCAAACCCCCTGTCGATGACAGGATGCAAACAGTAGTCATTATGGATTTTGGCTCCCAGTATTCACGTCTAATAGCCCGACGGATACGTGAACTTAATACCTATTGCGAGATACTTCCACATGATGCTGGCAGCGAAATACTCGAGACGCAAGATGTTATAGGGATAATCCTTTCAGGAGGTCCTAACAGCGTCTACGAATCAGGAGCCCCGATGGCACCCTCTTGGGTTTATGAGGCTGGTGTTCCATTATTGGGTATCTGTTACGGCATGCAGCTGATAGCTCACCAACTTGGCGGTACTGTCGAACCTGGCACACAGCGTGAATACGGGCACGCCGTCATTCACAAAGATGGTCAGGACAATGTCCTGTTTGAGGGCTTAGATACAGAAGTGCCTGTGTGGATGAGTCATGGTGACCGTATTGAAGAATTGCCTCCAGGTTTTCGGGCTATGGCTTATTCTGAGAATTCTCCTATTGCCGTTATGGGGGACGACAAGGGAACATGTTTTGGAATTCAGTTTCATCCGGAAGTGGCTCATACTCCACAGGGTGTCGAGATTCTCCGTAATTTCATTTCTGGTGTTTGTAAAGGCTCGGGTGATTGGACGCCTGCGAATTTTGTATCAGACGCGATTGATCGCATAAAAGAACGTGTCGGAGAGGGCAAGGTGATATGTGCTCTATCAGGCGGCGTTGATTCGACCGTTGTCGCTGCTCTCATCCACAAAGCTATTGGTGATAGGTTGACTTGCATTTTTGTCGACAACGGCCTGATGCGGAAAGGTGAAGCTGATCGAGTTCAAAATGTATTTGCTAGTCAACTGGGCGTGAATCTTGTGTTCGTTGACGGAACTGAGAGATTTCTTAGAGCGTTAAAGGGGGTTTCTGATCCAGAGATAAAACGAAAAACAATTGGGCAGGAGTTTATCGAGATTTTTGAAGAAGTGGCTGCGGATATCGGGGAAGTTGACTATCTCGCTCAGGGAACCCTGTATCCGGATGTTATCGAGAGTGTAAGCGCCGACTCTAACGCTTCGCACAAAATCAAAACCCACCATAATGTTGGTGGTTTACCAGAGCACATGAATTTGAAATTGGTTGAGCCGCTTCGCTATTTGTTCAAAGATGAAGTGCGGCAGGCTGGTATCGAATTGGGTCTTAGCTCTCAGAGTGTTAATCGCCAGCCTTTCCCAGGCCCCGGACTTGCGATTCGGATTATGGGCGATGTCAATTATGAAAAGCTTGAAATACTTCGTAATGTCGACTGGATAGTTATCGACGAAATCAAAGCCGATGGGCTGTACGAGAAGTTATGGCAATCTTTTGCGGTTCTTACCAACACACAGACAGTTGGTGTGATGGGAGATCAACGAACGTACCAATACGTGGTGGCAATTCGTGCCGTAACTAGTGCAGATGCCATGACAGCGGATTGGGCTCGACTTCCGTACGAAACCCTAGGGAGAATATCGAGCCGGATCGTAAATGAAGTTGCAGAGGTTAATCGAGTTGTTTTGGATATCACGAGTAAACCTCCTGGGACCATCGAATGGGAATAGTCAAACATAGAATAGTGCGTGAGTCGACTTGAACGTATCAGTAAGGATTGGGGAGTAATTGCGGGTTCTTTTAATCGGTTCTGGGGGGCGTGAGCATGCGGTGGCATGGAAGCTCGTACAGAGTCAAAAAATTACTAAGCTGATCATAGCTCCCGGCAATGCTGGAACTGCTGAGTTAGGCGAAAACGTACCCGTGAAGACGGAAGATCTGGATGGCCTTTTGGCAATTGCGAAAACTCGATCGATTGACCTTACGATCGTTGGCCCCGAACAGCCTCTTATCGATGGTATTGCAGAGCTTTTCGAAAGACATGGATTGAGGATATTTGGTCCGTCAAAAAACGCAGCGCGAATAGAAGGTTCCAAGATTTGGTCTAATGATTTGATGTCCAAATATGGGATACCTACTGCTGATTCAGTGGCGTTTTCTGATTCAACTAAAGCTATGGAATACGCTCTGGCACGGCCAGAAGGATCTCTTGTTGTCAAGGCCGATGGACCCGCCGCAGGTAAAGGAGTTCTTCTTCCAGATACTTATGAGGAACTTGAGATTGCTGTCGTGGGTATGCTCGATGGTGCTTCTTTTGGAAAGTCTTCTTCAAGATTGATTCTTGCTGAAAGGATGTCTGGTCCCGAAGTAAGTGTGTTTGCTTTTTTGGATGGGGAGACAGTCTCCAAAGAAATTGCGGCATGCGATTATAAAAGGATTGGTGAAGGTGATACTGGTCTGAACACTGGTGGGGTTGGCGCTTATTCCCCTCCGGAATTTTGGACGAGCGAACTCGCTGCTCGAATAAGGGCGGAAATTCTTGAGCCCACTGCACGAGCGTTGGTAGCGGAAGACAGTGCGTATTCGGGCATTTTGTATGCGGGGCTTATGATCACCAGTACTGGCCCACGAGTTATCGAATTTAATTGCCGTTTGGGCGATCCAGAGTGTCAAGTTTTGATGCCGAAATTAAAAAATGACTTTTTGGAAATTTGTTTGGCAGTTGTAGAAGGACGTCTTGCTCAACAAAAAGTCATATGGTCTGACCTGGCGTGTACGTTCGTTGTGATGACATCGGACGGGTACCCGGGGAATTATGAAACTGGAGCAGAAATTACTGGTATCCGTAAAGCATCAGAGCATGGACTTGTGGTTCATGCGGGAACAAGTATTCAAAGTGATGGAACATTGATTACTGACGGCGGTCGTGTTCTTGGGGTAGTTGGCTCTGGCGAAACGATAAGAGATTCGCTAATTGCGGCCTACGCGGGAGTGGGCGAAATTGGTTTTAGGGGGGCGCGTTACAGACGGGATATTGCTGAAAGGGCTGTTTAAAACCGATGTTGGCAAATATTCACGTTGTTTTTGATTTCGATGGCACTCTTGCAACCACTTTTGTAGGTGGGGAAATGTTCCGTTGCTGCACTCCACCAGACCGGGTGGCTGAGTTAAGTGCAAACTTTTCAGATGGAGAAATATCGTTACGGCAATATCAAGAAGCTGTATTCGATATGGTCGATGAAACTACATTTGAAATGTCTAAACGGGCTGAGTTAAATGGATGCATTAGGAGGCGTGCAACCGAGGTTTGTGAGCTTGTTTGGGATTCTGGGGGTGTAGTGTCCGTTGCATCCGCTGGGCTCGATTTTTATATCAAACCAGTGCTGGAAAAGGCTGGACTGGATAGAGTCGAATTACATAGTGGGAAAGTTTTGTCTGAGCCTGCCGAGAGGCCGCCATTTAGATACGATTACCCATCTTACGTAAAATCTTGTAAAGGCGATTGGGTTACTTGTAAATGTGAAGTGATTAATCGTCTGAAGAGTAATCATGGCGCAAGTGAAGTGATATTTGTAGGTGACGGTTTGCTTGGGGACGCATGTGCTGCCGCTAACGCAGCCGATACCGTGTTCGCGACCGGCAAACTGTTGAGATACTGTAAAGAGAACAAAATATCGGCAACAGAATTCGGTAAAGATTTTGGACCACTGATTAGATACTTGCATGATAAGACGTTTATAACGGGAGCCTCATAGAACATTGATTCCACGATATTCACGACCTGAAATGAACGCCATCTGGACTGAAGACAACTCTTTTGATCTCTGGTTGATGGTAGAGATTGCCGCGTGCGAGGCATGGACGGAACAAGGAGTGGTCCCTGAACAAGACATGGTTAAGATTCGAGATGCGAAATTTGATCGTTCAATTTACGACAAATGGTTCGAAGAGACAAAACACGACATCGTATCGTTTACACGCGCCGTCGGTGAAAGTCTTGGGGTTGAGGGTCGATGGATTCATCATGGTTTGACTTCTAATGACGTGAAAGATACTGCTCTTAGTCTGCAGCTTGTTCAGTCATGTGATTTGCTAGACAAAGGTCTAGTTGGTTTACTGAACGCGTTGCGCAAACGTGCGATCGAGTTCAAGGAAACACCATGTATCGGGCGTTCTCACGGTATTCACGCAGAGCCGATGAGTTTTGGACTGAAGTTAGCGCTATGGTTTGGCGAAATAAAACGGCACCGAGACCGATTGGTTGGAGTTCGATCACGGGTCGCAGTCGGAATGCTTTCTGGCCCCGTCGGTACTTTTGCGTCTGTCCCACCTTCGATTGAAGAATCTGTCTGTAGGCAGTTGGGTCTTAATCCTGCCGAAGTTTCCAACCAGGTTATCCAACGTGACAGGCACGCGGAGTACTTGCAACTCTTGGCTCTCATTGCGGCAACCCTAGAAAAGATAGCGACGGAAATCAGAGGTTTGCAACGGACCGAGGTTCGTGAGATTGAAGAGCCATTCGGTCAACCCGGTTATGTAACCAAAGGTTCTTCTTCAATGCCACATAAGCGTAATCCTGAACTTTCAGAGCGTATATGCGGTCTTGCTCGATTGATTCGCGGCAACTCTATCACCGCACTTGAGAATGTTGCTCTGTGGCATGAACGTGACATATCGCATTCATCTGCCGAACGTATGATCTTGCCTGACGCTTCGCTTGGTCTCGACTATATGTTGAGCCTGATGACCGGCATTATTGGGGACATGGTTGTTTACCCAGATCGAATGATGCAGAATCTTGAGTTGACCCGTGGTCTTGTGTTTTCTCCCAGGGTTATGCTGCTACTGATTGAAGAGGGGCTTGACAGGACGGATGCCTATGATGCTGTACAAAGAAATTCGATGAAATCATGGGAAGCCCAGCTGGATTTTCGCGAGTTGATTAAGACCGATCCGGTGGTTTCGACCAAGGTCTCTCCTGATGATCTTGATGATTTGTTTGACTATAGCTTTTACCTTGCTCATGTGGATCACATTTATAAGCGCGTAGGCATTTCAGAGACAATAATTGACTGAAGCAGTTTTTGAAACCAATCTGTCCGGACTCCTTTATCGAGGCAAGGTTCGTGATACTTATGATCTTGGCGATGATCGTTTGCTAATGGTCGCTTCAGATCGTATTTCGGCGTTTGACGTTGTAATGGATCAACCAATACCAGGCAAAGGCATCATATTGACTCAGATGTCTTCGTTTTGGTTTGAAGTTATAGAACATGTAATGCCAAATCATGTGATTGCAACTGTTAATGATGATCTGGCGATGGAGGCTGTTGAGAAAAACGGAGCTTTGTTAGAACTTACACCTGATCTTGCGCGCAGATCGATGGTCATCAAGAAAGCTGACCGGATTGATATTGAATGTGTTGTTAGAAACTATATAGCAGGGTCCGCTTGGGCTGAGTATCAACAGTTTGGGACGATGAACGGGCAATCTTTGCAACCGGGGATGAGGGCTGCTGATAAATTTACAGAACCGATATTCACGCCTTCAACCAAAGCTGAGTCCGGCCATGATATGCCAATGACGCCCCAGGAAGCCAAAGATCTCGTCGGCATAGAAATGCATAGGACTCTCGAAGATAAAAGCATTGAGGTGTTTCAAGTAGCTCACGATTATGCTGCCGAGCGTGGAATGATTCTCGTAGACACAAAATTTGAATTCGGATTAATTGACGGTGAACTGACAATAATTGATGAGGTATTGACTCCGGATTCGAGTAGATATTGGGATGTAAGTGATTGGAGGCCTGGGCATTTTCCTCCTGCGTTCGACAAACAATTTTTGAGAGCTTGGTTATTGGAAACCGATTGGAAACAAGAACCCCCACCTCCTGTTTTGCCGCAAGAAATCATCGAGCAAACTCAGCATCGTTATATGGAGTCTTACAGGCGACTGTCGGGGAAGTCACTGATACTGTAGATAGTTAACGAATTTACTGGCACGTCAAGGAGCGTGATACGAGGTCGTATGGCATCAGACAAACAGCGTAAAGCAACAACACGGCCTGCTAGTCGTCGTGGTATGACTAGAGGGCAGATCAGGGAGGAGCGACGAGGCAGGAGCCGGTCGCGTCAACGTCGTAAACGGTCGTTACTAATGTTCGGCGGAACTATTTTCGCCATCATCTTCATCGCAGCTTTAGTTGTATCACCGGATTGGAATCGTGAAGGAGCCGCTGTCAAAGGGGTGAATACTGGTGGGCACATTGAATTAGATCCCGATGACGGACGCGGACATATCGATGTAAATGCTCCATATTCAGGTACATATTCGGTTGTCCCCGCAACGTCAGGGCCTCATTGGGCTGGAGCGACCACGTCTGTTGGGATTCCGTCGCCCGCTAGATGGGGGATGTACACGGGTGTCCTGCCGGATGAGGTTCTGGTTCATAATCTAGAACACGGTGGTATTGGACTTCACTATGACTGTGAAACGGAATGTCCCGAGATAGTTAAGGGGTTGAACGATATTATTCCAAGAGACCCATCTCAGTTCATCATGTCTGCTTATCCAGGGCTGCCTAGCAAAATTGCAATAACGGCTTGGAGACACCATTTGTATTTGGATGAGGTAGACGTGGAAGAAATAATCCGATTTATCCAAGAATATCGGGATCGCGCACCTGAAAGTTTCCCGCAGAATCAATATTAAAAATTTAAGGTTTGGAGCTTAACAGATGTTTTTGGCAAAAATTCATGTTTTGCTTAAGCCAACAGTAAACGACCCACAGGGCTTGACGATAGCGCGTGCTCTCGGTCGCCTTGGGTTTGATGCAGTTGATGCTGTGCGCGCAGGAAAATACTTTGAAGTCCAGATTCAAGGTTCTGATGAAGCAACTGCCGAGCAAGATGTGAAAGCGATGTGCGAAAAATTACTTTCCAACCCGGTGATTGAGACATTCACCTATGAATTGGAATTGGTCTAGTGAAATCACCCCGTTAAGTCCTAGTACTGACTAGTTCAGTGTACCTTTTGTACTTGGAACGGTTTCCAGATTTCTCGGATTTAATCTCGATGCATCACCCATCGCTCGCGCAAATGCCTTAAATGCCGACTCAATTACATGGTGTTCATTCTGACCGGATAACACCCTGATGTGCAAACAGAATCTGCCTTCTACAGCAATTGCCTCAAAAAAATGACGTGCTAGATCTGCTGGAAATTCACCTACATTATTATCCATGCCCATGTTGACCACAGCGTAGCCGCGACCAGAAAGATCTAACACCGCATGAGTTAGAGCTTCATCAAGGGGACAAGTTCGATCGGCCATTCGAACGATCCCTTTTCGGTCACCAAGTGCTTGGTCAATTGCCCGACCCAGTGCTATCGCAGTATCTTCCACAGTGTGGTGTGAGCCTGTTTCCAGGTCACCATTAGCTTCGACTTTCAGGTCTATCAAGCCGTGCCGAGCTATCTGATGCAGCATGTGCTTCAGAAACCCCACAGGGGTATCTACTTCAACCTCGCCTGTCCCGTCTAAATTGACGGTGACCGATATTTTACTTTCGCCTGTCTCGCGAACAATTGTTGCTATTCGAGGCTTTTCTGCAGACATACATGTACTTTCAATATCAAAAATTACTCGATCTATTAGTTCGATACTAACTCTAAATAGTTGGACTAAACAATGTTTTTGAGAGCGTAGATCAACTGGTCTGTTTGCTCTGGAGTTCCTGCACTGATTCGTAACGAGTCATTTAAGACGGTTTGAGGGAACTGTCTTACGAAAATTCCGTGCTTGGCTAACCCTGTAAAAGCCTGTTCAGCGGTTTTGTGTTCGAATTTGCACAGCAGGAAATTTCCTTCAGATGGGAAGTACGAAACACCATCTAAATCATTTATGACAGCTTCCAGTTTTTTACGTTGTTCGACTAGGCTTCTTGTTCGTGTCAATAGTTCGTTACGATGCTCAAGAGCTGCCAGAACCGCTGCCTCTCCGGCAATATTGATGTTATAGGGTTGTTTTATGTCCATTAAATGAGAGATTAAAGTGGCGGAGCCAATTGCGTATCCAACACGTAATCCAGCGATACCGGCCCATTTGCTAAACGAACGTAGTATCACCAAATTCTCATAGTCATCTAGTAAGTGCGATAACGTATTCCCAGAAAATTCGTAATAAGTCTCGTCTACACAAAGCACTACGCCTGTATCTAAAAGGGCTCGCGCATCGCTTTCCTTAAGTAAATTTCCAGTTGGGTTATTCGGGGAGGCGAGAAATATTATTCGTGTTAGTCCGTCAATTACTGCTGTCATGGCTGGGATATCTATGTCCCAGGTATTTGTTCGAGGAACAGAAATAATTTTCGCGTCTGCTAGGCGTGCAGCAAAGGAATACATGCCGAATGTCGGTTCGCAATCAAGAACAGTTTGATCCGGCTCTACAAATAAGCGCATCAAGAGATCGATTATTTCATCGCCACCTGCTCCTGCAATAATTCGATCCACCGGTTGCCCAACGTATTCACTTAGTGCTGTGCGCAGCTTTTGTTGTTTTGGGTCGGGATATAGGTGCAAGGGTTGCCCTACGAGCGCCGCGGAAACCTTATCCAGAGCTCCATAGGGATTCTCGTTAGCGTTTAACCGGATTACATCTTCCGGTCTTATCCCTGCTTTGCGTGCAAGCTCTTCTGATGGGTCAACACCGTGATAGGTGGCTATTTTCACCATGTGTGGGCGCATTAGAGATTGTAGGTTGTGCATAGGGTGATTACCTCGTTGGCACTTTATTCACCGACTAAATAATTACGACGGTATTCTGAAGCTGCTGCGTGTCCTTGTAAGCCTTCAAGTTTGGCTAATAATTCGGCATGCTGTGAAAGTTCTAAGAATGTAGTTTCGTTAAATGTTAGTACCGGAGTCACTCGAATAAAATCGCGAGCTGATAACGCTGAAGAGAACCGAGCAGTGCCTCCCGTCGGCATTACGTGGGATGGCCCGGCTATGTAATCGGCCATTATTTCTGCTGACCACTCCCCTACGAACAGCCCGCCGGCATTCTTGACTTTATCAATTAATTCGTTCGCATCTGCAGTTAATAAACATAGGTGTTCAGGAGCAACGGAATTTGCTACATCAATTGCTTCGGCCGTACTATTCACGATGACGGCCACTCCCCTATTCGTAAAAGCGGAGCGTGCTATGTCACCTCTGGGTAGATTTTTCAACTGCCGATCGATTTCGGCTTCAGTATTGAGCACAATTTCTTCGGAAAGTGCTACCAAAATCGGCATTGCTAGTGGATCGTGTTCAGCTTGTGCAATGAGATCCGACGCGGTGAAACGAGGTTTTGCTGAGTCGTCAGCGATAACCATGGTCTCGGTTGGACCGTATACACCATCAATCCCGACATCTCCGTAAACCAGCTTTTTTGCAGCGGTAACCCAAGCGTTGCCTGGACCACAGATTAAATCTACTGCTGGCACGGTTTCTGTGCCGTATGTCATAGCAGCTATAGCCTGGGCGCCACCTATGGTAAACACACGTGTAGCTCCTGCGATCTTTGCAGCAGTCAACACAGCTGGATCTGGAGCGGAGTTTCCTGAAGTTGGCGTTACAACAATTATCTCTTCCACCCCTGCGACTTGTGCTGGGACAACCGTCATAATTACAGTCGACACAAGTGGTGCGGTTCCGGCAGGCACGTATGCCGCTACCGAATTTAATGGAGTGATTCTCTCTCCTAGATTCCGTTTGCTGTCACTCCAACTTTTTGGAAGGGCTTTACTCTGAAAAGCACGAACTTGTTCTACCGCGAGTTCAATTGCTGATATCGACTTTGTATCGAGACTTTGAACTGCCGAATCTATTTTGGATTGGGGGACTTCAAATGATTTAGGTGGTAAACCATCCAATGCTGTGATGATTCGTCTTAACCCCTGGTCACCTTCTGAACGGACGATTTCGATTATCTTGAGTGCAAATTCACTTGGGGACAGCTTGGTCTTAAACAGTCCATTCCCATCCGATAAAGTAGACTCGACTGATATATTGCGTTCGCGCTGAAAATATTCGGCACCAGCGGTTGCACCGATTATTCTCTTCACTGGTTTTGTACCGGTTCGGAAAAAGGTTTTATATTTTCAATTAGTTGTTTGTAGGAACCGATAAAATCACGCTGTTTTTTTTGCTGTGATGTCATTTTGTGTTCTGAGTGCTCTTCGACATTGGCGGATGCCTTTTGATTGTCACTGGCACGAAGACTAGCATCGATTTTTTCGAGGATTTGACGGATGTGTTGCAATTTATTTTGGTCATTGGCCAAAGTTCGAGCGTTACCGATCATGACGGATTGCGATTTCATCACTGTTCCGTCGAGGAGTATTCTCAGATCGTTTTCGCGTAGTGTTGTACCGGTTGCAGTGATGTCCGCGATGACGTCGGCATAACCAATCACAGGAGCCGCTTCTAATCCACCAGAAACATAGACCATCGAGACATAGTTAACGTCATTTTGGTTCAAGAATCGTTTTACTAATCGTTGATATTTAGATGCTATACGAAGGTCACGGCCTTTCGATCTAAATTCAAGAGCGATATCTGCAAGATCCGCCATGCTTGTAACATCTAGCCATGCATCAGGCACTGCTATCACAAGCTTGGAATTACCAAAACCTAAATCTTTGTGAATAAGAACGCTTTCTCCGCGTTCCAAACGCGATTCATAAAATCGGTCCAAGCCGACGATTCCGATATCTGCACTTCCACTATCGACCTGGGTAGTTATGTCTGATTGACGCTGGAATAGTACATCGACTCCTGGAAATTGTGGGATGTCAGCCGTATACCTGCGAGAATTGGCTCGTCGGATACTCATACCGCAATCGGTAAACAGTTTTGAGGTCCCGTCAAACAGGGCACCAGAAGACGGTAATGCCAATCGTAGGTTACTCATCTGCTTTCTCCTTCAGACTGTACAGATGAGCTTGTTGCACCATTGTTTTTGTATTCAACCGCAGCTCGCTTGCCAGCGGCACGGAGTTTGCGAGCTTCACTGACGGCGGCCTGAACAGAGCCGCAATTTTCGGGTGATACGAAATATGTCTTACTGCCTGATTCGGTGTCGGG
>ENA-UPTF01000129-UPTF01000129.1-marine-metagenome-genome-assembly--contig:-NODE-129-length-51261-cov-12.527313_pt1 | contig 51261 bp, 56 predicted proteins | sample MGYA00238166_ERZ767019 | MGnify/ENA primary metagenome ERZ767019 (study PRJEB28930, sample SAMN06266391) | marine metagenome | isolation source: Sea water from 250 m depth | place: Atlantic Ocean... | reverse complement strand
TCCTGTAGTGTAGTCCGGTCAAGCATTTAGGCCTTTCACGCCTGAGACTCGGGTTCGAATCCCGACGGGAGCATACAATTCTAAAGTTTAATATGTTATTTCAGAAAATTTTGATTAGATAATTTTTGGACCGAAAAAATATAGAAATTAATCCGCTTTTAGAAGTTTACAGCAAGTACATTGAGAAGATAGATTCTGCATTAGACAAAGAGTTGGAACTATACTCTGAATCAGAGTTTTGTGAACCTCTAAAATATGCATTAGAGGGAGGTAAACGAATTAGACCAATCATTACACTTCTGGCAGCCGAATCTGTTGGTCAGATTGATGAAAACGTCTATGCAGGTGCATGTGCAATTGAACTACTCCATACTGAATCAGTCATTCATGACGATATCATAGATAATGAAACCCAGAGACGACACAAGGATCCATTTCATATCAAATATGGATACAACACAAGTGTTCTAACAGGAGACTTTGTTTTGGGATTAATTCTAAACATTTCATCCAGATTAGACAAGGCAAGAGTTACAAAAGATTTGGCAACAGCTGCAATGCTAATGAGTGAAGGAGAAGTTTTAGAAGGAAAACTAGAAGAAAGTGAAGACGTAACATTTGAAGATTACATCAAAGTAATGGATTACAAAACTGCAACTGCCTTTGAGATGGCAGCAAAATTGGGTGCAGTTATTGGTGGAGGAAGTGAAGAAGAGATTTCAGGATTAGCAGAATATGGAAAAAACATTGGAATTGCATATCAGATTAAAGATGATTTGATGGATTGGAAAAATGAGGACAAATTATTCAATTTACTAGTTAAGAAAAGTTCAGACCCTAGAGTAGTTTTCAACAAGATGGAAGAGTTGTTGAAATCTTATGCAGAAAAAGCATCAGAAAGTCTAAGAAAGATTAGAGATTCTGATTCAAAACACAACTTGGAAGAACTAGTAAGTTTTACAGATTTTAAGGCATAACTGCAGTCATTGAAGGCGTAACCATTTCTGCAAATTGTATGATTGGTTCTGGATAAACACCAATTGTTACCATAAAGATTACAGAGAATATCATTACACCGATAATTGATGCAGGTTCTTTGACACGTTTTTCTGTTTCACCTTCAAAGTACATCTTTCGTATAATCCAACCATAGTATGCTAGAGATAATGCACTGTTCAATACTCCAGCTATTGCAAGCCATGGAGCCCACCATACAACACTTGTTGCATCAATAGCAGAACCAAACAACATAAGCTTACTCCAGAATCCGTTAAGTGGTGGAACACCAGCTAATGCAAGTAATGATATGACAAGACCAAACGCGGTGATTGGCATTTTTCTACCAAGTCCCTTGATTTTATCTAAATGTACAATTCCAAGTGTTGTAACAATTCCTGCTATTGCAATAAATGCTGCACCTTTCATTACAGCATGATTTAGAATGTGGAATAATGATGCCTGTAATCCTAATCCGGTGAACGGCGCAAGTGAGATACCAATTAAGATGTAACCTGCATGACCAATACTGGAGTATGCAAGCATTCTTGTGAGATTCTTTTGCATGATTGCTGCAATGTTACCAATTGTCATAGTCATTATGGCAATTACTCCTAGCGCTAATGTCCAGTCAAGATTTAGTGCCGCAGCACCCATAATTACAACTCTTAATGCAGCAGCAAATCCTGCTTTTTTAGTTCCTGCAGCAAGTAATGCGGTGATTGGCGTTGGTGCACCTTCGTATGTATCTGGTAACCACATGTGGAATGGAACAAGTCCCATTTTGAATCCAAATCCAGCAATGAACATACCAATTGCAAGTAAGCCAATTGGAAGCATGTCTGGAGATAGATTTGAAAATCCGTAAATGACATCACCGATGTTTGTAGAACCGGTAATTCCGTATGCAAGTGAGATACCGTATATGATAATTCCAGAAGATAGTGCTCCGAACAAAAAGTACTTGATGGCTGCTTCGTTTGATGATGGATCTTTCTTGTTATATCCTGCAAGGATGTATGTTGGAATACTCATCAACTCCCATGCTACAAATAACATAACCAGGTCTGTTGAAAATGCAATCAAGACCATACCAATACTTGAAAGTAAAATTAATGAGAAGTAAATTGCCGGATTAGATTTATTTCTCATGTAATTGAAAGAACCGGCAACTGCCATTATTGATACAATGAGCATTGCAATTGCAAAGAATGAACCAAATCCATCATCAACTAAAACATCGCTGGAGAAGATAGCTGCATCTGCAACAGAGTCTGTATAGAATCGGTAAATTACATAACCAAGAGATATGAGTAATGCACCAAATGCAATTAATCCATAGAATGTAGAACTTCCACGTTCTCTTCTTAGAACGTTAATGACAGGAATAATCATGCCAGCAACGCCTAGTATAACCATTAGAATAATTGGAGTAGAAGTTAGTTCGATCATCATAAACACCTATAGTAACAATATCAAGACTACGAAAAGCAGTCCAGCTCCAAATATGTAAAGATAAGATTGTGATACACCGGTTTGTGTTCCTTGAACAACTCTAGCACTCCAACCTACAGCCTTCTCAAATCCGATATTCATTCCAGTATCGATTGCTGTTTGTTCAAAGTATCTCCAGATTCCGCGTGCGGCCCAAAGTGGTGCAACTACAAATCCCCAATAAACAAATGCGTTGAGATACCATCTGTTCAAGAAGAGTTTATGCATTGAGTAAAAGAAGATGTTAGAGTTTACGAATTTGACAGGATCTACCCATCTTCCGATATAGAAGATATATCCAAGTCCAAATCCCGTAGCAAATGCAACTAGTGATGCTCCAAGTGCAACTGGGTTAAGTCCTGAAAGGAATCCAGGTAATACAGATTCTTCTCCGTAATAGTGAGATGATTCGATTCCAAATGAGTGTACAAGATATTCCTCAAATAGATGGTGCAATTCCTCTTCTGCAGATAATCCGATTAATCCAATTCCAATTGTTAATACAGCAAGAATTCCGTATGGAATCCACATTGATTTTGGTGCTTCGTGGATGTGATGACCTTCACTTTCCATCTTTTCAATGTGTTTGCTGTTCTTTCCAAAGAAGACCATTCCAATCATTCTTGTTGTATAGAATGCTGTAATGATTGCAGTCAAAACTGCGATGATGAATAACGGTAATGCCCATTCATTTCCAGATTCATAAACGGTAGCAAAGATTGCATCCTTACTCCAGAATCCTGTTGTAATGAATGGTGCGCCCATTAATCCAAGTCCTGCAGCCCACATGAACGCATACGTCTTTTTCATCTGTTTCTTCAGTCCACCCATGTCTGTCATGAATCTAGAACCTACAACATGCAGTAGAGAACCTGCTGCCATGAAGAGAGATGCTTTGAACATTGCGTGAGATATTAAGTGGAAGAATCCAGCTGTATAGCCATCAACATATTGATGTGATAAACCTGCAACACCAAGGGCTAACATCATGTAACCAATTTGTGAGCCAGTTGAGTATGCCAAAACTTTCTTAATTTCGGGGTTGACCATTCCTTGAGTTGCAAGTAATAATGCAGTGATTGCACCAACCCAGGCAACAATTTCAAAGAATTGGTCAGCCAAGATTCCTGCTGCTGCTAATGCAAATACAATTGGTCCAATTCTTGCAACCAAGAAGACACCAGCCTTTACCATTGTTGCTGCATGAATTAATGCAGATACAGCAGTAGGACCGGTCATAGCCTCTAAGAGCCATTCGTTAAGTGGGAATTGTGCAGATTTACCCATTGCACCACCAAATAGTAAAACAAATGCAGGTACTAACAGACCCTGAGCAGACATTTCAACTGCCCAAGCAGTATCACCAACTAGCTCTCTAAAGCCAAAGGTTCCTGCAAACATGAAGAGAAGTAACATTCCTGAAAGCATCATTACATCACCAACTTTGGTCATGATGAAAGCCTTCATTCCGGCATGTGTTGGTGAAAAGTATTCCATTACTCCTAACACAGAACGACCTTCTTGTCCAACATGATCCTTCTTTTTATCACGATACCAAAAGCTGATCAGAGCATATGACGCCAAACCTACTCCTTCCCATCCAAAGAAGACCTGTAATAGATTATCAGATAGTATGATGAGTTGCATGGAACCGATGAAGAACATCATCCAGAACCAGAATCTTGTAATGTCTTTGTCTCCTTTCATGTAACCTGTACTGTAACACATGATAAGGAAGGAAATCCATCCTACGACATTTGACATGATAACTGAGAGAGGATCTGCAAGAACACCTGCTTTGAGACCGATAGCATCAATCCACATAATTTGGTGATGAATCTCATGTGCACCAAGTGCCATTGGGAATAATGTTGCAGCAGAGATTGCACTCATTGCTGCAAATGCAACAGCAACTCTACCAGTAGTTAATTTTGAAAATTTACCAACAGCTGGAATTATCATGGCTGCTGCAAATGGAAGTATCCAGATTAACCAGACGTTTAATTCACTTACAGGAATTCCAAAGAAATCGTATGCCATAGTCTAAACCCCCATTACTCCCTGCATGTAAGGCATAATCTTTCCAAGGAATACGTCAGGATAAATTCCGACAACAATAGTAAAGCCGGCAAGAACCATCATCGGTGCCAACATGTACCAACTTCCTTCTTTGACATTTTGTAAATTCTCAGGTAATTTTCCAAAGAATACTCGTTTGAGCATCCATAGAATGTACGACATTGTTAATGCAGTAGCAATTAATCCTAATGCAAACATGAGACTTCGTATATCGTTTCCTTCTGAAACTGCAGTTTCTAATGCACCATAGAAGACCATCCATTCTCCCATGAATCCACTTGTTGGTGGAATTCCCATTATTGTTAAACCGCCAATTACTGCACAGACTGCGGTGATTGGCATTTTGCTTGCAAGTCCACCGAGTTTCTTGAAACTTCTTGTTCCTACTTGAACGATAATTACACCTGCGGTCATGAACAAGAGTCCTTTACCTAAACCGTGAGAGATGTACATCATTTCAGCACCGGCAAGACCGTATGTTGAAAATGAACCAATTGCAAATAGAAGATAACCCATCTGACTGATACTAGAATATGCAAGCATTCGTTTGAAATCGTCTTGCATGAGCGCCATGGCGCCACCATAGAACATTGTAACAACACCCCAGATGTTTAGCATGATGGAAATGTCGCCGTATGTCTGCGGCAGGAACTCTACAATTAATCTGAATAATCCATATGCACCAATTCCGATCATTGCAGGAGAAAGTAACGCACTGATTGGCGTTGGTGCCGCACCGTGCGCATAAGGCAGCCAAACGTGGAAGACAAATGCTGCAAGTTTTACACCTAATCCTAGGATAATAGCAACAGCTGAAACCACAAGTATGTCTGGGTCAATTTCAGCTTCTACAATATCTACAAAGTCAAAGCTTCCAACACTTAGACCGATTGCCAAGAAACCAAGTAATAGAACAACGGCTCCAACATGGGTCCAAAACAAGAACTGTAAAGCAATTCTGCGTCTATTTCCGTCTCCGTAAAAGGCAACTAAGAAAAATGATGGTATAAGCATGACTTCGAAAAATATGTAAAATTCAATTAGGTTTGTAGATAAAACGGTTCCAAGCATTCCCATTGCAAATACCAAAAACATTGCAAAGTAGAGACCAGATTGTCGGTTGACATATGTCTTTAATGCGGCAGAATCAACTACTGCAGTTGTTTGACCATCAGTAGTTGTGTTTTGATGATAGTGTTCTTTGAATAATTCTTCAAATTTGTGAACCATGTATGGTTTGGAATACAAAGCAAGAACTGTACACAATACGTAGATGATGATTGCAAATGGTGTTGCAAGTCCATCAAGTAAGAAACCAAATTCTCCAAACATTGTAGTCCATGGATAATGTTCTTCGTATGTTCCTCCAAGTGATGCATTAATCAGTATTACAGTGCAGTAAAGAAGTAAACCGAAGGTAAACCAGGTTGCAAGATTAGGACCGTAGTTTCTTCCAATTATGTAAGCAACTGGAGACAGTAACAGTGGTAAAAATACCGCCTGTAGAAGAACAAATTCCATTATCCTTTCAAGCTCCTAAAGTCTGCAATATCGACATTTTTGTACATACGATATGCTACAATGATTAATGCAAGTCCTACTGCAACTTCTGCTGCAGCAATTGCAATTGAGAATAATGCAAGTGTTTGTCCACCACTGTGTGGCATAAATCTAGCAAATGCAACAAGATTAAGATTTGCTGCATTAACAATAATTTCAACTGCAAATAACATTCGAATTGCGTTTCGTTTTACCGCTAAACCATAAATTCCGATACCCAATAAGGCAATGGATACCAATACAAATTCAATTAACTCATTGCTCATTTTCTATTGTATCCTCTCTTCTTGCTAAGACTAATGCGCCCATGACAGAGCCTGCTAAAATTAAAGCCATCAAGATTAATGCAGGCCAGTAATATGTGAGAAAGTCACCACCAATTTCTCTAAAGTCAACAGGGTCAGAGTCAGTAGTTATTGTTTTAATTCCAGAGTCCATAATGATTGCACCTAGTGCAAGAATTGTAATCAACATTAAACCAATTCCAGCAAATTTTCTTTTCGGGTCTTCAATTTTTTTGAATATTAGTTCTCGTTTCACGAGCATTACAGTAAATAAGATAAGAACGGCGATTGAGCCAACGTAAACTGCCAATTGGAACATGGCAACAAATGGAGAATCTAACATTACATAGAAACCTGCAACACCGCCGAGGGTTCCCATTAAAGCAATTGAACCGTAAACAAGTGAACGCATTTCAAGTGCTGCAATTGCAGAGCCGATTGTTAATACAGAAATAGCTAAGAACAGAGCATCAGCCATGTCTGGCGCCCCGTTTATCGATAATGAGCTCTGAATCCTGCTGAACTTGTGGTTTCACTTGTAGTTGTGCAGGTGTGTAGATCAAGCCTTCCTTAGTAAATGATGATAGTTCGTAGTCATTTGACATGTATAATGCATAAAATGGACATGCGTCAACACACAATCCACAAAAGACACATTTTCCGTAGTCAATTTGTGGCATGATTGATTTTGCATTTTGTCCCCACTTGTCTGGAACTTTGACCATTCCAATTGCTTCAGCGACGCCTTCACATGCAATAGAACATAGTTGGCATCCAGTACAATGATCATGAAATAGCATGTGTCTTCCTTTTAGTCCTGCAATAGCAACACCAGATGAAGGATCAAACTGATATCCATCTCCAACAAATTTCAATTTTTGTTCAGGATATCTTAAAGTGAAACGTTTTACGGCTAAGTGTTTAACTCCAGAGTTTAATGCTTTGATAATTCCAGTTGCTGTTCCCATTACAATATTCCTCCAGGTCCAAGTACTCCAGCGTACACCAATCCGAGTGCAATAAAGATGTTAACGAAGGATAAACCAATTAGTTTGTACCAACCAATGTGTAACAACATATCAAGTCTAATTCTTGGGAAAACACCCCTTGGTAGTAAGATAAAGAAAATTACTCCAACCGTTTTTAGTACAAACCATATCACTCCACTGATTAATAGCTGCCCGCTTGTATACTGCAGTTCACCCTGCTGCTGCTTCACCCATTCATTAGGATCTGCATCAAAAATAGGCAAACCAGGAGCAAAAACTGTTAGTACAGGATCACCAGCATAGTTTGGAATTGGTGTTCCTTTAGTAATCAAGTCAGTTTCTAATGGAGGCCAGAATACTGGACCGGTCCATCCACCTAAGAAAATTATTACAAATAATGCTGCAAATGCATATAATTTGAGATATGAACCCAATTGAACTAATCCATACATCATTCCAGAAAATTCTGTTAACCATCCAGCAACAATTTCACTTTCTGCTTCTGGAAGATCAAATGGAATTCTTTCTAGTTCAGCTAACATAGTAGTAAAGAAAACAATTGCACCAATTGGCATGAATATAATCCACGGGAAGCTACTTTGTGATTCAACAATTTCACTGAGGTTTAACGTACCAGTTAAGATTACAACTCCTAGAAGAGATAAGATTAGAGGAATTTCAAATGATACCATTTGATGTAGTGCACGAATTCCACCGATGAATGGGAATTTGCTGTTAGCAGACCATGCAGAAAGAATTGTAATGATTGGGAAAAATCCAATTACAGCAAAAACTGCAAGTAGACCAACATCCAAATCTGCAACAACCCAACCACCAGGTGCAACAGGAATTAATGCAACGAATGCTGCTGCTGTTCCGACAAATAATACCGGTGCTGCCCAGAATAATGGTTTGTCAGCTTTTGCAGGAATGATAATTTCTTTTGAAATAAGCTTCAAGCCATCTCCTGCTAGTTGCAAGATACCTTCGACTTTTCCACAATAAAATGGACCTACACGAAGTTGGAGTTTTGCCAACATTTTTCTTTCAACAAAGATAGTTCCAGCAGCTATGAGTGCTGCAAAACCAAATCCAGGAAATGCTGCAATTCTAAATAAATCAGAGTAAATGAGAGCTTTAATCAGTGGAATCTGCATTGTCGGGTTAAACAGCCATGTAAATGCCAAGAAAGCAGTTAGGAGCTCACCGTCAATTACTGGTAAGTCCATGTAGAACAGTACAATTTGGATTGCAGGAATTCCTGCAAGTGTTACAATTGTTAAAATCCAAAATGCATTATCAAAAATTCCTTTAAGGAAATATCCAAGACGGAATTTTGGTGCAATAACAGACATTTATCGGTCAGCCTCCACAGGCCAATAGTTTAGACTCCAGTAAACTGCCGGCATGTTTCCAAGTTTTTCGCCCTTTAGCAAGTATGGTAATGCAATTAAATTTCTAAAAGAACCAACGCTAAGTTTTAGACGATATGGTTCAGGTTTTTCTTTTGAAATAATATAACAACCTGCTGCACCTCTTCCACTTTCAACTCTACGATAAACTTCACCTAACTTTCCTTTTGGATTTGGTTTGAGTTTTGTTCTAATTGAACCAGACTTTGGCATTTTCTCTAATGCTTGTCTAATGATGTTACAGCTCTCCAACATGTCAAGCCATGGAACTTTTGAGCGTGCATATGAATCACCTGCTTTTAGTACATTGGTATGAACATCAAGCTCATCATAGACATCGTATGGTTCTTTGACTCGAACATCATAATCAACACCACTTGCACGTAGAACAGAACCAGTTGTTCCTAAACGAATTGCATCTTCTCTAGACAATACACCGGTGTCTTCTGTTCTTGCTTTTAGAATTGGGTTATCATAAAAGATGTCAGCATATTCTTTGATACGTTTTTCAAAGTAGTTTACTTGACGAAGGCATACATCTTCAAAGTTTGCAGGTACATCGTTTCTGACACCGCCTGGAATAAAGTATGCATGTGTAACTCTTGCACCTGTAATTTTTTCCATTAAATCAATTAAGAGTTCTCTATCTCCTGCAGGCCACATGAACATCGTAGAGTGTCCAAGAAATATTCCATAGATTGCAAGCCAGTATTGAATATAGATACATCTGTTTAGCTCTGCTGCAATAACACGAACATATTTTGCTCGTTCTGAAACTTCAATTCCTACCAATTCTTCAACTCCTAAGACGTATGGATACAAAATATTACAAGAATCATGAATTACTGGTCTTTCTAAATGAGGTATGTTTGTGATGTAATTTCTTGCTTCAGCCATTTTTTCTTCGCCACGATGAACGTAACCAGGATCAGGATCTGCATCAACAATGTAATCACCATCAATTTTTACAATTATTCTCATATGTCCAGAACCAGGATGCTGTGGACCAACATTGAGAGTCATTATTCGGTCGTCTACTTTGTCAACTTGTAGACCCGGTGGCATTTGTTTTGTTGGTATTACTTCAGTCATTTTATCTTCCTTTATTCATAAAGTCCTTTCTTAGTGGAGGTAAATCAGCCCAATCTTCAGGCAGTAGTAAACGTCGATTATCAGGATGGCCTTCAAAGTATACGCCAAGCATTTCAAATACTTCGCGCTCATGAAATTCAACACTGTAAAACATATCTCGTAAACTTGGTAATTTTGTAGAATCACTTCCTGGATTTGGTGTTTCTTCGCGTGGAGCTCTAGTTGCAAGTGCTAAAACTTGTTTTGAATATTCAGGATCTGTGTAAGAACCTAAGTGATAAGTTACGCCAATCTCTTTATCTTGAGGATAATCAACGCCAGAAACAGATTCTGCGTGATCAAAGGGAGTATTATCTTTGATAAATTTTGCAACATCAATGATTTTTTCTTTTTTAACATTCAATCGAGTTCTATTTTCTTGAATGTATTCTACTTCGACATCATCAGAAAATTGATTTGCAATTTGATCAACATAAGATTTTTCAAAAGCAGGAACTGTATCTTCAACTTTTTCAGGAGCTGTTTCTTTTTTAGTATCTTTTGGAGGTTCTTCTTTTTCAGTTGTACTCATAATTTTTTACCTATCTAGCCTTCATCCTTTTGATTTTTTCTTGCAACAACATGCATCCTTGAATCAAGGTTTCAGGTCTAGGAGGGCAACCAGGAACATAAACATCAACTGGAAGAATTCCGTCGATGCCAGGCAACACATTGTATGAATCAAAGTACAGACCGCCAGTAATTGCACATGCACCCATGGCAATTACATATTTTGGTTCTGGCATTTGATCATAGACTAATCTTAGTCGTGGTGCCATTTTTCTTGTGATTGTTCCTTGTACTACGACAAGATCACACTGTCGTAATGATCCAAAAGCTTCGATGATACCGAATCTTTCTACGTCGTATCTTGGACTAGATGCTGCTCCAAACTCAACACTACAACATGCTGTTTCAATGTGTACTGGCCACAAAGACCACATTCGACCCCAATTGATTGCCATTCCTAATGGTTGATCAACTGCTTTGTATAGAATGTCGCCAAGTTTTCCAACAAACACATTTGCATTTTGTGGTGTTATGAGTTCTTTTAACAACTTAGTCCCTCACCTTGATTGTTGTAACTAGTATATAGAATTACCATATGTCTTTCCTCTTTGATTGATATAATGCGAATGCCATTGCGGCAAACATAATTCCTAAGAAGGCAATAATTGGTAAAGTCGCAGTTCGTGGAAGGTCTAATAGAGAGCTACCCCAAGCATACAAGAAAATTGCCATAACATCAAAAATGACAAACATTAGAACATATGCATAATACTGCATCATGAAATGAGTACGACCAGCGCCGGATGGGACTTGGCCACATTCCATAGGAAGCGTTTTGACCGGATTTGGTTGTTTTTTGTTTTCAGGTGAAAGCATCCTTGATACCAATAAAGCAGGTGCCATTGCGGCACAGGCAAAACCAAACATAAGTAGTACATTACTATATGATGCTACACTCTCGCCAACCAAGTTAAACCGACTCCCTTCGGTCAAAATATAAAGCTATAGAGAAATTTTTCGATCAAAATTTGATTTTTGCCAAGTCCTGTAAATTGATATACAACAAAAAATGAGGATTTCTATGGCAGTTAATGTTGGAGATCAAGCACCAAAATTTGAACTTGTGGATGGAGATCTAAAATTTAGATCCTTAGATGAGTTTAAAGGCAAAAAAGTAGTCTTATCATTTTTTGTTGCGGCAAGTTCCCCTGTTTGTGAAGTTGAACTTTGTAAATTCAGAGATTCACTGAATGATATATCAGAGTTAGGAGCACAAGTAATTGCAATTAGTAATGATGGACCATTTGCAAACAAGGCATTTGCAGAGAAAAATAATTACAATTTCCCAGTATTAGGAGACTATACAAGCCAAACAATCAAGGATTATGATATTTTATTGAAAGATTTGTTGCACGTAAAAGATTACAATGCAGCAAAACGTTCTGTCTTCATCTTAGATGAAGAACACAAAGTAATTTGGAAATGGGTTTCTGAGGATCCATTAAAAGAACCAGACTACAATGAAATTATGAATGTGTTAAAGTAAAACTAATTATTCTATATCTGCAATTACATCATTTTTGTTAACAGAGTTACCTTCTTTGATTTTGATACCTTTGACTATACCATCTTTTTGTGCTTTAACAGCAACTTGCATCTTCATTGATTCTAAGGTACAAACTGTATCACCTTTCTTTACTTCAGCACCATCTTCAACATCAATTGATACAACTTTTCCTGGAATTTGACTACGTAGAGTAGATTGACCAGCACTAGAATCACTGCCACCAGAGTTTTTGAAAACAATATCATCAAGATGTGAGTTCATGTTTACAGACATCGATGAACCATCTACAATGAAATTCATCTCAGAAGTTTGACTATCAACATATCTCACTGAATGAAATTCATTGTTTAAAACAAATTCCATAACATTTGAATCTGTGTGAAGAATTTTTACTACATATTCATTATCTTTAATCTTAATTTTGTATTCATCTTTGGATAATTTCTCTAAGATTTCACCATCTACAACTTCATCACTATCTTGAACTTTGTACTTCATTTTTACATTATACCTCTCTCTACCCATGTAGAGATTCCATCTGTGTCACCAGAGTTCTGAGATTTTACTTTACTTTTATAGAATTCAGAGTGCATGATTGCCGATGCAATAGCAGGAATTTGTTTTTCTTTTCTATCTTGAATTAGGTCTTTTTCTAATTTTTCAATCATATCATATCTCTTTAAGAAATCAGTTGATAGTTGACCGTTCTTGTATTCTTCAGAGTTTAGAATAGTTTTGTATAATGGAATTGAAGTTTCTACACCTTGAATGTCAAAGTCATTTAGAGCATTTAGCATTTTTACTCTTGATTCATCAAATGTTGGTCCCCAAGTACAGAGTTTTGCCATCAAAGAATCATAAAATGGAGATACAGTACAACCAGGATACAAGTATGTGTCACATCTAACATTTGGTCCTGAAGGTATTGTAACATATGGAACGGGACCAGTTGATGGTGCAAAGTCTAAGAAAGTATCTTCTGCGTTAATTCTACATTCAATAGCATATCCATTCATCTTTAGATCACTTTGTTTGAATGGTAATGTTTCTCCATTTGCAATATCTAGTTGAAGTTTTACAAAGTCTAATCCAGATACCATTTCAGAAATTGGATGTTCTACCTGTAATCTTGCATTAATTTCTATAAAATAAAATTCTCCATTATCTGCTCTCAAAAATTCTGCTGTACCCAAATTAGTATAATCAACTGCTTCTGCGGCTTTTACAACTAATTCGCCAATTTCCTCTCTTTTTGCTTGATCAACTATAGGAGAAGGAGTTTGTTCAATTAATTTTTGGTTTCTTCGTTGAATAGAACATTCTCTTTCAAAGAGATGTACTGCATTACCATGCTTATCTCTACACATCTGATATTCAATGTGTCTTGTTTTTTCTAAGAATTTTTCAACAATTATTGCAGATTTTCCAACGGCAGCTATAGATTCAGAGGTAACTGTATCAAAGCCATCTTGTAATTCTTTATCATTAGTAACTAGTCTAATTCCACGACCTCCTCCACCATAAACGGATTTCAAAAGTACAGGATAACCAATTTCATTTGCAATTTTTTCTGCTTGTTGTGCATCATCTACTATTCCTGGGCTTCCAGGTACAGTTGGGACGTCAGCTTTTAGCATTGCTGCTTTACAACGCATTTTATCTCCACAAAGATTCATTGAATCTGCAGAAGGTCCAATAAAGTTGATGTTGTTCTTTTCACATAATCGTGCAAAGTCATCATTTTCTGAAAGGAATCCATAACCAGGATGTATGGCATCTGTACCAGAAGATAACATTACTTCGAGAATTTTTTCTTGATTAAGATAGCTCTTTGCAGGTGCAGCCTCACCTATGTAATATGACTCGTCAGCAGTTTTTACATGAAGGGAGTTTACATCCTCATCTGAATATACTGCTACAGTCTTAATTCCCAAAGTCTTACATGTTTTCATTACACGAAGGGCAATTTCTCCTCTGTTTGCAATTAGTACTTTCTCAATCATATTTAATCACAGGTTGATATTTCCATGTTTTCTAGGAAGTTGTTTATCACGTTTGTTACTCAACATCTCAAGAGCCTTAATTAGCATTGGACGTGTCTCTGCTGGATCAATAACGGTATCAACTGTACCATTTGATGCGGCAACGTAAGGATTTGCAAATTTTTCAGTAAATTCATCTTTTAGTTTCTTTAGTAATTCTTCAGGATTATCAGCATTGGCCAAGTCTTTTCTATTCATGATTTTGACAGCACCTTCTGAACCAAGTACAGCAATTTGTGCAGTTGGCCATGCATAGTTAACATCAGTTCTTAGATTTTTACTTCCCATTGCAATGTATGCACCACCATATGCTTTACCAATTACAATAGTAATTTTTGGGACGGTTGCTTCACAATATGCGTATAGTAGTTTACTTCCATGTCTAATTATTCCATTATGTTCTTGGTTTGAACCCGGCATGTAACCAGGAGTGTCAACAAGAGTAATAATTGGAATTCCATAACAATCACAGAAGCGAATGAATCTTGCTGCTTTGTTTGATGAATCAATATCTAATGCGCCTGCCAAAAACATTGGTTGATTAGCAACAATGCCTACTGTTTTTCCATTCATTCTTCCAAATCCAACGACTACGTTTTGTGCAAACAGTTCATGAATTTCAAAAAATTTGTTGTCATCTAAAATTGAATAGATAATTTCTTTCATGTCATAAGGTTTTAGTGAATCTTCTGGAACAATGTTTATCAAATTATTATCTAATCGATTTGGATCATCAGATGTTTTTATTGAAGGAGGTGCTTCAGAATTATTTTGTGGGATATAAGATAGAAGAGATTTGATGTAATCCATGCATTGGTATTCATTTTGTGCAACAAAATGTGCTACTCCACTTTTTGTTCCATGCGTCATTGCTCCGCCTAAATCTTCAAATGAAATTTCTTCACCGAGAACAGTTTTTACAACTTCAGGTCCAGTAACATACATTGTTCCTGCTTTTTCTACCATGATAACAAAATCAGTCATTGCTGGAGAGTAAACAGCGCCACCTGCAGAAGGTCCAATACTTGCAGTAATTTGTGGAACTACACCAGATGCGAGTTCGTTATGATAAAAGATATCAGCAAAACCATCTAAACTTAGAATTCCTTCTTGAATTCTTGCACCACCAGAATCTGCAATTCCAATGATTGGACATCCATTTCTTACTGCATGATCCATAAGTTTGGTAATTTTTTTAGCTCCCATCTGGCTTAATGTGCCACCAAGAACTGTAAAGTCGTAAGCAAATACATAGACCTGTCTTCCATTAACGTTTCCATAACCACCTACAACACCATCAGTGAAAAATTTCTTTTTTTGCATGTCATATTCGTGATAATGATGAGTAACCATAGCGTCAATTTCAACAAAAGATCCATCATCACAAAGTAGATCAATTCTCTCTCTAGCAGTTAATTTGCCTTTGTCGTGCTGAGCCTTGATTCTATCTTGGCCACCTCCTTGAACGGAAGTTTTTTTGTTATTCAGATATTCATTAATTTTATCAGAATGCATGCCCGAATTTTCCGCATCAGATATCATATATTAATTTAAGTCAAGAAAACAAAAATTACTAATTTTTTAGATTTAATAAAGAAAATTTCTTTTTTAATGATTTTTGATAAGTTTCATAAGTATTTCCCAGTTCTTCACATTTTTTACATATACATAATTGAGAAACAACTGAACGATCGCAGTCATCTTGGAATTCACATTGAGAACAACCTGCTGAATCATCACAAATAATGCATTTGAGATCCTCAGTTTCAACGCATTTTTCATGTTTTACGCCAAGACCCTTAGACCATAAGCCAATTTCATTGACATTGATTTTTTCATTGCATACAATGCAAGTACCCTCAAACTTCATTGCAATTTTTCTCCAGCTCATTTTAACAATTCAATCTCCTTTTCAAGTAATTCCTCATACGTATCTTCAAATTCTAGTTCGATGGAATTATTTTCTTTTAATGTTAAAATGACTGGGAAAAAGAATGTAGCAAATGTACTGTTTGATATGTGAAGTTTTTTAGAAAGAGTAGTTGCAATTGCTTTAATCTTTGCACCATCCCATCGTAATCGATTCAATAATGGCCAGGATAAATTGTATTGAGTGTATCTAGCTGAAGAATCTTTTTCATAAAGAGAAAGTAGGATTGAATCAAGATATCTAAGCAATCTCCAATTTTGTGTTTTCATTATCTTTCCATAAAGCATGTCTGCTTCAGAAATTATTTCTAATGCTTTAGACATTTTTTCTGAGGATAAATTACTTGTAATAATACTTGAGTAAAATGCATTAATTTTTTCTCTAGGATCAATTCGCAAAGAAAATAAAACTATTCTTGCTTCTTCAAATGATTGAGATTTGAAAAATGCATTTAATCCATCTTCTACATTTAGAGATTCAAATGATTTTTCAGTGTTAGGTTCAAATCCAGTAACTAGTGCTTGTGCAGAATTTATCATTGAACGAATATCACCTTTTGAATCGGTGATTAATTTTATCAATCTACCAGGATTGATCTTTGCATTTTCTTTTTCTAAGATCATATTAAGATACAATTTTAGAAATCGAGGTGAAAGAGGACTAAGCTGCAAAGTTTTAACAACTTTTTTGATCTTTTTCATTTTATCAGTTGAATCATAATTTCCTGCAAGTACAATTGGGACAGTTGGTTCTTTTAAGATGTTGATTAATGCTTCAACGCCACCATAATCAGAACGACCATGAATTCCATCTACTTCATCAATGAATATCATTGGTTCACCAAGTACAGTTTGGTTTCCAAGAACTGGAGTTAGTATTTCTTGAATATTTTTTTTATTTCTAACATCACTGGCATTAAGACTAATCATATCATAACCAAACTGTTTTCCTGCAAGAAAACATAATGTTGTTTTTCCAATTCCAGGAGGACCAACTAACAATAATGGTTTAGTACCTTTTTTCCATTTTCCAAACCATTCAACAAATTGTTTTCTGACATCCTCATTTCCAACCATATCAAAAATATTTTGAGGTCGGTATTTTTCTGACCACATCATTTGTATCACTTAGTAGGAAGGTTTTGAGTCAAATCTGACCAGATGTTTGCCTCTTGAAGTTTCTTGTACCAAAATAAGTTATAATGTTCAACGGTCAAGAATAAAAATTCTAAGAATTTTCGATGTGAGAAACTATCTGGGAGTTTTTCAAGAGCAGCTTGTGCATCATTTAGATATGATTTACTATGATTCATAGTTTCTTCAAATCCATCTTTTACATCATTCATTTTTAGAGAATAGAAAAGTGGCCACGATGGAATTTTTGCTGCTTTGTCTCTAATACTATCTTCAATTTCATTTCCACACCCAACAGATTCTGCAGCTTTTGCCATTCCAGTGTAAAATATCTCAGCTAAAGGTGCACGGTTTAATGCCATGTTTCGACCAGCTGTGCCCATGACAGAACGATATTTTTTGTAACTTTCAATTAACTCTTCTTCTGTAATAGATGCGGGTTTATCTTTTAATTTTGTATCAAGGTATTGACCAATTCTTGCTTGCTTGAATCCTTCTTCAAATTCTTTTAAAACATCTTCTCCGCCTTTTGAAATTTTTTCTCTTGCAAGTTTTAGTATATACGGATTCATTAGTTTGTAATCATCTAGATATTCCAAATCTTCATCTTTGTCAACAATTCTATCCATAGGTTCACTAAGATCTATGGCAATTATGTGACCATCTACAATGTCTTCTCGCATGTTGGTACTTGGATCATCTTTAAAATAATCAGTTGATGCATCAAAAAGACCATTGAATACAGGAAATGTCATTTTGACAAAATTTGAGTTTAAGATTCTAAGAACTCGGTCATGCAAAGTATCAAAGTCTCCTAGTTTTGCTTTGATAGGATCAATTTCAGAAGCATTTAGAATAATTTCTGTTGAACCAACCTCTTCAGCAAATTTTTGTTGCGTTGTATTAGGAGATTCATCAGAATTAATTTGATCAAATAGATTTTTTGCAAATCTTTTAGCAAATTCCGGAAATGTGTTTTCTGCTTCTTCTTTATACTGGTTAAATTGTTTGAAACCTTTTGATTTGAATAAACCTTGTTTGATGATTTGTTTTCCAGGTTTAGTTCCCATCAAAGCACTTTTACTAAAAATTGATTCGTCTTTTCCACTCACAAAATATTACTAACAAATTGCTATTTATGCCTTCAAAGATCTAATTACATTCGTCTAAACTCTGCAGCGCCTTTTTCTGTTATTCTTAGTTGTATAGATTTTCCAAAAGGACCAGTTTTTTCAACAGGTTGCATGAGACCTTTTTTCTCAAGATCCTGAAGAATTGTATCTAGATTATTTGTTGATAGATTTCCTTTTTTCTGAATTTCTTCAAATTTTGTTATATTTGTCAACAATAAACCAAGAACAATTTTTTCTTTAGGCCAGTTTTTTGTTGAAAACTCTTCTCTACGTGGAGATTCTTGGAAATTATCAGATGATGAAGATTCTCGAAAAGTGTCAGGAGATGATGATTCTTGGAAAAAATTTCCACGAGGACTTTCAGGACGAGCAGAGATGTTTTCTTTAAGTCCAGCACGTCTCAGTAATCTAGGAACTATTCTAGCAAGTGGTATTATTAGAAATATGAGTAAATAGATCCAAGAGTAATTTTCTTCCATATTATATCACTATGATTCGAAAGTAATAATGTATGTGTTAGGTTTCTACTGTGGTTGTGAGAAAACACGATATTCACCTATCGTGGAGTTACATTTTTGGCATATGTATTGACCCCTCTCAATTAAGATTAATCCATTAGCAACTTCTTCATTTGGTTTTTCTTCTATCTGAAAACCAGTTGGTCCATCAAACTCAGAATTACATGCTTTACAGAAGTGCTTCAACATTTTTGTAGGATCCAATTTTTCAAGTGATGCTAAGAAATGTTTGTCTATGTTAGGTACAAGTTTTGATTTTGAAACTTCTTCATCAGTAAGTTCGGCATTAACCCAACCACCTGAACCTTGTAGTTCTATTGCTGTCATAATTGTTTAATTTTAAGCATGAATAAAGAGGTTTTCCAAATATTATTCAATTAAATTATACACAAATTTGTATACGATAATGGAAACAAACGAGATTCTCAAAGAAGCATCAAGAAGAATTTTTGAGGCTGTAAAAGATATGGCAGGTACAGAAAAGGCTGCAGGAGATTTCGGAAGAGGTGCAGGAGGAGATATTTCTAGAAATATCGACATTACTGCAGAAAACACGGTTTTAGATTATCTAAAAGAGATTAATTTTGAATGTGTAGTACTAGGAGAAGAGTGTGGTCGCGTAGAACTGTCAGATAATCCAAAAGGATTCATAATCATGGATGCAATTGATGGTTCTGCAAATGCGGTCAGAGGCGTACCATTTTTTTGTTCATCATTAGCATTTGCAACAGAAAATAGACTTAGTTCCATAACAGATGGGGTGATTACAAATCTTTCAACAGGCCAGATGTATTATGCTACAAAGGGAAATGGTGCATTTCTTGATGATAAACAAATTTCAGTTCACAAAGATGTACCATTATACAAAATTGTGGGAGTAAATACTTCAGGAGCATCACAAGAAATAATGAAAAAATTGCAACCTGTTTTTGAGCATCACAGTCATACTAGACATTTTGGAGCAAATGCTTTGGAAATGGCAATGTTTGCACAAGGTTTGATGGATGTTTTTATTGATTTAAGAGATAAGATTAGAATTCAAGATATTGCAGCAGGTTACATCATTGTCAAAGAAGCAGGAGGTTTACTTCTTGATTCAAAATTTAATTCTCTTGATGCAGATTTGAGTTATGATACAAGAGTATCTTTTATCGCAGCTGCTAATCAAGAAATTTTAGATGAGATACTTCCAAGAAAAGAATAATTTTATCCGTATGATTCGTATTTGACTTCAAATGTTCCATCTTCATGTGGATTATCTCTATTGACAAATCCTCTATCAGCAACATATTCCATTACACCATCAATAGTTCCTTGATAACCACAAATGTAAATTCTAGTGTTTTCTGGAGTTACTTTTTCTCCAACTAGTTCATCTAGTGGAGAGACGCCTTGTGCATTTTCTTTGAAAAATGATTCAACTCTTCCTACTTGACCATTCCATGATCTATTGTATTGTTCTTTTGGTCTACTGATTGCAGCTCTGTACAAAAAGTTCCATTTATCTACTCCTCTCTCTTTACTTTCATTTTCAAAGTCAGTAAGAAGACGTTTGTAACTTAGTTCGTCAACATAACTTGCACCATGTAAAACTACAAGTTGTCTTTTATCATTTGTATCACGAAAATGATGTGCAAAAGCAATGAATGGTGCAAGACCGGTTCCACCACCTACACAAACAACTCTTCTGTTGTCTGGTTCTCCGTTACGATATTTGTCTTCAATTATCAAGTCGTCACCTGTTGGATCACCAAGTAATACTTCATCACCAACACTAAGATAGAATAATTCAGTGGTTACACGACCAGGTAATGGTTTTCTTACCCATCGAATTACAAATTCAAAATAATCTCTATTTTCAGCATGTGATGCAATTGAATATGCACGTTTCACAATTTTATTTTCTGCACGTACTGGCAATCCAATAGTTAGAAATTGTCCAGTTTTGTATTTTGGCATACCGTTTTCCGGTACTAGACGAATAACAACTAGATCTTCTTTTAATAATTCAGTATAGATGATCTTTGCTTTTGTATCAGCCATGTGAAGGAAGTTTCTTGATTTGGATAAATGTATTTCTCTTCAAAAGTTGACAGTATTACTTATATTTAGAAAATTATCCAGCCAAAATTAGTAAGATGGCAAAAATTACATGCAGAGATTACGGATTTGAATGTCATTATGAAATAGAAGGCGAAGTAGAAAACGTGATCGATGAATATAGAAAACATAGTACTGAAGAACATGGCATTGAATATTCACCTGAAGCACTAACTCAAGTAATTTTAAGACAACAAGGTTAATTTTAAAAAATTATGCTCTTTTCATTGAAGCAGATAAAACAGGTAATTCTTTGTCAATGATTTTCTCAACAGCTGGTACAATTCCTGCTCTTAATCTTGCATTTTCTTCATAAATTTCTGCAACTTGATCTCTGAATAGTAATTTTATTCGAGGCAATTCCATAATTGTTTCTTCTACAGCTCTTGGCTCAGAGATATCTAAAATTAAAGTTCCTTTTTTCTTTTCTTTCATAACAAGTTTGATTGTTTCAAGATCAATCAAGAAGTAATCAGCAGTAGTTGCAACTATAATGATATCAAATTTATCAAATCCGGTAAGTACATCAGCAAATTCTAGCGGAGTGCCACACAATAGTTGTGAGAAATTGGTAGCACGTTCCATGTCTTTACTAGTAACTGAAAATGAGATTTCTTTTTGTCCCAGTGTTTTTGCAACCATAGCAGCAGATTCACCGGTTCCAATGAGTAAAACCTTCTTTTTTGCATCCAAGCCAACTTTTTCTTCTATCAAGTTTAATGCGACATCACCTAGTGATAGAACTTCTTTACTTATTTCAGTTGAACCTCTAATGGAATTAGCAAGTCGAATTACACTGTCAAATAATTTATTAAGAATTTTACCAGATGCGCCAGATTTTTTTGCATTTTCTATTGATTTTTTAATTTCATCAAAAACTTCTTCTTTTCCAACAACTATAGAATCTAATCCACAAGCTAATCTTAAAAGATGGAGATAGACATCATCGTCTTTAAAAACTTCAAGTGTTTGATCAAAATGATCAATATCAATTTGTTCAATGTTAGAATTTTCTTGCCATGTTTCTTTCATCTGATTAATTATCAAACCTTTTCCTTCAGGTCTTCGAGCATCTGTTGAATCATCTGTTTCAAGATTACTAACGGTGAAAATTTCAACTCTACTTGATGTTTGTATGATAATACATTCTTCAACACCAGGTATTTTTTTAAAAGCATCTGTTGCAGCAGCTACATCTTTGAATGCAAACCGTGCGAGAGAATGTAAAGGAACGTTTTTGAATGTGACTCTTGCGTTTAAGACATCAAATTTTACATCACTCATATCATATCACCAAAATTTTTTAATTTTTTCTTCCACCTTTAGCGGTTCTAAAAACATTCATTCCCAGATAATAATTTTCATGTAGTGAATCTAAATATGAAAGATTTTGTTCAATTTGTTCAATTTGTTCAGGTAATGATTCAGGATCACTTTTGAGACGATCTAGTTTTGCTTGCAATTCATCACCAAGAACAGTTATTCCGGTTTCATAATTTGATGTTCCACCAAAACGTTCATCTAAAATATTTTGAGGGTTGTATTCAGGAGTAGTATCTTCATAACTAAGAGCTTTTCTTGTAATGTCATCTTTTTCATCTTCAGACAAGATAGGTTTTGGGAATCTGTCAACTTTATCCAAGAAAAATTCTGGTTCACCCATTTCTCTTCTAAATATAATTTCATTTTTTCTTTTGTTAGTTACATCAGGTGCTTTTGGAGCTTCTTCTTTAATTTCGTCTGCAATTGCTTTGAACTCTTCTTCTGATGCTTTTGCTGCAGCCTCTTTCAATTCTTTGGCTTTTGCAATTGCTGCATCTGCAGCTGCTTCAGCATCTGCAGCAGCTTTTGCTGCTTTTTCTGCATCTTTAGATGCCTTGAGAGATTTTTTAGCATCTTGTTTTTGGGATTCTTTATCTGCTTTTGGAGCATCTTTTACTTCAGAATCTTTTTTGTCGTCAGACATCAATTTTTCACTAAAATTGCCCGGATTTTAAGATTATTGTGACAAGCGTGATGAAACATCAAGCGATCAGAATTTTTAATTTGAAAAAGAAATGGCGCCCTCGGCGGGATTTGAACCCGCGTCTCAGCCGTGACAGGGCCGAATTCTAGACCGGGCTATACTACAAGGGCAGTATTTACAAGAAAAAGAACTGCTGGTTTTAAAGTTTCCATTTTTAATTTCAGACTGGTAAAAGACTAAATTGTGTAGTAATGGAAAAACTCGCATGGGTCTATAGCGCAGCCAGGTAGCGCACCGCCCTTTTAAGGCGGCTGTCGTGGGTTCGAATCCCACTAGACCCGCATCTATTTTGTAAGTGTTTTAACACGTTTTTCTAAAAAGGTCAGTGATTTTTTCACATTATCATTTTGAGTCTTTACAGATTTTTTAAGAGTGACAAGTTTTCTGGTTCTCTGCCCAATCATTCTTGTCTGTTCAGAGGTTCCAGCAGATCCTTTTGATTTTCTTTGTTTTAGAGATGAAGAAACTGTTGTTTTTTGAATTAATTCAAAAAGTTTAGTGGATTTAATGTCTTTAATTCTAAGAGATTCAATCTCACTTAATTCAAGGTCAGAAAGTAATTTTTTTGAATTATGTGCCAATTGAACAAGATTTCCAACAATGTTATGTGCTGCACGAAATGGTATTTTTTCAAGAACTAGATTTTCAGCAAGATCTAATGCAACAAGAAATCCTTCTTCTGTTGCTTTTTGCATTTTTTCTTGGTTTACTGTAAGATCAGATAACATTGATTTTATTATAATTAATGCAGTGATTGATGTTTTTGATGTTGACCAAATTGAAGATTTTATTTGTTGCAAATCCCTTCCATATCCAGATGGAAGTCCCTTAGTGGTAGTTAAGATGGATGTTAGATAACCAATAACCTGAGATGTTTTTCCTCGTGTAAGTTCTAAGATATCTGGATTTTTCTTTTGTGGCATTACACTTGATGGAGATGTGAAATCATCAGAAAGTTCTATGAATGAAAATTCAGCTGAAGACCAAATAATAAAATCTTCAGACAAACGACTTAGATTTGTCATCATAATTGCAGAATTGGCAACATATTCTGCAACAAAATCACGCGTACTTGTTGCATCAATAGAATTTTCTACAAGAGATGCAAATCCAAGTAATTTTGCAGTACTATCTCTATCAATAGGAAGGCTCGTACCACCTACAGGACCAGCTCCTAATGGACTTTGATTTACTCGTCCATACAATGACATGAATCTATCTAGATCACGTAACAAAGAATCTGCATATGAAAGCAAATAGTGTGAAAATACTCCAACTTGAGCTTGTTGAAGATGAGTGTAAAGTGGCATTATTGTTTTAGTATTTTCTTGTGCAGTTTTGAGAAGAGTAGAAATTGTTTCGATTAGACATTGTAAAAGTATGTTAATGTCATCGCGAATTTTTAGTCTAATATCAAGTGCTACTTGATCATTTCGTGAACGAGCAGTATGCATTTTTCCGCCATTTTCAATTCCGGTTTTTTTGATTACAAGAGATTCTATCAATTCGTGTATATCTTCAGGTTCAAAATCAGGCTGAGAGATGTTCCCTCCCTTTAATTCTTCTAACGCGGTCAAGATCTTTTTTGTTTCAATTTTTGACAAGAGTTTATTTTCATATAACATGATTACATGTGCTTCACTTCCTATGATATCATAAAATGCAATGTCAGAATCATCTTTTATGGATGAAACATAGCTTAACGTGATATCATCAAGATCTTTTCCTAATCGGGAACGATACATCAACATGGATTCAAAATCGCTATATATAGCAACTACGGATTCAATTCAATGACACAAGATGTTAAACAGCTACGAGTAAAAATTTTCGATGAATTATCACAAATTGTGGATCCGGAAATTAATACTACAATTACAGAATTAGAATTAATTGATGAGGTAGACATCAATGATGCTAATGTTAAAGTTGATTTACATCTAACAAGTCCATTTTGTCCAGCAGTTTTTGGATTCAAAATTGCTCAAGACATTCATGATAATTTATTGAGCATACAAGGAATTGATGATGTAAAGGTCAATGTCTCAAACCACTTTATGTCTGAACAGATTAACAACCAGGTAAATAATAGCCCAAATCCTCACAAAAAGACTTCAAATGAGGATAATACAAGTGGCGATATGACAAGTGACACAAAAACAGAAGAAAAGAAAGATTAATCTCTAATTCCTAAAAGATATCCTCTCAAGAGTTGAATACCCATTGCAGGATCAACACCTTTTGGACAAACCTGACTACAAGAACCAGCAAAATGACATCTCCAAATTCCATGAGATTCATCTATAACTTTTAGTCGTTTGTTTTTTCCTTTGTCACGGTCATCGGCAATGTATCTGTAGGCTTGCGCTAATGCTTGAGGACCAACAAATGTTTTATCCATAGCCATAGTTGGACATGCAGAATTACATAAGCCACATTTGATACAACTTGAAAATTGAATATACTTTTCAACATTTTCAGGGCTTTGTAAGAATTCTCTTATACCGCTTTCAGCATCAATTTCAGAATCTTCTCTAATTACATATGGCATTACTTTTTTGTGATTGTTTATCATTCGATCCATGTTGACAGCCAAATCACGAACTACAGGATAGTTATCCATTGGTTCTACAGTTACAGTATCAGAATTTAATTCAGAAATTTTTGTGAAGCATGCCAAAGCAGGTTTGCCGTTAATTTTCATTCCACAAGAACCACATGATGCTTGTCTACATGAATAACGAACTCCAACAGAATGGTCAAGATGAGATTTAACATCTAACAAAGCATCGAGAACAGTTGTCCATTTTTCAATTGGAACAACAAAGTCATCAAACTTTTCATCAGCGTTTACATTTGGATTACTTCGTTTAATTTTCACTTTTACAGATTTTGTAGAAGAAACAACTGTTTGAGATAGTTCTTCTGATAGTTTAGGATGAAGTGTTGCCATTATACCATCCCCATATTTGTCATAATTATAGTTCGTGAACCATATGCAATTAATGCTGCCATTCCACCAAGACATCCAATTGTTACAAGTTTTTCATATGTTGGACCTTGATTCATTTCTAGTAGAATTACTCTCAAACCATTAAATCCATGAACAGAAATTAAGATTAACAATAATTCAAGCAATATAGCATAACCAACACTTTCATAATTTGCAATTACGTTTTCATATTCTAATGATTCGTGAAAGTCTTGAGTCATTCTCATCATTATGTGTATGACTGTTAAGAACAGTGCACCTATGGCAGTGCCATAGTGTATTTTCATTATGATGCTTTCTCTTAATACCATCATGCAAACATCACCGCCATTCCATACCACATTGCAAGGGCTGCCATACCTAATGTTGCATAGATACATGCTTTACCTTTCATGTTAATTGATTGAGGTTTGTATGGATAATCAGGTCTTTCTGCTTTTCCAATACCATAACCCATTTGTGCAACCATTAATCTAATTCCGTTTCCGGTATGAAAAACACACATTCCAATTACTAACGCTAAGAATAGATGACCTTCAGTTGTTTGAGTCATTTCTAGTGACTTGTCCCAGACTGCTTTTCCATCTAAGATATGACTTGTTTCATAAATATGTCCAATGAAATATGCCAAGAGACCTAGACCTGTTAATCTCATTAAAAGCCATGCTAATCTCTCGATACCAAATTTTCCAATTTTACTAGGATTAAGCCATCCCTTCAGTCCTTCTCTTGCGCCAGTTTCTCTTTCCATCAGTATTTTCTCTCCACAGGTTTGTATTTAGTTATAGTAACTGGATGCTTCTTCATAATTGGTTCGCTTGGATCATAATATGCAAGTGTGTGGTGAAGGAAATTTGCGTCATCACGGGTTGGGAAATCAGTTCTAGAATGAGCCCCACGAGATTCTTTTCTGTTTAGAGCACCTAATAACACTATTTCAGCAACACGGAACATTGAATCCAACTCCATCACATTTTGGAAATTAGTGTTATACTCTTTAGCAGAATCGTCAACATGTTTCCAGGTTTTTTGCTTAAGTTCTCGTACTTTTTTGAGGCCTTCGGCTAAATCATTATGATTTCTATAGACGTATGCTTTTGCATTGAGAATTTCTGCAACTTCTTGTTTTACTTCATATGGATTAACATCTCCACGTCCACGGAATATTCCATCAAAGATTCTAGTTTCTTCAGCAGCCACTAAATGAGTAGGAAATTGTGCAGAAGTGTGTTCTTTTTCAATATAATCAACAGCTAAAGAGCCTGTAATTTTTCCCCAAACAATACATTCAGAAGTAGAGTTTGCACCAAGACGATTTGCGCCGTGAACGCTGTTACATGCAGCTTCTCCTGCAGCCCAAACACCTTGAAGTTCAGCTGCACCGTCAATGTTTGTGTGTATTCCACCCATCATGTAATGGCAAACAGGTCTAATGTCAATTGGTTCATCAGCAGGATCAATTCCTGAGAATTTAATTGAAATTTCTCTAATACCACCTAGTTTGGCTTTAATTTTTTCATCACCTAAATGTCGTAAATCTAATTTCATACAATCCTCTCCAGTTTCATGTTTGAATCCACGACCTTCATTAATTTCAGTCATAATAGAACGTGAAACAATATCACGTGGTGCTAATTCCATTTTTCCAGCTGCATAGTTTTTCATGAATCGGTCACCATCTTTGTTTAGCAGGTAACCACCTTCACCTCGTGCACCTTCTGTAATCAAAATTCCAGATGGTAAAATTCCAGTAGGATGGAATTGTACAAACTCCATATCTTTCAAAGCCATACCTGCACGATAAGCCATATCAAGACCGTCAGGTGTTGATGATAACGCATATGTCGAATAACTGAAAATTCTTCCTGCGCCGCCAGTTGCAATGATTAAGGCTTTACCTTTGATTGTATAAAATGAACCAGATGATGTTTCAATTGCAGTTATTCCACAAAATTGTTTTCCGTCGTGGATGATTGATGTTATGTACCATTCATTTAGAAATTCAATATTGTCAAATTTTTGACAAGTATCGTATAGAGTTTGCATTTCAAAGAATCCAACTTTGTCAATTGCATAAGTTGCACGTGGAAAACTATATCCACCAAAATTACGTTGATCAATTTTTCCATTTTCTTGTCTTGACCAAGGCATGCCCCAATGTTCTAATTGGAAAATTTCATTTGGCATCATGTGACATAATTTTTCAGCAGTGTCTTGGTCTGCTAAAAAGTCACTTCCTTTTACAGTATCATAAATATGCGATTCTATGGTGTCACCTTTGTCTTCTTGAATTACAGCAGCAGTTCCACCTTCAGCAGATACCGAATGAGAACGCATGACTTGTGTTTTTGCAATAACTCCAATCTTGATTTTTTGATTCTTCTTTGCAGCCTCAATGGCAGCACGTAATCCTGCCAAACCAGAACCTGCAATTATTAGATCAAATTCAATAGAATCCGTCATTAATGAATAAAATCAGAAGAGGTTACTTATGAATTCTGTTAGCCAAAATCTTACCGAATCATTAATATATATCGCTAGCGATATCACTAGTGATGTTTAGGGAATGGACACAACGAGTTGGAAGCGCAGTTCCAAGAGGATTTTCTAGATACTACATTTTACAACAATTGAAGGAACAGCCACATACAGGTAAAGAAATTATTGATTCTGCAATTGAAGCAAGTGCTGGTAATTGGAAACCATCACCGGGACTAATTTACCCACTACTTGGCAGATTACTAGATGAAGGTTTGATTGAAGAAAGTGAAAATGGAAAGTATCAGATTACAGATCATGGTAAAACAATACTAACTGATCTAGAGCACTGGAAAATGGATGCACAAAAACAGATGGACACGATGATGCGTCTGATGAATATGGGAAAATTCATGGGAATGGATATGTTAGAGAGAGTGACTATACTGGGCAATTTATTGAGTTCAAATGCCAGTCAAATGACAAATCATGAAATTGAGAAATATAAGAAATTCCTACAAGATGAATTAGAAAAAATTAAAGAAATGGATTCTAAGAAATAGGCTAATCATAAATAAAACAGAACTAGACAGATTTTATGAAAAAACTTCGAAAACTGATTAATGATAAATCAAAACCTCTTGTAGTCCCAGGAGTGTATGATGCCATAGGAGCAAAAATTGCTCAGAAAGTAGGTTTTGAAGCAATGTTTCAAACGGGTTATGGGACATCTGCTACATTATTAGGAATGCCAGATTATGGATTTATCGGATTATCAGAAACAACAGATAATGCCAGACGTATAGCAAATGCAATATCAGTACCACTAATTGTAGATGTGGATACAGGTTATGGAAATGCATTAACCGTAAAAAAATTACTTCAAGATTTACAAGTTGCAGGAGTATCAGGCATATTTCTTGAAGATCAAAAGTGGCCTAAAAGATGTGGACATATGAAAGGAAAAGAAGTTGTTCAAAAAGAAGAATATGGTGAAAAATTAGCAGCAGCAGTAGATGCAAAACAGGATAAAGATTTCATCATAGTTGCCAGAACAGATGCCAGAGCTACAGAAGGATTAGATGAAGCAATTGAGAGAGGCAAATATTATAAAAAAATTGGTGCTGATTTGATTTTTGTGGAAGCACCAAAATCAATTGAAGAAATGAAAAAAATTGGCAAGTCAATTAATGCCCCTCTAGTCGCAAATATGATTGAAGGAGGAGCAACTCCAATTAGTTCAACAGCAACATTGCATAAAATGGGATTTCAACTTGTACTGTATCCATTATCAATTTTGTATGCAAATACATTTGCAACAATGAAGATACTCAAAGAATTAAAGAGTAAAGGCACTACAACAAGACTCAAAAAAGATTTAGTTAATTTCGATCAGTTCAATGATATTGTAGAATTATCAAAATTTAGAAAATTAGAAGGAAAATATTCAAAATAAAAAAAGAAAAAACTAGTAAAGAGTTTATTGAGTATTTCTCTTTACTTCAATTTCTATTGTGGAAACATTTCTTGTCTTACCGTCTTGTGACTCTAAACTTTCAGAGCCTATGGATATATTTCCAATCATATATCCGGAGTTTTCGGTCTTTCTTGAAATTATTTGTGCAACATCTACGGCTCTACCGATACTCATTCCTCGAGCTTTGATGTTGACAGAAGGCAAGTTAGCCAATTGGATTAACGTTGAAGTGACGTATGCCATAATTGGTTTCTTACCTATGAATACAGTGTCTCGTTGTTCGGTTGACATGCGAGTAAAATATTACGAGGATAATTTAAATCAAGACAGAATGAACAGAGAGGAAATTTTAGAATCACTGAAAAATGAGAAATTAAGAAAAAGTATACTACAGACTTTGACTCAAAATAACGATCCAGAAATCATACACGAAATTATCCAATTATTTGATGATGAGGACATAGAAATTAGAGGCGAGGCATTCAGCAGTTTATTTCTCAATAGAGGCAATATTTTGAAAGACTTGGTTTTAGGATTGAGACATGATAGTAAAAATGTACGAGCATACACAACGTTAGTTTTAGCAAATAGAAATGAAAAAAATGCAATTGAAGAAATTATAAAATTAACAAATGATTCAAGTGGTTTAGTTAGAACTTGTGCATATGGTGCATTAGGACACTTGGAAGCAAAACAATCAGCTAAAGAACTGCACAAAGGTATTTTTGATTCAAATTTAGAAGCAGTGAAAAGTGCAGCATATTCACTTACAAGAATTAAAGAAAAAATTTCAGATAAAGAATTAGAAGAGTTACATAAATTAGATAAACCAGAATTTGATAGAATCTTGAAATTTTTTAATTAAATGGTGGACCGAAAGGGATTTGAACCCTTGACCCCACGCATGCCATGCGCGTATTCTACCAGTCTGAACTACCGGCCCAGTATTGAACCTAAACGATTCGATTTCTTAAAAAATTACCAACATTTAACTTAATTTGAGTTAGGCTAATCTAACAGAAGATATTTAAACATAAATTCGTATTTTTAAGAAATGGTTCAAGACAATAAAGCAACATTAACTTATACACAATTACTAAAAGAGGATCTTGGCATATTTCGTCTTGTTCCAGAAGATGGAGTGATTCCAGATTACAAACCTGGCCAATTTTTAACAATTGGAATGCCAGTACCAGGTGAAGATAATAAAATTGTTAGACGTGCATATTCAATTGCATCACACCCAGAAAATAAAAAATTCTTTGAGTTTGTAATTAGATGGGTTAGAAAACCATTTCCAGGTAGATTGACAACAGAATTATTCAATGCAAAAGAAGGTTCAGAAGTTAGTTGGATTAAACCAACAGGTCATTTAACAATCAATAATGAATTACCAGATGGAGAACCAGATACAAGAAGAATTGTATGTATTGGCGGAGGAACAGGACTTGCTCCATTTGTTAGTTATGCACAACATCTTCATGACATAGGAGATAAAAGAGAGATTATAGTTTTGCATGGTGCAAGTTATGTAGATGAATTAAGTTACAAACAACTTCTTACCGATTTAGAAAATGAGAGTATTGATAAAGGAACAGACAAGTGGAATTTCAAATATAGAGCAGCAATAAGTAGACCACAAGAATGGTTTAATCGTGCATGGACAGGTCAAACAGGAAGAGTAGAACAATTCCTAAGATCAAAAGCTGGAGAAAAATCCCCATTAGAAGAATTGGTTGGAGAACCAATTACCAAAGATAACACAATGTTTTACATTTGTGGATGGCAAGGAACAATTGATGGAACGATGGATTACTTACAAAACAAGGATTTCGTAACAGAGCGAAAAAAACGTCCAGATGGAAGTTACGAAGTTAAATTTGAATCATATGGTTAAACTGATTTTTCATAAAAAAACTCAATTATTGAAATACAAGACATACATCAGAATAATATGACAATTGCAATTTACTTGGCTCATTTGAATCCAGTAACAAATGCTCATTCAGAAATCATCAAGGATTTAACAAAAAGTGATCAAGTCGTAGTTATGCCAGTTAGATTTTTGATTGACGGTAATGAGGTAAACAGTAAAAGCTTTCCATTTACATTTGAACTTAGAAAACAAATGTTAGAATCAGTTTTTGGAGATTCAATAACAGTTTCATCAAATTATACATTTCATGCACCATTCAAGAAATATTTTCCACCACTTGTTTCAAGAGGTTCATGGGAATTAAGAAAAGAAATTCTCAGTGAAATTGAAGGGGATTATTACACGTACACAGGCGATAAAGCAGAAGGATTGATGCTAAAAATATACAGATTGAAGCCTAAAGTTGGTCAGAGAAAAAAGCTCTCAGCTACATCAGTGAAAAATGATATGTATGATTCAGTTTCGGGAAACAAAAATGATTGGGAAAAACAGGTTCCAAAATCAGTTGCAGAGATTATTAATAAAAATTGGAATATTGTTGAAAAATTCGCTTCATCAGAAGATAATACCATGAGAGTGCTAGGTATGAAATTTCCAAGAGAAGGATATACCTAGTTATAAAATAAATAGACAAAATTCTAGAATTTTTTGTGAGTTCAATATCTGAATTAATTTGGTTTGACGGAAAATACGTTAAACATAGTAATGCAAAGATACCAGTAACAACTCATGCAATTCATTATGGCACATCAATTTTTGAAGGAATTAGAGCATATTGGAATGGAGAAGAATTAAACATTTTCAGATTAGATGAACATATTAGAAGATTCAGAAATTCAGGAAAATTTTATGACATTACATTAAGATTTTCAAATAAAGAGATCAAAGATGCGGTAATTAATTTATGTAAAAAAAATAAAATTAAAACCTCATGTTATATCAGACCATTTTATTTTGTAGGACAATATGGAATTAATTTGCACGTAACAAAAAAAGCACCAACACATGCAGTCATTTTTTGTTTTCCATTTGGAGATTTATTTAATAAAAATGGGATTACAGCATGTATTTCAAAATGGAAGAAATTCAATGATAGTTCAACTCCAACACAAGCAAAGATGGGAGGTAACTATCTAAATTCAATTCTGGCAACACAAGATGCAAAAAAAAGAAAATTTGATGAAGCAATTCTATTAGATAAGAATAACAAAGTGAGTGAAGCACCTGGAGAAAATATCTTTATTGTAAAAAATAATACTTTGATTACACCACCACTTTCATCATCAGCATTAGATGGAATAACAAGAAAATCAATTTTAGAATTTGCTAAAATAATAAAAATTAAAACAAAAATTAGAGAAATCTCAAAAGATGAATTAAAAAAAGCAGATGAAGTGTTTCTAACTGGAACTGCAGCAGAAATAACACCTGTAATTAAAATAGAAACCAAAAAAATTGGAGAAGGTAAAGTTGGAGATGTGACAAAACAAGTTATGGATACATACACCCAGATAGTAATGAATAATAACAAAAAATTTTCTAAATGGTTAACAAACGTGTATTAAAAATGAAAGTAATTCAAATTGGAACAGGTGGTTGGGGTAAGAATCATTGTAGAGTTTTATCAGAATTTGGAGTATTATCAGCAATTTGTGATATGAATTATGAACGAGCAAAAGAATTTGGAGAAAAATACAACGTCAATTACTATAAAACTCTAGAAGAATTGTTTGAAAATGAAGAATTTGATGCAGCATTCATTTGTACTCCTACATCAACTCATTCAGAACTAGCATTACAATTAATTGAAAAAAAGAAACATGTTTTTGTTGAAAAACCAATGACCTATCTTTCAGAAGATGGTGAAAGGTTGGTAGAAGAGGCTAAAAAGAAAAAGGTCATTTTAACATGTGGATACATTGAAAGATTTAATCCAGCAGTAGCTCATGTAAAAGAATATCTTAAAACGAAAAAATTTGGTGATTTGATTAGACTGGAATTTTATCGAGAACATAGAATGCCATTACATATCAAAGATGTTGGAATAATTTACGATACAAGTGTGCATGATATTGATACAGCAATGTGGCTTTTTGATGAAACACCACAAGTTGTGTTTGCAAAGTCAGGACAAATTAATCATGAACATGAAGATTTTGCAACAATAATGCTTGGTTTCAAAGATAATAGAATAGCCACCATTTCTTCAAATTGGATTACTCCAACTAGAGTGAGAAACTTTAATGCAGTATGTACTGATGGGCGAATTTTTTCAGATTTTATCACACAAGAAATACGAATTGAGACCGATAAAGGAACAGAAACTCCATCAAAACAAAAAGAGGAACCATTATCATTAGAAATTAGAAACTTTCTTGATGCAATTGAGAGTAAAAATGAGTTAAGAGTAAAGCCCGAACATGCAGTAAATGTAACAAGGATTGCAGAAGCAGCTCTTTTATCTAGTCAAAAAGGGATTCCAATTTATCTGGATATAAAATGAAGAGAAAACTATTAGATATTTTGGCATGTCCAATGTGTAAAAAGCATCCTTTGGAATTAATAGAAATTAAAACAAAAAATGATGAGATAGTAGAAGGAGCAATTTATTGTGATACATGTGAAAGATATTTCCTCATCATTGAGGAGATTCCGGTAATGTTGCCAGATGAATTAAGAGATAAAAAACAAGAAAATGAATTTCTTCAGAAAAACAAAGATTCTCTTCCTGAAAAAATTATCAAACAAGGAAAACCTTGGCATTTGTGATAAGAATGGTTGAAAATTTTATTTCTGAAAAAGCAAAGATTGGAGAAAATACAAAGATATGGCATTTTGCATATGTGGGCGATGATACAGAGATTGGAAATGGTGTGAAGATTGGCTCACTTGCTCATGTAGATTATGATGTTAAGATTGGAAATAACACAATGATTGAGGGACTAGTTTACATTCCACCATTATCAAGAATTGGGAATAATGTTTTCATTGGACCATCAGCATCATTAACAAATGATCCATTTCCACCTAGTGAAAAATTAATTGGAGTTACAATAAAAGATAATGCAATAATTGGTAGTCGAGCAGTAATCAAAGCTGGAGTAACTATTGGAGAAAATAGTGTAGTTGCAATGGGAGCAGTAGTAACAAAAGATGTACCAGCAAATACAGTTGTTGGTGGAGTTCCAGCAAAAGAAATGTATTCAAAAGAAGAATATGATAAAAAACAATTAGATTGGAAAAATTCTAACTAATTTTGAGTATCACTTGCTGGAGATGTTGTCATTCCACCAAGTAATTTATCGATTTCATAGATTGCAAGTTTATCACGGCCTATAAGATTGAATTTTTGAAGTATGTCTTCAAATTGTTGTTCTTCTTCAATCTGTTCGTTTACAAAGAATTGCAAGAATGTAATTGTATTATGATCCTTATCTTTGGTAGCTAAGTCAACCATATGGTTTATCGCTTTTGTGACACCCTGCTCATTTGATAGTGCAATTTTACATATTGCTTCTAAAGATTTGTAAGTTTTTGGTGGTTGTTTTACTCCAGGAATGATTGCGCTCATACATTGACCATTAACAAAATTCACAAATTTTAGCATATGTTGATGCTCTTCTTGTGCTTGAGCATGGAAAAATTTTGCAGCTCCATCATAACCAGTGATATCACACCATGATGCTGCAGAAAGATATGCATTTGCAGCGTTTGCTTCCATTTCAATTTGCTTGTTTAGTGCTTTGACTAAAGGTGCGGATATTTTCATACAGTATATTATTCTCTAGAGTTAAAATACTTCTCGAAAATTACCCTTACCTAATTACGCTAAGCTAATTGCAAAAGTTCTAAATTGAACCTCAATTATGCAATCATATGTCCGATAGCGCATTAATGGAAAAATTTGAACAAGAAGTTTGGTCCAAAGTTCCTCATAGAGAAGAAAAAGATGGCAAAGTGGAGATTGTTAATGCAACACCATTAACTGATCTTACTGAGGATTTGAAAGAATGTGCAAAAACAGTATACGATGTAGACATTAGTGGAAAAGATTTCAAGGTTTATGGAAAATTTGATGGTACATTACTAACAGGCTCAATCAAGGTAAGACCAGCCGTTAACATTATTCACGATGCAATAACTACTGGCAAGATTACATCAGGAACAACTGTAATTGAAGCCACTTCAGGAAACTTTGGAATTGCATTAGGATTATTATCAAAGATTGGTGTAACTGCAATTGCACTTGTATCAAGAAAACTTCAGGAAGGAGTTTTCAAAGAATTAAGAAATGGAAATATTCGAATTATGGATTTAGATATGGACATTTGTCCTGCACCTGGAATGGAAAGTAAACAAGATGAGTTGGTTGCAAAAGCTACTGCAGCAAATGTTCGTTCTCAAATGATTGAGCTTGGATTTGAACCTGAAACTTTTGATAATAACATTGCAGACATTGAAACACTTTTAGCTAAAAAAGACATAATCAATCTAGCAAAATTCCTTGCAAAAATTTACAATTTATTCTGCCCAGAACAGTATGATAATGATCTAAACGTTGATGCACATAGAACTGTAACAGGTGTCGAAATTGATCAACAATTACATGAAAATGGAGAATCATTAGAAAATTTCAATATTGTTTGTACATTTGGAACAGGTGGAACATCTGGTGGTCTAAGTAGATACTTTGATGAAAAGTATAGTAAGAAAGGTGTTCATGTGATATTTCCTCCTGACCAACAAGATGTTGCAGGCATAAGAACAGTAGGTAATGCAGATGGTCTGAAATATTATGATCCAGAAAAATATGCAGGTAAACATCAGATTGACTTTGAGCAAGCAAAACCATTATTGAAATTCTTTGTTGACAAAGGTCACGACATGGGAGAAAGTAGTGCTCTTGAACTTTACGCAGCATTACAAATGATATACAATAATGGAGGAAACTATGTTGTTATGATTTGTGATGGAATTGGAAAATATAGAAAGAATTTTGAAAAGATTGGAAATAGTATTACACCAAATCAAGTATCACAACAAGATGTTTCATCAAGTGCAAATGACTATGATAAAGTGATATGGATTCATACTCAATATACCCCAAAAGAAGAAGGAATTGAATTATTGGCAAAATCTCTTGGAATCGATAAGAGTAAGATTATAGTTCCAAATGCCAGAACAGCACAAGAATTGCTATCTGGACAGCAGGTTCCTGAAGAAATTGACCAAGCATTACAAGAATCACAAGGAAAATCACTCATGGTTTGTATGGCAGGCAGAACATCGCTAATGGCCGCAAATGTTCTTGCCGACAAAGGCATTCAGACTGACAGTCTAACTGGAGGCATTACAGGACTTCCTGAGAGTCAGACCAAAGATTTGTCAGAGATAATAGAACAAGCCTCACAATTCTGATATTTTTATACATAATCTAAATAATAGAAATTTATGAAGTGCCTTTCAATTTGTCAGCCATTTGCAGAATTAATTGTTCAGGGTAAGAAAACAATTGAGTTACGAAAATGGAACACAAAATTTCGAGGGGAGTTTTTAGTTCATGCTGCCAAAAATATACTTGAAGAAGATTGTAAACGAATGAAGATTTCACCAAAAACAGTAACTACAGGTGCCATAATTGGTAAAGTGAATTTAGTAGATGTTAAAAAATATGATTCAGATAAAGAACTCAAAGCAGATAAGAAAAAACACCATTCAATTTCAGACAATACAAAAAATAAGTATGGATTCATTTTAGAAAACCCAAAAAAATTACGAGTTCCTATAGAATATCTTGGAAAATTAAATTTCTTTGAATTTCATCCAGATGAGATAAAAAATAATGATGTGAAATTAGATCTTTTTGAAGAAGAACATCGGTATATGTGGATAAACCGTCATTAATTGTAATATCAGACTGAAATCAAACCCATGTATATATAAAGGGAGTATTTAAAAGAGTAGAAATGCCACAGACAAAACCAATTGTAAGTGTAGAAAACGTGGTCGCCTCAGCGTCAGTTGATCAGAAAGTAGATCTTAATGATATTACTAAAAAATTTCCTGATACCGAGTACCACCCAGATCAATTTCCAGGATTAGTATTCAGATTGGAAAGTCCAAGAACTGCTACACTAATTTTTAGAACTGGTAAAATGGTATGTACCGGAGCAAAATCTGAAGAGATGGCAGTAAAAGCTGTTCAAACAGTTGTAAAACAATTACGTAAAGGAGGTATCAAAATTAAGAAAGATGCAGTCATTACAGTACAAAATATTGTTGCAGCAATTAATCTAGGTGGCAAAATTCACTTAGAACAAGCAGCAAGAAAATTGCCAAGAAGTATGTACGAACCTGAACAATTCCCAGGTTTGATTCACAGAATGCTTGATCCAAAAACAGTAATTCTATTGTTTGCATCAGGCAAACTTGTATGCACAGGGGCTAAAAAAGAAGCAGATGTGTATAGATCTGTACATAACCTACATTCCACATTAGAAGAAAAAGAATTAATGATCTACGACGCGTAGATTTTCCAATTCTATTTATTATTTTTAAATTTTCTTTAACTCATCCTCAATCTCAATTAGAGATTTATTTTTTGGATCTAATTCTTTTATTTTATTGCAACACTCAATTACTTTTTCTTTGTTTTTTAGATTAAGATATACACTAGCTTTGATTGCTAAAGCATCCAGATCAAACATTCCAATTTCTAGAGTTTTATCCATATACTCTAATGTCTTTTCAGGATCACCTTTGATGTAATAGATTGTTCCAATGATAAATGCAATATCAGGGTCATGTTCAAGTCCTTTTTCAATTCCATGTCCGTATTCTAGTGCCTCATCGTATTTCTTTTTCTTAACAAGTGTTCGAAGACGACGTCGTGGATTATTAAATAGACCAGTCAAGTGTTAATCAAAATTATGCTTTATTTGATAGCTCAGACTGGAGTTTATTCCAGTCAGCAAGAAATGCTTTGAGACCCTTATCAGTTAATGAATGACCGAGCATTTTAGCTAATACAGCAGCAGGCAAAGTTACGACATCAGCACCAATTTTTGCAGCATCCACTACATGTTGTGGATGTCGTACGCTGGCAACAAGAATTTCGGTTTTAAAATCATAATTTGAGAAAACTTGCTTGATTTCTCTAATTAGGTCCATACCAGTATGGCCAATGTCATCTAGTCTTCCAATGAAAGGACTGACATATTTGGCTCCTGCTTTTGCTGCAAGAAGAGCTTGGTTTGCTGAAAATACAAGTGTGACATTAACAGGTATTCCCTGCTCTGAAAAACTCTTACAAGCTTTTAGTCCATCGCCGGTCATTGGACATTTTACTACAACATGTTCACCATATTCTCGGAGTTTTTTTCCTTCCTCCATCATTCCATCATAATCAGTGCTTACAACTTCTAAACTAACATCACCTTTGATTATTCTAGTTATTTCTTCCATTGCTGCATGTGGATCACCGCCTTCCTTTGCAAGCAAAGAAGGGTTTGTGGTAATTCCATCTAACAAACCCATATCGTTGTATTTTCTAATATCATCAATGTTTGCTGTATCGAGGAAAATTTTCATTGTTTACTACGGATATCCTTGACAGTTTTTTCTATATTAATTGATGTGATACCATGTTTTTCCAATAATTGTGGAATTTCATTATCACGAGCAGATTCACCAAATTTGTCCTGTGCACCAATTCTGCGTATAGGAACAGGATATGACTCAGAAACAACTTCAGTCACAGCAGAACCAAATCCGCCCATTATATTGTGTTCCTCACATGTAACGATTCCACCGGTTTCTCGTGCAGCTTTTTCTAAGATATCTTTGTCAATTGGTTTTATTGTGAAACAATCAATCACTCTACATGAAATACCATCTTGTTGAAGTTTCTCAGCTGCATCTAAAGCCATCTTTACTGTAATTCCAGTAGCAGCTATTGTGCAATCATTTCCATCTCTTAGCGTTATACCTTTTCCAATTTCAAATTCTTGGGAATCAGAGTAGACAGTTGGGACTTTAGATCTTGCCATTCTCATGTAAAATGGACCATAAATTTGTGCAATATTTTTTGTTAGTTTTGATACAGCAACAGCATCAGCAGGAATTAGAACTTTCATGTTTGGAATGACACGCATGATTGCAATATCTTCAATTGTTTGATGAGAACCACCATCAGGTCCAACAGACAATCCACCATGAGAAGTTACAAGTTTTACATTCAAACCTTTTTTTTCTCCTCTTGAGGGATATGCAATTGAGTTTCTTATTTGATCAACACATCGTCCTGGCAAAAATATTGCATACGTACTTGCAAATGATGTTTTTCCAGAATAAGCTAATCCTGCAGCAACAGATACTAAATTTGCTTCAGCTATTCCTACATTAAAAAATCTATCAGGAAAATTTTTTCCAAAACCAGATGTTTTCAATGAATCAGTAGTGTCTGCACCTAAAACAACAATATTTTTGTCTTGTTCACCTAATTCAGTTAGTGCTTTTCCATATGCAGTTCGCATATCACCAAATTCATCAGTCATTGATATCCAAGCTCCGTTGCTATTTGTTGTAATTCATCTTTTTTCTTGCCTATAACATGCAAGTCAATCCATTTGTTAACCAATTCAGTACCCCCAAGTTCATTTGCTTTTTGAATTAACAATTTTCGTCTAGTTCTTAATACTTGATTTCTAAATTCTCTAATTACTAATCGAACATCAGTTTGACCAATTATAGCACTACCACCAACAAATGCACGTGCACCATCTGCAAAACATTGACCAATATTATCTAGAGTTACTCCACCATCAGCTTCAATGTATCCAGTAAAACCATTTTCTTTCAAATTTACCATGAGGTTTTTTGTCTTTTCATGTGTATTTTCAATATATTTTTGCCCTGATTTTCCAGGAACCACAGACATTACTATGATTTGATCAAGTGAAGGAGTGAATTTTTTACTCCAATCAGGCATGGATGTATCAGGGTTTATTGCCAAACCAACACCAACTTTGTTTGATTTTAGTAAATCATGTATTTCTCCAAAGCTTGATTCGTCACAAACTTCAGCATGAACAGTTACAATATCACTTCCAGCATCAATATAATTTTGAATTTGTCTAACAGGTTCATTAATCATAAGATGTGTATCAAATGGAATTACAGTTAGAGGTCTTAGCTCTTTAATTTTTGTATAATCAAAGGTAGAATTTGGAACAAATTGACCATCCATTACATCCAGATGTATGTAATCAGCCCGTCCATCATCACATCGTTTTACTTCATTTTCCAGATTAGTCATATCACCTGCAATTATAGATGGTGCAATCATAAATTGTGAATCTAATTCCTCATTAATCACAGGAACAAGTGCAGGATTTGGAGCCTTTCCATGCCATTGTGGATTGTCTTCCATGTGTTCAACTGCTTTTCCTTTAATTGTTCGAGCTATGATGATTGATGGCATACCTTTAACAGATTTTGCTCTGTCAAGTGCATCAGAAATTTGTTCAATTCTATGACCATCAACTTCTATTACATTCCAACCAAAGGAACGCCATTTATCACCAGTCTTCCATCTGCTAGCATCTTTCCACATTTCAGAAAGTTCATCACCATCTAGTGATTCATCAAGTGGCATAATTTTTTCAGTGTAAGAATCTTGTTGTATGAAATTTCTATCAAGAATTAGTGTTAGGTTATCAACATTATATTTTGCAGCAGTCATTGCAGCTTCCCAAACTTGACCTTCGTCACTTTCACCATCACCCATTACTGTGAAAATGTGTGTATCTTTTTGATCAAGTTTTGCTGCCAATGCATTTCCAATTGAATATGACAATCCAATACCTAAAGATCCACCACAAAATTCAACGCCAGGACATTTTAGATCAGGATGACCTTGTAATTTACTTCCAAATTGTCGCAGCGTATCTAATTGTGATTCCTCAAAATATCCAGCTACTGCCATGTTTGAAAATAAACCAGGAGAAGCATGACCTTTTGACAAAATTAACTTATCTCTATCTTCCCATTCAGGATTTTTTGGGTCAAATTTTAAATGATTATAGAAAATGCAGCCCATAATCTCTGCCATTGAAAATGAGCCACCAGGATGACCTGAACCAGCAATTGAGGTTCCACGAATAACTAATTTTCTAGCTTGAAGAACATTTTTTTTAATTTGATAGTAATTTAGGCCCATTTTGATTTATTGACCAATTTGATACTTTTAATTTTACACATGATCGTCCTCATCAAAAAATAGCCAGAATTACATAAATAGCTATTTCCGAAAATTTTAATCTTCAAAGATCGTATCAAAAGTATGGAATTTCACGATTCACTGCCGCTCATGATTTATGATGACAAATGCTATGTTTGTATAAAATTTGCCAAGTTAATGAATTTCTTAGCAAAAGGGAAGTTACGTATGATCGGTCATTATACCGAATTTGGAGGGAAAATTAGAAAAGAAATTCTAGAGGATGATGCATTGGAAATGTTTTGGTTTATTGATAAAGAAACAGCATATGGAGGAAGAGCCGCGATAATTCCCCTGTTATCAGCTATTTTGAGAGTTCATGGCAGAAAATTCAACGAAGTAAGCATTCAAGAATCATGTGATATTGGATGTAAAGACTCACTTGCAGTATTTTTCCGCTCAGCCAGTTTAATTACGCATAGTAGAAAGATCAGAATAAGCAATCTATAAAAAAAGTATATTTTAGAAAAACATATGAGAGTTAGAGCAGAAGCAGGAATTCCAATAAAAAAGAAAACTTCAATTTTATGTGCATTTTCTATTGAAGATACAAACGTTGCAATAGGATTAGGAAAATTCAATAAAAAAATAGATCAGACAATTTCACAATCACTAAAAGAGATAAAAGGAAAAAAAGGGAAGATCGCAATTATTCATTCACATAAAGAAATCTCATCAGAGAGAATCTTGATTGCAGGATTAGGTAAGAAGAATAAATTAACATCAGATGTAATTAGAGACGTTACAGGAAATATTACAAAAAAGATTCATGAATTAGGAATTAAGGAATTTACAATTATAACACCAGAAAAGATTTCAATTAAAAATGATCAAGTTGTATCAGCAATTGTAGAAGGTGCAAACCTTTCATTATATGACTTTGATTTATACAAAAAAGAAAAATCAAATAAAAAAGAACCAGATTTAACACTACTAACATCTGATAAAAATGCACAAAAAATAATTAAAAATTCAATAACAATATCTGATGCAGTTAAGTTCACAAGAGATGTTGCAAATCTGCCTCCAAATGAATGTCCTCCGGCAAAATTAGGCGAAATTGCAAAACAAATAGCAAATCAAAATAAAATGAAATGTACTGTATTTTCAAAAAATGAAATAAAATCTAAAAGACTGGGTGGCGTAACAGCAGTTGGACAGGGAAGTAAAAATGAACCTAGATTCATAATTTTAGAATATAGAAATGGGAAGAAAGAGCAAAAACCAATTTTACTTGTAGGTAAGGCTGTAACTTTTGATACAGGTGGAATTTCTTTGAAGCCAGGAGAGAAGATGGATGAGATGAAGTTTGACAAATGTGGAGGATGTACAGTATTAGGTGTAATGAAAGCAATTTCAGAATTAAAACTTCCAATCAATGTGATAGCAATTGTTCCTTCTGTTGAAAATATGCCAAGTGGAGATGCATTTAGACCAGGAGATATTGTCAAATTATTTAATGGAAAAACTGCAGAGATTCTAAATACAGATGCAGAAGGAAGATTGATTTTAGCAGATGGACTTGCTTATGGAATAAAACATTTCCAACCATCTTCGGTAATGGATTTTGCAACATTAACTGGAGCTTGCATTGTAGCATTAGGAACTAATGTTGCAGGAATTGTAAGTAATAATACAAAACTTGCATCAAAGGTGAAATCATCATCTGCAAAAACATCAGAAGAAGTTTGGGAACTTCCAATAAATGATGATTATATGGACATGGTAAAATCAAAGGTTGCAGATATTAGAAATCTTGGAATGGGAAGAGCCGCAGGAACTATTACAGCTGCAGCATTTTTAGCAAATGCAGTAGGAAACGTACCATGGGTTCATTTCGATATTGCAGGAACTGCATGGATACAGCCATCTACAAAAAGTAAATCTTACAATTCACACGGTGCAACAGGATTTGGTGTGAGACTAGTAGTAGATTATCTAATGAATCAGAAATAATTCATGATTTTACGATTTTTCTAAATATCCAATTTTTGATTTTCAGCAAGGCAAACACCCAGATAAAAATCAGAATCATTGCAATAAACACTTTGAGACCAGAATTTATGAGGGGATCCAAATCACCATCACCAGAAAATGAAAGTGGACCTACAAAAAGCACCATCAAACCACCACCAATAATAATTAAAATCCACATTACAAAAATGAATGAGAATATTGCAAGAGACATTAGATATTAACTCCCATCATAAATGAAGTAATTATTGCAAGTATTCCAGAAAAGACTGCAAGTTTAAAGATTTCAGTACCTATTTGTTTTTCAGATAATGGCTTTTTTGCAATTAATAATCTAACTAAAGTAATTGGAGCATGATTTTCAGATGTAGTTTGTAACTTCCAATCATCAGTATGAGAAGTTGGATTTTTTATTTCACGATGTTCAACAATTTTTTTAACACTAGAAAGAAACAAAAATGAATTAATGATTGCAGGAAGTATTGCTATGGCAGCTATAACTTCTACACCACCAATTATAGCAATTGCACCATAAGCAGCGCCAAATGTTATTGCACCTGAATCACCAGGAAATATTTTACTTGGAAATTTATGATATTTGTAAAATGCTAATGATGCAAACGACAGACATAGACAAATAATTCCTACTTCATAATTTTGTAATATGAATAAACATATTGATAATGCAAAACTTGCAATTGTTGTAAATCCACTTGCGACGCCATTTAGTACATCAATTGAGTTTATTGTATTTCCCATGATTGGTATCATGAATACAACTAATGCCATGTAAAGTAACGGAATTGATACTGAGCCAAATAATGGAAAGTTCAAGTTTGAATCATATGCACCAAGTAAGAGTATTGGAGCTGCACAGAATGCAAGTGCAAGAGGTTTAAACCAACCACCCATAGTTTTTCTATCATCAATCAGACCAACAATAAACGCAAAGAAAGTTGTTAGAATAACAGCTAGTATTTCAGAGATAGGGAAAAATACATACAAGATTATCAATGATAATTCAATTCCAACAATTATTGATAGACCTCCAGGTCTTGCAATCATTGTTTTTTCTTTTTTGTTTGCATCAACTACTGTAATGTTACGTTTTTCTAGAGCACGAATTACAAAAGGTGTCAAACCATATACAGAGAAAAATGCAACGACTATTGCAATTATTGCTGGGATTATTAGTTGTTCCAATTATTTGACCTTTTTTTCTACTTGAGACTTGATACTTTTTGCAAGAATCATACCAATTTTATCTATTGCTGCTAATTTCTCAAGAGACGCTTTTTTGAGTGCAGTTTTGTTTTTGTAGCCATTTTTGTATAAAATTTGAGCACGAACTCGTCCAATTTGTTTAATTTTTACCAATTCAAGATATTTTTCTGGAACACCATGAACTACTTGTAGTCTGAGTAGATCTGATTCGTCAATGAGATTTTGGTATTCAGATACAATCTTTTTTTGTTCATTTTCTTTAGCGTGATCTCTCCAAAATTTAACAATCTCAGTAAAAGTATAGACCAAATCTTTTGCATTTTCTTTAATATAGAATATATCACCAGGTTCAGCATCAAAGTGTTCCGACATATCTTGGTAAGTCATGGCATCAATCCACTTGTAAAGAATTAACAAACTTTTGAAGCAATCCTCATCTGAAAATTTTTGTTGTGTGTATAATTTTTCATTTTTATTAATTAAATCATCCATATCTTCTTGATATTTATCAGGTACTGGAAACTGTGAATAAAATTCAGGAAGATTTGTAATCATATGCAATATTCCAAATGTATGTTTTGTTCCTCTTACATAATCTTCAACATAACCAGTCATATCAAAGGCAGTTTTTGGATCAATTCTTAAATAAAAAACTCTAATACCAAATTTTGTAGGTTCAAAACCATTGTCATCAGTAATCATTCCATATTCTTTTAATTTTTCAAGTTGTTTTGTTATCTTTTTTTCTAATACAGAATCGTTTGACAATTGATATGCAGCAAAAGTTTGTGAAAAGAATTTAATTATTTTTTCATAAGATGTTGGTTTAAATTTAGATGCTGTAAAAATAAATCCAAGTAAATTAATTCTTAATGAACTATCTTCATCCAAAGTTTTTGATTCTAATGGTTCAGGCTCACCATCAACATAATGTTCTAATATTTCATCAGGATATCCTTTTGAAATGATTATTGATTCTCCCATATCATCATATTGGGGTCTACCAGCTCGTCCACACATTTGTTTATATTCTAAAATACTAATTTTTTCTAAACCATTATTTGTATATCTCATAACACTTGGAATTACAACTCTTCGCGCAGGTAGATTTACACCAGCAGCTAAAGTAGGAGTTGCAGTTAAAAATTTTATATGTCTATTTTTGTATTCAGTTTCAATTATTGTACGACATCTTTGATCAAGTCCTGCATGATGAAATGCAGTACCATTTTTCACCATTTGTGCCAATTCAGTAGTTAATTTTGTATTATCATAACTATCCTTTGGAAGAATTTTCTTTGAAATTTTTTCTAGTTCTTTTTTTTGGTTTTCATTAAGCATTTTTACAACATCTCTTCCAGCCTCCTTTGCCCACGCTACAGCATTTTTTCGTGTCATTGCAAATATCAAACATTGATCTCCATCATCAACAGTATCCAATCCTAAACCAATCCAATCTTTCTGATGTCTAGATTCCTGACGATCATTTGAGAGATTTCCTTCAGTTTCTTCTCGGTCTTGGTTTGTTATGATATGTCTACTGTATACGGCTTCAGATAATGGAACTCGTCTAAATGTACTTTCGACTAAATCACAATCTAACCAATCCGCTAATTCATCACTATTTGATATGGTTGCACTAAGTCCAAGTATTCTAGGCGGGTTTTTTCCAATAAATCCAGACCTAAGTCTAGTTAGAATAATTTCTAATGTCGGACCTCTAGTATCATCACCAATTAGATGAATTTCATCAGAGACTACCAAGCCTACATCATAGATCCAATCTTGTTGAAATGCCATATTTGCATCCATACTTTCATTTGTGAGAAATATTACATCTGCATCTTCAAGTTTCTCTTTTTTTTCTTTTGAATCTCCAGTGGATAATGCAACTTTTATTTTTCTACCTAGATTTAATTTCTCTAATTTTTTAAATTCTTCAAATTTTTCACTGGTTAGGGCACGTAAAGGAGTTAGATAAACAACTTTTGTCTTATGTTTTGAAAGATGAGAAAGAGTTGCTAACATTGCAATTAGTGTTTTTCCACTTGCAGTAGGTATTGTTACTAAGATGTTTTTCTTGTCGTCAAATAATCCAGCTTTTACTGCTTCTTCTTGTGGCTCAAATAGTTTTTCATACCCTTGAGAAGTTAGAAAATCAATTACTTCAGGTTTTAGATCTAATTTACTTATTTTCATACTATGTTATAATGACCAGGTTTTGACTCATAAATAGATGAATCTCTAGCCATTTTTCGAATAAAGTTTTTAGCTTCTTCTTCAGTAAACTTTTCAGTCTTTGCTAATTCTTCTACCAATTGTTTTTCTTCTACAGGAGTTTTATGTTCACCCTCAAGTGATTTCATTACATCCATGAATAACTGCATCTTTGATACCTCACTTCGTGGTCTTCCCTGTAATACTCCAAGATCCACTTTTCCAGTATTAACATCAATTCCTGCAACTTCAAACATACTTTGTAATAGATCAATTGCACGTTGTGCATCATCGCTATCAACTTGGTTTTTCATTAGTAGACGTGCTCTTGCTGTAGCCAATCTTATCAAACCTTCCAATTGTCTAGGCGTGACTGTAATCATTTCTTCAGCCTCAACATTTCTCATCTTCATATAATAATCAAGAATTTTTTCTTCAGCCTCCTTAGTTAAGATTGGATTTATTCTTTTTACATATGATAAATATTTGGTTAATGTTTCAGAATCAATTTGTGATTTTTTATCAATTCCACTTGGAGTGTGTAAATTAATTATGTGTTTAGCAATTTGTGTATCTCTTTCTTTTGATGGTTTGTCACGAACTACAAAAATTAAATCAAATCTTGTTAGTAATGGAACTGGAAGATTAACATTTTCTGTAATATTTTTGAAAGGATCATATTTTCCAAACATTGGATTTGCTGCTGCAAGAATTGAAGTTCGAGCATTTAATGTTGCAACAATTCCTCCTTTAGAAATACTAGCTGTTTGTTGTTCCATAACTTCGTGTAATGCACTTCTATCTTCAGCTTTCATTTTATCAAATTCGTCAATACAAACTAAACCTTGATCACCAAGCACCGTTGCACCAGCTTCTAACATGAATATTCCATTTGTGTCTCTAACAACTGCTGCAGTTAAACCAGCTGCAGTAGAACCACGTCCAGAAGTATACAAACCACGAGGAGCTACTCTAACACAAAATTTTAACATCTCACTTTTTGCAGTACCTGGATCACCAACTAGGAAAACGTTGATGTCACCTCTAATTTTACTACCATCTTCTAATTCCCTTTGTGTAGAACCAGCCATTAGTAACAAAATTGACTCTTTGATAATTTCATGCCCTGTAATATGAGGAGCATACGAGTCAATCAATTGTTGATACAAATCAGGACTTTTGGATAATGATTTAATCATTTTTTCTTCTTCAGGTGAAATTTCCTCTCTTTGAATTCTTCTTGATTTTTTATCTTTTTTACTGCCTAAAAATTCAACATTATTTCCATCTAATCTTAATCGGTACAAAGGACTACTGTTCTTTGATACACCGCTCATTTTCTCTTGTTCAATTCGAACTATTCCTGTAAGAACTACTCTATCACCAGGTCTTGCATTATCTACCAAATCTTGTTTTACAGTGACATCAAGATAATGAGGTAACTGACCAGGTGGAAGATCTTCAGGTAATTCTTGTAAACGTACAAATTGTACATCAATGAAACGACTTGATTCAGGCTCTACACCAAGTTCTCTATGAGTACATTTTGGATTTGAACACTGTACCGGAGATGTTAGAGATAAACCATGTCCAAGTAGTACATCAGTTCTATGACCTTCTGGACAGACAAAAACTAATTCTTTTGCAAGAGGTTTTACTTCAGATGCTCTTAACACCATTCCAGAAACACTAGTAATTTTTCCAATAACTTCAGCGTTAATTTGACGTAAACTTCGCTGAACAGGATAATTTGCAATTCTTGCTCTTATTTCATGTTCAATTTTTTTTGCATATTTTGGAAAACGTTCTTGTAAAATTTCCTTTATTGCTCTTGAGAATGCTTCAAGAATTGAATCAGGATTTTCACCAAAAACAGATTCAATGTCAGGATGTAATACAAGATCGTTATAATCAATATTGATAAATTTAGATTTTGATGGCATCATATTATCAATATCATCAACATATCGGAAGTTTCCTTTTTCATCCTTAAACTCTAGTAAGAATTTTTTTACATAGTCAGATAATGCAGATTCAGTTTGTGTTTCAAGTGTCATTTCTTTTTACCCAATATTTGTTCTTTAAATGCAAGACTAGCATTATGTATCTGATTATAATATACTTCTTCTTCTACACTAAGTTTTGACGAGAGGTCAGATGTAAGTTTAGATGAATCTGCCAATCTGACAATTTTACCCTGACGTATTCTAACTAATTGATTTAACATACTCTCAGCTTTATCAAAGTCAACAGTTTCAAGTTTTTTCATGTATGCATGAAGTTTAATGTAAAAATGTTTGTCTAATGTCGCAAGTGTATCTTCATCTGCGATATCTTCTTTAACTTTTGCTTGTTTTAATTCTTTAATCATATCTTGCTCATGTAAAATTACATGTTTTTCTGATTCTAAAATATCAGCAACCCATCTAGGAATATTCATCATTTCATTTTCTTTTCCGTCTATCTGTACACCAGATACATCCATCTTTAGGTCATGTTTGAATTCGACTTTAACGTCTTCTAGACCATATCCTATCGAATGAACTTTGATTACATCTTCTAATTCCAATATTGATCACACACCTTTCAGGGATTTATGGACAGCGATCGATCAATTTTCTCAACAATTAGCTTTGATCATTTGATCCTTCTAGGCATTTATTAATAACAAAATGGGTTTGCAACTATGACAATTTCAGATATTATGTGGGTAGAGAAGTATAGACCAAAGAAAATCTCAGAAATAGTCAATCAGAAAGATATCAAAGGTAGCCTTTCAGCACTACTCAAAAATCAAGAAGAGATGCCACATTTACTTTTTTCAGGTTCTGCAGGAGTTGGAAAGACTACGATGGCATTGTGTATTTCTCAAGAGATTTTGGGAGACAAATGGAAAGACTACACACTAGAGCTGAATGCATCAGATGAAAGAGGAATCAACATGGTAAGAGAAAGAGTGAAAAAATTCTCACGATTTGCAGGACTAGATACAGAGATTCCATTTAAGATAATTATTTTAGATGAAGCAGATGAGATGACATCAGATGCTCAAACAGCATTGAGAAGAATTATAGAAGACACAGCAAAATTTTGTAGATTTATTTTGATTGCAAATAACATTTCAAAAATTATCAATCCAATTCAAAGCAGATGTGCAGTTTTCAAATTCTCACAAATTGATGAAAAAGAAATCACTACACATCTAAAAGCTGTATTAAAAAAAGAAAAAGGCAAGGCTGATGAAAAAGGTCTAAAAGAAATTGCAGAATATGCTGGAGGAGATCTTAGACATGCAATCAACCTATTACAAACTGCTGCAAGTACAGGAGATATCACTCAAGATAGCGTGAAAGCAGCTGCAGGATTAACAAAAACAAATGATGTAGAAGATGTTTTAAAATTAGCAGTTTCTGGAAAAATTCAAGATTCTAGAAACAAAATGATTGAGCTGGTCAAAGTATATGGAATGTCAGAATCAGACTTTCTCAAATATATCAATCAAGCATTATTTTCTGCAAAATATGATAATCTGGAAGAGTTATCACAGATTATAGCAAAATATGATTATCGAATTTTAGTTGGTTCAAATCCAGAAATTCAATTATCAGCAATGCTTGCAGAATTAGGTAAATTTTCTAAATAATTAAAAACCCTCAGGTGGTTTTTGCACAAATACGTTGCATACCAGAGCATCAGTGTTTTCATCCCTATATTGAACATTACAAGATACAAATTTTCCCTTTAATGCACGTTCTAAATCTTCAAGAGTTGTTTCCTTGT
>ENA-UPTF01000128-UPTF01000128.1-marine-metagenome-genome-assembly--contig:-NODE-128-length-51448-cov-6.716630_pt1 | contig 51448 bp, 50 predicted proteins | sample MGYA00238166_ERZ767019 | MGnify/ENA primary metagenome ERZ767019 (study PRJEB28930, sample SAMN06266391) | marine metagenome | isolation source: Sea water from 250 m depth | place: Atlantic Ocean | study... | reverse complement strand
TGTTAGCACCTCCGATCACCTATGCGATCGACGGCAAGCAATACATTGCCATATTGGCTGGTGCAGGAGCCACAATCACCAATTTCTTTGGTTCGATGGAAGATGTGGCAACCATGAAGTATGGGAATTTTGGAAAGCTCTATGTTTATGCATTGGATGGAAACGTAGAGCTTCAGCAACCTGCGATTGTTGACCGGTCTATCCCTGAACCACCTCCACTTACTGCGACTGCCGCTGAGCTAAAGCAGGGGGAGCAGCTATATATGTTGCTTTGTGTTGGCTGTCACGGAGGTGCTGCGGTATCTAGCGGAGTATTACCTGATCTCAGGCTATTAACCCCGGCACAGCACGATGTATTTCAGCAGGTAGTTATTGGCGGAACACTTGCTCCCAGCGGAATGGCAAGTTTTGCCGATGTGCTTACGCCACAAGAGGCGGAGTATGTTCGCCAGTTCATCATTTCAAGGGCCATTATTGATCGAGATGCGGCTATGGAAGGGGGGATGTAAAAAGGAACTGCTGTCCTAGGTAGAGCCTCAGGGCCAAGCCAGTCCCCAAAGGGAGAACTTTGGTTTGAAATGCTGGTTAGAGCTAACGGTTCCAGGGTGGCACTATGCCGTTTACTCGTGCGTAAGCGATCGATTGACCGAGATGCTCGCCAAGATGTTCATTCATGATATGGAGTGCCCCTCGATAAGTCGTTGGGCCATACCAGCCTGCTATCTCGGTGTCTGCTTCTGAGTCTGAAATCGAGAGCACGGCTGAGCGTAGGTGGTCAAACGAACGCTTCAACTCAGCAACTATCTCAGCCTTTTTCGTGATTGACTGCTCGTATCCTTCGGGCTCTAAGCCAGGAGGGAGCGTGGCTCCGATCATGCGTGGTCCAGAGAAGTTAGTCATCGCGATATGGAGACAAACTTCGCCATAAGAGCGAACACCTTCGCCTGGTCTCCAGGTGTACAATCGTTCAGGCATCGCCTCGGCGAGAGCGACAAAGTCTCCTTCTGCCGACGCGAGCACCTGAAAGAATTCCGCTCTGTACCCCTTTTGAGGTAGATCTTGAGAGACAGCTGAGGAGGGGGTAGTGACACTAGCCCCGACAATGAGGCTGATCATGAAGAAGCGTGAGGATTTCATGTGACTCCGAAGGCTTTATCTAGGGTTTTACTGAGCGGATGCTCAATACTCGTAGGGTGTCATGGTTTATCCATATTAACACATGTAAACTTCCTCTACTCGGCATATTCCCGCTAGAGAACTTCTTAAGGAAGATCCCAATGCTTCGAGCTGCTCTCTTATTTGCAATTCTGTTTTTCACTACCACGGTTGCGGCGCAGGACACGCTTCGTCCTGGAGATGTAGTTGCAGGGTCGGTATCGCAGGGCGATACCGCGTCCTATGTGACTGAAGTAGCTGCTGGGCACTTCATAATGGGTGAAATCACGGATCTCACTGGTGATGCCATCGTCGAACTCCTCAATCCAGAAGGACGAGCGGTCGCTGGTGCCACTTATCCGCTGGCCTTCGCATTCGAGGCAAGTGAAGCTGGCCAATACCGGCTTCAGATCTTTGTGGAAGACGATGGAGCAGGGGACTTTGAAGTTTTTCTTGATAGGATTGAACCCATCGAGACCGACCCAGCCAAGCTGGTGAGCCAACTCATGTTCCCCTACGATCGCGATGATTCTCCGGGCGCAGCAGTGTCAGTATGGAGAAACGGTCAAAACATGTTTTCGGGTGCATACGGGATTGCTAACCTGGCCTACGGAATCCCGTTTGATCTAGATACTCCGACGAACATCGGTTCCACATCGAAGCAATTCACAGCTTTTGCGATCATGCTTCAGGAAGAATATGGGAAACTCTCACTTGATGATGATATCCGCATACACATTCCTGAGCTTCCCGAGTTCGGTGAGACGATCACGGTCCGCCATCTCATCACTCATACTTCTGGACTTCGGGAATTCTTGAATCTACTCCTAATGAGTGGTCGCCAGCTCGGTCATGGTGATCACATCGGTCGAGAAGAACTTATTGAGATCACTCAAAATCAGCCTGCCCTCCAGAATTCTCCTGGCTCAGAGTGGAATTACAACAATACCGCGTTCGGGTTAGCTGCTGTGATTGTTGAACGCACCTCCGGACAGGGGTTTCATGAATTTATGGCGGACAACGTTTTCGGTCCGCTTGGCATGACGCGTACAGTGGTACGTCCGAGTCCAGAGCATATCGTGGAGGGGAGATCTATTGGATATGCACCCTCTGGAGACGGTTTTCTGGAACTCAAAGATCTGGGCGGTGCCGTCGGTGCTGGAGGCATTTACTCCACGGTAGAGGATTTGCAAATCTGGGTGGAGAACTATGCTGATCCGAAGATAGGAAATGCCGAGATAGTAGAAGAAATGATGACTCCTTATGTGCTCACAGATGGTGAAGAAACCGGATACGGGTTCGGACTCAGCGTTGATGAACAACAAGGCCTCAAACGGATTCACCATGGGGGCGCTGACGTTGCACACCGATCGATGCTTGCCTACTACCCAGAGATCAACGCAGGTATCACCGTGCAGAGTAATCACTCAGGATTCGACAGTAACATCGCCTTTCGGATTGCCGGGTTGTTCTTTGAAGATGAAATGGACCCTGAAGAGGAAGAGGGCGAAGCGAAAGCAGGAGATTTCGACCCTGCGGCCTATGACTCGGAAGACTTTGATGAGATGGTTGGCCGCTATGCACTTGATGCTGCACCAGAGTTCATCCTGACGTTCACACGAGAAGGTGACACGCTCTATACTCAAGCCACAGGGCAGTCGCGTTTGGAGATCGTTCCAACTTCAGATTCAACGTTTGCACTTAGCGCCGTTGAAGCTTCTGTCACATTCCACCGGGATTCCGATGGAGAAATCGAAGGCGCGACGCTGAACCAGAATGGGCAGCAGCAGCATGCGACGCGATTGGATGAGTACGAAACGTGGGAGCCGACGGTTGAAGATCTCACTGCCTTTGAGGGCCGCTATTTCAGCGAAGAGATCGAGACCTTTTATACGGTAAGGGTTGAAGGAGAAAAGTTGGTGATGCACCAGAGAAGGATTGGATCTATGGAGCTAACACCTGGACGAGAAGGGGTGTTTAATAGCTTAGGCTTAGGCGGTGAGTTCACGATCTCGTTTGAGCGCGACCGCAATAGCCAGGTGATAGGGTTCTATCTTTCGAATGGGCGGACGCGGGATGTGCGGTTCGAACGAGTGCGCTAAGAATGACGGGCCGAATTCACCACTATATCCCTTAACTCCATTAACTTGCGGGCCTATTCTTATGAGCAAAATAGAATCATTGATTTAAGCAATTGCTATTCTCGGGATACCAATATGAAATCTTCACTCTTTGTATTACGTGGCCTGACTGTCTTCACTCTGATTGGTTCATTATCCGGATGTGGTGAGGCAGAGGTCCCATCTGTGACGACTCTAGAGGCCGCAACCGATCTCGGTGTGCGTAACGCTCGTATGCCCATCGAAGGGTTACTCACGAGTGGTCAGGTAACTGAAGAGCAGTTCGATGCGTTAGCAGAAGAGGGTTACCGCCACTTCATTTCTCTTCGTCCTGAAAGCGAAAATGGTGCGGGGTGGGAAGAAGCCTATGCCCAACCCGGCACATTCAATCGGATTCCGATTGCAGGAGCAGGGGATCTTACTCGAGAGAATGTCGCAGCACTGGATGAATTGCTGGACGAGGCAGGGGATGACCCAGCAGTGCTCTATTGTGCGAGTAGTAATCGGGTTGGTGCTCTTTTAGCACTTCGGGCGTATTGGATGGACGGGGTTCCGGCTGAAGAAGCTGCTGAGCTCGGACGGGCAGCTGGTATGACAAGCCTCGAGGCACCGGTTTTAGAACTCCTCGGACTCACAGAGGCAAGTGGCCGTTGAATCTCAGGCTGGCTGAGGTTTGGGTGTAACTTCCGTGCTGATACGACGCGGGAAGGAGGTACCATCGAAATGAACATGGGGAGGTTCGATGAATGGTAAGTTGAGGATCGTAAAGATCGCCATGGGAGTGCTACTCCTGATTGGCACCGCCAGCTACGTATACACGGCTCCTTATCCAGGCAATCAGGGACTTCAGCGCACGCCCGGTGTGATAATTGGGGGGACTGAGACTCCTGCCCCCGCCGACTTTAGCACGGTCAATGACGTGGGTGGCAATCTATTGATGAAGTTCAGCGGCTTTCCACCATTCGTGATCTATCTTTCATATGTGGGGACTCCTGAGGGTGTGATCACCGCGACTCGTCCAGACGGAGGATACTGGGCACAGCGTGTGAGAGACGGGGGCAAGGACGGGTGGCTACGCATTGGTGACGCGAGGTATGCGATGCAGGCCACGGAGATCGTGGGTGACGCACGCTTGCCGATGCTCGAACTATACTCTGGCAAAACCCGTATGCCGATGGACATAGCGGTGGGTGGGCCTGAACCCCTCCGCGACTGGGAAGTTTTCCTCTGGACGCCTCGGTAGGACTCAAAAGCCACTGATGACCATTGCGGTAACCGGAGCAAATAGCAGCGTTGGTCTCAACCTGTTATCGCATCTCACAGATAGTGATGACTCAGTCGTTAACGCGATAGTACGATCAGGTCACGCGTCCGAATCCCTCCCAAGTTCCCCAGCTGTAAGGCCTCAGATTATACCCTATGAGGATGTCGAGCAGCTAACCCGATCAATCTCAGGAGCCTCATGCGTCGTGCACCTCGCAGGGGTTTTGATCGAAAGCAGGGCATCGACCTATAAGAAAGCCAATGTGGACACCGCTGCCGCTCTAGCAGAAGCGGCTAGGCGTTCAGGGCTGGAACACATTGTACTGGTGAGCGTTATTGGCGCGGATCCAGATTCTCCCAACCGCTACCTTAGGTCAAAAGGAGATGCTGAGAGGTTAGTGACGGAATCGGGAGTGCCATCAACTATTATCCGCACTCCAATTCTTCTCGGCCGAAATACGGCAGGCGCTGCTGGGCTTATCCGTGTGGCTAAGCAGAAGAAGGTCAGATTATTGGACGGTGGCTGCTATAAGATGCGTCCACTTGATCTTGATGATTTGAGCAGGGCAATCTTGTCTGCAATCAAGACTCGAAGAGAAGGTATATCGACCTACACTTTGGTTGGACCAGAATCTCTACAATACCGCGAGTTGGTATCCCGAACTGCCAAAATGATGGGGCGATCCCTCTCGATAGGTACGATGCCTGTTTGGGTCGCTAAAACCGGGGCAGCCATACGGAGTAGAATCAAAGGAGGGGGTGTCTCACCGACGGTCATAGATGTCCTGATTGCTGATGAATCAGTAGAAGTGAATGCGGACACTGAATTAGGTATTCAGCTAACTCCATTGGCTACAACCCTAGAGAAGATTCTTTCTGACTTAGATGAAGATTGATGAATCCACAGAAAGCTGATGGGTCCGGGTCAGTTCCGAGGCCGAGTTTTTGGAGACGCATCATCGTCTTTGTCATCACGACGTTATGCTTTGTCTATCTCTATTACCGTCTAGTTGGTGCTGCTGCACGGGAGGGTCTTTCTCTTGTTGACTACATGTCCCAGGTATTCGCCAATGTAAATTGGGTACCGTGGCTGCTGTTGATGATGACCTACTCATGTTTGTATCTAGCCATTGATACCTTGGTCGTAGCCCGCTCGCTGAAGTGGTTCGTGAAGGAGATACCCTATCGGGATATCCTACCAATCCGGGCTAGCGCTTACATCATCTCGATCTTCAATGAGCAGATCGGCAAAGGTGCTATGGCTTATTACCTCAATAAGCGAGACGGAGTCCCAGGATGGGAGGTTGGCTCGGTCATGCTCTTTATCATGTTTTGCGAGATGTTTTATCTGCTGGCTTGGGCCACGATTGGATTTGTTGTCAGCCGGGAGACACTTCCGGAAGGCTTTGGCCTGATACCCCCGATAGCACTTGGTGCCGTTGTATTCATGGTGCTTTGGATCGCATTTTTCCGTGGCAAGCTTTTGCCCAAAAGCAAACTACGTGATAAGCGGCTTCTCCATGCTTTTAAGTTAGCCCGCATACGGCACTATTGGGGCTTCTTTTTGCTGCGTTCTCCAGCACTCCTTTCGGCCGTGGTGGTTTATACCGTTGCTCTCAATTTCTTCGGTGTCGAGGCGTCGTCTGTCGAGATGCTTGGATATCTGCCAGTCATATTTTTCGCGGCCACGGTACCGACTCCGATGCGTGCGGCTGCTATAACCTCGTGGGTCATATTATTCCCTGGTAACGAGGGTCAAGTAGCTGCCTTTGGGCTTGTACAGCACAACTTTTTCATATTTTTCAACGCCACGATTGGACTATTGTTCTTGAGGCGTGCGCAGCGTGAAATGTTCGATCAGTGATCGCCCATCTTCTCACGAGTTTTCGATTACTTCTGGTGGTGCCCGTCTCATTGGGTCTCGCACAACCAGACTTATTTCCCGGTTTGTGGCTACTGATCTTTATAGGTCTGGGTATCGCCACAGACTATTTCGATGGCATCGTAGCCCGACTGAGTGAGACCGCATCCCCTAAGGGGAGACTCTTTGATCACAGTACAGATTTCCTGTTTGTAACAGGTGGGCTAGGGGGAGCCGCGCTAGCTGGAGACATATCGATTGTGCTTCCAATTCTTATTGTGTGTGCCTTTACGCAATACGTCTTGGATTCGTACTGGATGCACCGTGAGAAAGACTTACGAATGAGCAGGCTAGGGCGCTGGAATGGCATCCTCTATTTTGTCCCTCTAGTCCTGATAAGTGCTTCGCGCCTCGATGTCATGGCTAATAGTAGCCATCTGTGGAGTACCGGGATCTTATTGGTCAGTTATGGACTGATCCTCTCCACGATGGCCTCAATCATCGACCGGGCGATCTCGCCACGGCAATAGGGACCCACAAGGCACCGCTAACAACTAAAGGATTGGGTTTCCGGTGTGCTCTGCTTCTATGTAGATGGGGGTGTCTGGCTACTGAGGTGGGGGACTATAAGCGTCGTCCTAGAATCACAGCACTGGGGCCTTCGCGCCATGCACAATGAGCGTCAAATCCGACTGCGGTGAGAGCTGCGAGTTCCTCCGTGAGGGAGAAATACGAATCTTCTTCAGCCCATTCTTCGAAGTGTTGCCAAGCCCTCTCTTCTGGGATTCCGCTAGCAACTAGGTGGCGAGCCCAATATCGGTAAAGACGTTCTTTCTCTTTGCCATGAGTGGGGACTGCCGCGTCTGCGTTTACGAAGATCCCACCTGGTCGGAGAGCATTGTATGCTCTTTGATAGAGAGCCTGCTTCTTTTCTAGGCTTGGCACATGGTGTAGAGAGATACATGCGGTGATCGCATCGCAGGTTGGAAATGGGTCATTGAACGAACTCAATTCAAAGCGAGCACGTTCACCGTATGCAGAGAGTCGTATCTTTGCGTGCTCTAGCATTTCTGGGTCAATATCCCACAATTCGACGATTCCGATTTCAGGATAGCTGAGAAGGGATTCGGAGAGCCCGCCTGAACCAGACCCAAGGTCCAAGACATGTCCGGGTTTGACTTCAGCGGTTAATGCCGAAGCAATTCCCAACATGGTTTCATAGCCTGGAACGAATTGTCGGATTTTACGGTCGTAGCTTGCTACTTCGATCCGTAAGTGCCGACTAACCTTATGAGACATAATTAGGATGGGTCAGTTTATGGACAAAGTGCTTATCACGGGCCCCTTGATCGGGAACTCTGTTAGCAGGTTGGTTGACCATTTCAGGGTCGAGTACTCAAAAGATGAAGTGATGAATCAGGCGGCATTCTCAAACGCCGTGACAGATGCTTGGGGTATCGTAACAATGACGAGCCTCAGCGTAGACCGCCACATTATAGATTCCTCTCCACAACTGAAAGTAATTTCCAATTTAGGGGTTGGTTGCGACAACATCGACGTGTCATATGCACAGAGTAAGGGGATCACTGTAACAAACACCCCAGATGTCCTGAGCGAGTCCACGGCTGAAATGGGAATGGGCCTTCTGCTCTCCACGTCCCGCCGAATTATTGAAGGCGATCACATGGTCAAGGCAGGGGATTTCTCTGGTTGGAAGGTTGATCTGTTATTGGGGTCCGAGTTGAATGGGAAGACGCTTGGCATTTTGGGTTGCGGAAGTATTGGCCAAGCCATAGCCCGAATGGCAGGCGGTTTCGAGATGCGAATCCTGTACTGCAATCGCAGTCGGCTTCCGGACGAGGTTGAAACTAGGCTTCACCTCTCAGCGGTAGACTTCGACGGATTGCTGGAGAACTCTGATTTTCTCGTTATTACAGCTCCCTTGAACAAAGAAAGCCACCACTTATTCGATCTCAAGGCTTTTGAGCGAATGAAGACAAGCGCAATCTTGGTCAACATCGGTCGGGGCCCGGTCATCAAAGAAGTTGATCTTATCGCTGCTCTCGAAACAAATCTCATAGCAGCTGTTGCTCTAGATGTATTCGAGACGCCTCCAAATGTGGCCGAGCAATTGAAGGCACATGTAAATGTGACGCTTACTCCTCACCTGGGCAGTGCCACGACTGAAGCTCGTAGCGCGATGAGTGACCTCGTTATCGACGCCATCCTCGATGTTCACGAAGGCCGTGTCCCGAATTGTGTGGTCAGCTAGTACACGTTCAGGATGGCACTGGCCGAAGGAATGAGTTCAACTAACTAGTTCTTATGAGAATTAGCCTGTCCACCAATAAATGACCACGATAAGAACAATGATCAGTATGACATGCCACTTTCTGATTCGCTTCCAGAAGTAAAACTCATTCAGATCTAATGATCCCATATCTATGACTCCTGAAACAATCGTTTTTCTTATTGTCAACGCTAAATAAAGATATGATTTATTTGCTGATTTTCATCGTTTTGGTTGTGGGAGTTCTTCTTCACTCCCTCATATCTACAGAGACTGTTTCATCCGAGGAAATGACCCAGGACGAATGGGATCAGGTTATGAGTTCGGATTCGGGAGAGTAATGATGGGTGAACAACTTATCCCGGCGCTTAAAAGCGCCCTTGAGTCTCTAGCGTCTCTGGTTTTCGTAAAACCAGAGCCCCCCTCCTGATCCACCGAGGAGGATATCATCATCTCCATCAGCGTCGATGTCTCCAAAAGCTGGTGCAGCGAAGCCGAAGTGTTCTAGAGGAAGGAGCCCTGAGTCAGTGAATTCAGGCACATTTCGAGTGCCCTCGTTCAGGAGCAGGCGAATGCCTTCTGATTCTGAGCCAACAATAAGATCCAAGTCTCCATCACTATCGAAGTCGTGAAGGACGGGCAGGCTTCTGCGCCCCACATCAAGATCTAAATATTCATCACTGATTAAGGTGAATTCTGGTTGGCTGGCGGTTCCGGTGTTTTCATAGAAGTTGAGTGTTCCTGAGCTTTCCCCAACGATCATGTCAGCGTCACCATCAGAATCTAGATCCCCAAGTGTCGGTGTAGCGTTACGACCTCGAGTCAGGGTAGCGATTGCTGAATCGACCAGAGTTAATTGAATCGATCCGTCGGTTGCCTGGTTATCATAGAAACGGAGTTCGTCTCCCCAGGTCCCGAGGACGGCGTCTAGATCGGCATCACCGTCGAGGTCAGCAAAAGCCGGGAGAAAATGGTAGCCACCACCGACATCGAATTCACCCGACATTTGAAATCTCGGGGATCCTGGGGTTCCTTCGTTAATTAGCTGGTAGACTTTCCCGTTTTGTGGATCACCCTGCTCGATCTTGTTGCCAATCAGAATATCTAAATCCTGATCTCCGTCGAGATCGACAACAACAGGGATACTCTCACTTCCCACATCGATCATGGATACGAAACGAGATGTCTGTGCCGTGAAGAGTCCCGGTTCGGATTGTTCTAGATAGTAGAGATTGTCTGTGGTCGTGGTATTTGGATTGAATGCGCCGCCGAGTGCTCCTACTAGTAAGTCTTGGTCTCCATCACCATCCACGTCCCCTATCGTTGGTGCATTGTAGCCACTGGTTTTTAGAGGTTCGGATAAAGGAAATGAGACGGGTTCTCCACCGAGTGAAGGTGACTGACATGTTCCGGTGTTCTCGATGAATAGTATCCCGGGTTCGAAGTAATCTCCCCAGAAAAGATCCATATCCCCATCATCATCTATGTCACCAAGAGCCATGGTGTTTGCTCCGTGCAGGCTCCCGAGTTGTGCGACTATCTCAATGTCCTCGAAAAAATCAGTTACGTGTTCGAACTGGGGGGCGCCAGGCGTATCTGAGTTGATACGCTCATATCGGGTCACTCTTCCCACCAGACGCCCGATAAGGAGGTCGACCTGAGAGTCGCAATCAATATCTGCTGCATTTGGGATATTCTGTCGGTCAGAAAAGAGCGGTTTACCGTCAACGTCTTTTAGGCTGTCAACTGTCTCAACAAATCGAGGCTCTCGAGGCGTGCCTTCATTGCGATAGTATCTCACATAGCTGAACGGTTGCTCAGCGAGCAGATCATGATCTCCATCTAGGTCTAGGTCGACGAATCGGTACCACTCGCCCACTTCTAGATCTTGGTATCGATCAGTTCTCCAGAGGAATTGAGGGCTTTCTCCCGGGCGGTTCTCGAAGAACATGATGCTACCTGAAACATCTTGGACAAAGAGATCGCTGTCCTCATCACCATCGATATCCAAGAGTTGGGGGCGTGGCATATTGAAGCCGCCGAGAAACGGGTGCTCGTACTCTTGGCCAGACTGGTCTACGGTAGGGAAAGGGGAGACGCGGCGTATATACTCAGGCATAGCAAGGCCGTTGTTCTCACTCATCCCTTGTTCGTATCTAGCTGGTTGTACGTGCGATGAGGGGTCTTCCTCCATTCGAACTCCACAGCTGATCAAAAAGAGGCAGGTGCTAAGTGTGCAGATTACCGGGATAGCACTACGGATTTCAGAAGGAGGTGAGCAGGAGGTCATCAGTTCCGGTTCATGCTTGATGTGACCGACATACCAGCTGCGTAGCGACCAACCTCAATGACTGCGATTACAGAACGTGTATTGGTATCGATTGCGACGACGGTACCTGGGCGAGCTTTGTCACCATTGGTGGATCGGTATGTACCAGCCACGTTGCGCCCGGATACGTAGACTGTACTTCCATCTGGGGATACGGCTGATCCATGTGGTTCCGCGAGAGCCGGATGTCGAATTACGTCAATTACTGTCCAGGTACCTGTATCAACAACAGTCACGGTATTCGCTGATTGGTTGGGCACCCAGACAGTTGTTCCATCAGTGCTAAATGAAGGATGCCAAGGCTGTCCACCGACGGGTATTGATTTGACGAGAGTGGGTTGAGGATTACTTAGGTCAAAAATCAATAATTCTCCGCTCAGCTGACCTCCGGCGACCATCCAGTCACCGTCCGGAGATAAAGCAAATTGCACCAGCGTATGAGTTGTGCCGTCAATGTTATAGAGGTCGACTTCTTCAACACCGAGGGGGGCATAAGCAACAGTGTTTTGACCTAAGCTGGCGGTAAAGAATCTTTCTCCGTGGGGGTCTACAGCCAATGCGTGTGGTCGTGGGAAAAAGACGTCGACTTCTTCTATCTGCATTGAACTGCGTTGTATTACACCGATGCGTTGAGGTGGGTTTACCGCTGCCATCGAACGCCCCACATAAAGACGATCGGATGTCGGGTCCAAGCTCAACATGCCTGGTGCTTCAAAGTTCGCCCGGGCAACAAGTCTATTTTGTCGATCGAACTTTAGAACTGTTCCTGCAGAGATCAGCGACACATACCAAAAAGAGCCGTCTGGTTCCACGGCCGTATGATGTGCCTTAGCTGATTCGGTGAAACCCAGTGTTTTTAGATCAACTGTTTCAAGTAGCTCATTACTTTTCGTATCAATTACAGAGACCGTCACCTCTTCCTGGCTGGCTACGTAGAGAAGGTCTTGGGCAGCTAAAGACGTCGGGGCTTGAAATAAGACGACACTAAGGAGCAAGAACTGGGGCATCACCCGAAGGTGGTGCCCCAGTGACTCTGCTACCCGGAACATAAAGCTTACTCCGAGATTGTCCGTGGACGGTATCTAACGACGAAAAGCCCTTCGCGGCTACTCGTCACCACTACAACTCCGCTCTTGAAGTATGGATAGTTCGACCACGAACCAGTCATAGATGCGTCATCCCCACCATAGGGTACAGTATCAAAATTACCTACTAGTTGGGGGTTTTCAGGATCTGAAATATCCAGGACCCTTAATCCACTTTTGTAATTGGATTGGTACATCGTGTTCCCTAGAATATAGAGATTGTGATCCGTTGCCTTTGTTTCGGCCATGAACTCTCTAGCTAGGATTGGATCATCTAGGTCAGCGAGGTCCCATATGAGCGTCCGAGTGTTCGTTACGTTACCGCCGCTTTCATCCAGTTCGTCTCCCATGAAGAAGTAGGACTGATCTTCCGAGAGCCATCCCTGATGTGAGTATCCGACATTAGGATAGGATGCCATTGCGATGGCGATTGGATTTGACTTGTCAGTCACGTCAGCTATCGAGAGCGCGGTTTCATTAGAGCCAAGACAAATTTCACGTCCCTGATAGTCAGCATCCGGACCGTGATATATCACGCACTGCGCATCGTGAGAGTAGCCAGTCCGTTGCCGACCTGTCGACATATCTTGAAAACAACCAGCGAACACCGGAGCCACGGGATCTTGAATGTTGATCATGTGGAGTCCTCCACCACATGTTTGCCCTCCTCCACTGCTGCCTACCGAATACGCAAATCCGGTCTCTTCATTAATAACGATATTGTGTGCGCTTGCGATTTGATCGTAATGCGCGTCACTAGTGAAGGTTTGTGGATCCGACCCGTCTAGCCCCCTGAGTCGGGTTAAATCAAAGACCTGCATCCCATGTTCTCCCGCTCCATCAGAAACCACAAACATGTGATTCTGATAGACCTTCATGTCCCTCCAAGTTGAGGCGTTAGCACTCTCCGGCATTGGAAGTCGACCGAGGTAGGTTGGCATACCCGGGTCTGTTACATCAACAAAGGCTGTTTGGTTAGACATGCCTACCAGTACGATTTCTTGTCCCGTTTCAGGATCAGTCCAGCCCCAGACATCGTTCGTTACGATTCCACGGTCAGCACCCATTTGAGCCACGGGCAAAAACGAAACAAGGTCAACTGATTCACAGTCGAAACCTGAAGCCTCACCGTCCGTCGAGCAGGACACCTCGTCACCTGTGATTGCGTCCATACCCAGCACGTCACCTGTGATCCTGCCGGCAGAAGTCCAGTCGTCATCCACTCGCTCAAATACCCAAGCAGCTCCAGCACCACGGTCAGCACCGTTTGCTACACCCACAGCGATATTACCTCCAAGACCTACGGTCCTTCCGAAGAAAGCCCTTCCATCCTCATCTGAGGAGATCTTGGCAGCTGCATTCCATTCAAAAGTTTCTGGATTGAACGTATAAGAAAACACCCGTCCCTGTCCTTGGACTGCGCTGAAGGCGCCGATCAGGGCAGAGTTTCCATCTAGGGCGATAGAACCACCAAATTCCATTGCGCCGCCAGTTGACTCGTACGGGTATAGAAGAGATGCCAGTTGCCACATGTCCCCGGAAAGTCCATAGACGAATACCGCACCCATTCCAGCTCCTGGGGCTCCAACTAGTGAGAAGCCATCCCCGATTGCGATGTCAGTTCCAAACATTGTCTGGTCACTAAGAGCTGGTGCCTGCAATTGCCCCATCTCTTCCCAGGTGTCCGAGTCTTCACGATAGGTGAAGCTATAGACCCTACCTTCACCATCTGAGCCGAAAGGAGCTGAGATCAGCATCTGATTTCCCTGAAGAGCGATGCGAGAGCCGAAGGTGTCTCCTTCATCAATATCAGCAGGTCTGATCTTGGAATGTTGAACCCAGGATTCTCCTTCACGGCGGAAGGCATAAGCTGCCCCCGTTCGATCGTCCTGAGCGATTGTCCCGACCATGATCCAATCATTATTCATAGCCAGTCCTGTGCCGAGGCTGTCGGCAGGACTTCGGTCTGTGGTTTCAAGTCGCCCTGATTCAATCCAAGTGCCACCTTGGGCTTGGTATACATAAACCGCACCAGCCCCTTCATCGGCTCTTGTTGCTGAGACGAGTAGCGTGTTCTCGTATTTAGCCAATCCAATTCCGAAACGATCACCTGGTTCCGCACTGGACGGCTCGATTCTCTGGGTCTGAATCCAGTTTCCGGATGGGTCCCGTCCGAATACGTAGACGACACCAGAGCGCATTTCGTAGGTAGCTTCGCCTACAAAAACCTCATCACCGTCCACAGCGATAGCGTTGCCGAACGCTTGTGAAGCAACTGGGGTGCTCGGCACTAATGCCAGCAGGGCGAGTATCGAGGCTAGGGATATCCTCTTCATGAATACCATCTCCGTGTTGTGATTCAGTGCGCGAAGCCCTTCCGCACCCATCTAATCGTCGTTGATCTAACTGCAAGAACCCGCGAGGTCGGGTTTTGGTCAAGTCATGAAGTCTACGTGCAGGTTCTTTGAGAGTTCCACAAAACTGAATTTCGCTTAAGGACCCCCGATAACTCAACAATATCGCCAAGAGATTACCTGGTCGATGATTTTTGTTCTTATTGTGGCCCCGTCTTGCCTCTTCACACCTAGTGGCGCCACACTGCCAGGGCAGAATCGCAGCTAGCGAGAGAGTTTGGCGTTTGAAGTGAGCACCAAACTCACTTAATCGATGACAGACCCGACTCCCATCTTGATTGGGCAAGGGTCTATCCAAAGCATGCAATGGGAGTGGGCCATGATCAACGCGGTTGCAGTTGCGGGAATCCTAACACTGTTCCAGACGGCTCCGGCTAGGGTAGAGGTAACCCCGGAGCGTTCCGAGATTGAAGTTCAGGCTACGGCGCAACTGAGTGCACGTGCATTTGACGGGTCAGGTCGAGCTATTAGTGGAATGCCAGTGCGTTGGATTTCATCGACACCTGAACTCGCGACAATTGATCAGATGGGTCGAGTTCTTGCTTTGAATCCTGGAATGGCACGTGTCAGTGCGGTCATCGGAGGAAGACCGAGTGGTTCAGTGACGATCGTAATCCGTGCATTGCCCGCTGCAGAGCTCTCAGTGGAACTAGCGAATGATCAGCCGTATGCGACACAAGCTCTACCGCTTCAGGTGATTGCACGGAATCGACTCGGAGAAGTCGTAGATGATCCGGAGCTTGCCTACGCGAGTTCGGATGAGTCAGTCGCGGTTGTCGACCCAGCTGGGTTAGTCTTCGCTCGCGCGGAAGGAACTGCCCGGCTCAGTGCCTCGACTGGGACGGTGCGAGGTGGGACAGTGATCAATGTGAGGGCGGACCCAGGACTTTCCTATTCACTCACTCCTACCGAAGCCCAGGTCCGGACGGGAGATGTGGTACGGTTGCAGGCCTTGGTCCGGTCCCCGGATGGTGAAGTCCAGGGCTTTCCTGAGTGGTCGGTAACCGGAACAGGTGCCCAAGTAGAAGATGACAACGGTGAGGGGGTCTTCGTTGCTGAGGAGCCTGGGACATACCGTGTATCAGCCCGACTCGGAGAGAGTTCTGTATTGAGTGCAGTTGTGCGCGTTGAATCACGAGGTGCGGATGCAGAATTACTTCAAGTTGGGCGCGGCCCGATCTCAGAGCATCACTCGGGTGACGTCTGGGTATTCGAAGGTGTAGACGGACGTGACTATGCATACATAGGCACTTTCATGCATGACTGGATGAAGGTGTGGGATGTGACTGATCCTTCAAACCCAATGCTCACCGACTCAATCCAGCTGGATGCGAGGAGAATCAATGATGTGAAGATTCATCCGAACAGCAGATTGGGGATCGTCACGCGAGAGGGGGCGTCAAGCCGCCGTAACGGGATGGTACTCCTAGATTTGGCTATGCCAGCACATCCGACCGTTCTAGGTGAGTATACGGAGACACTTACTGGGGGAGTTCACAACGTCTGGATCGATGGTGACAACGAACTGGTTTACGCAGTCCACAATGGTACTCGAGCAATTCATATCATTGATATCTCTAATCCTGAAGCTCCGAATGAAGTTGGCCGCTGGCAGATAGATAACGAGCAACGATCGCTACACGACGTCATTATTCAGGAGGGATACGCATACGCTTCATACTGGGATGATGGTGTTGTGATCCTAGATGTCGGTGCTGGATCTCATGGGGGTACGCCACGTGCTCCAGTTCTAGTGAGCCAATTCAAGTATCCTGTTGGAAATACTCACGTAGCATGGCGGCATGGACAGTACCTCTTTGTTGGAGATGAAATCTTCCCAGCAGTTTGGGATGCAGATCAGCCCATAGAGGCTCGAGGATACATTCATGTACTTGATATGAGTGATATCGAGAATCCGGTTGAAGTTGCTAAGTACGAGGTCCCCGAAGCAGGAGCTCATAACGTCTGGACTGAGGGTGACAGGCTTTACGTGGGGTATTATCAGGCAGGTCTAAGGGTCCTAGATATTTCAGGTGAATTGAGGGGCGACCTTTATAAGCAGGGACGTGAGATCGCTGTGATTAAGACAACGGACGAGAATACGACCACACCTAATTGGGGAATGACGTGGGGGGCTCAGATTTTCAAGGGTCGCATCTATTCTTCCGACATTAATTCAGGCCTTTGGATCACTGAACTTAAGGAGCGTTCCCGGATAGTCTCTTAGGCGCACCGGACCAACTCCATTATAGAATAGAGTTGGAATTTTATGCTGATCGTTAGCCTGGGTCGGGATTAGCATTGAGCAACCTGTATAATTCTGAGGGTGTAACTAATGCGGTAGATAGGGTCGCTCGTCGCACACCCCTTCTTCGAGCTCCTGGGCTTTCAGATCAACTTGGTCGACCTGTGTGGTTAAAGGCGGAGTGCGTCCAGGTGACCGGATCGTTCAAGGTCCGAGGGGCTGCGGCTAGGCTATCAGTACTCAATGATCAAGAGCGGATGCGCGGGGTGGTTTCGTGTTCTAGCGGAAATCATGGGCGGGCAGTTGCCTACGTAGCTAAGGAGTTCGGGATTCCTGCCTCGGTTTGTGTACCAGAGTGGGTTGATCCGGTGAAGCTTGAGGGCATAAAGAGGAATGGGGCCGATGCAGTTTTGGTCGGCTCCACGTTTGATGAAGCTGAAGCTCATGCCCTTGAACTCTCTGAAAGAACTGGCCGGACATATATCTCGGCCTACGATGACCCTTGGGTGATAGCAGGGCAGGGGACGATTGCCCTAGAGATTCTCGAACAACTTGGAGAGTCGCCCGCAGCAATCCTGGCTCCGCTTTCAGGTGGAGGGCTCCTCGGAGGGATCGCTTCTGTGTTCGCGGAGAGGACTCAGGATCAAGCCTGTAGGATCGTGGCGGTGTCTGCAGAGAATGCTGCGGTAATGCTCACAAGTGTGAGGGCTGGATATCCGATTGAGTTGGGTGAGGAAGAGACTCTTGCTAGTGCTCTAGCCGGGGGTATTGGTCTGAACAATCAACATTCTTTCAAGCTGATCCAGGATTTAGTTCATGAGCACATGACCGTGACAGAAAAACAGATTTCGGATGCGATGCGGTACTGTGCCATGACACTAAGGCTGGTCGTGGAAGGAGGCGGGGCTGTGGCCATTGCAGCGGTGCAGAGTGGTGTTTGGAAAGCTGAAGACATTAGGGATGGACCACTGGTCGTCCTTCTCAGTGGGGGCAATGTTGCGAAGGAAACCCTAGCTTCTGTTTTGGCCTGATCTCTTCTTCGGCTCCTGGTCATTAATCTTATAGGACCGACACGTTAGTTGAGGCGTCTTATTCAGGTATCAATTCACTGAGAACGGTTCCGGCGGGAGCGTTCAACTGAGCGGAAGCATAGGATGTAAGGCTGGTTTCCTGAAGGTTTATCTCGATCAGCTCCCCCCCGTTACCGATGGTTGCAAGCGGTACTGATGCAGCGGGGTGAACCAACGCGCTCGTTCCAACCACGAGGCAAAGATCCGCAGAGCGTGCAAGACGAAAAGCTCGCTCAAGGATCGCTTCATCTAGGGCTTCTCCAAACCAAACGACGTCGGGGCGCATCAAGCCAGAGCATTGATCACATTGAGGTAAGGTGTCGGTGCTAGTGGTATCAATTACTAGGGAGCCTGGTTGGCGAGAGTCACACGCTGAGCACCGATCACGATTAATTGATCCATGTAATTCGATGGGTAGAGCAGGAGAGATGTCTACGACGCCTGCTTGTTCTCTCGCGGCACGTGTGTGGAGGTCATCCACGTTCTGTGTAATGATCGCCACGTCAGGGCGATTCAGCGCCAGACGGGCTAGAGCCAAGTGCGCAGGGTTTGGAGAACAAGCCGTTATCAATTCCCGACGCCAGGCGTACCATTCCCATACAGTTTGTGGATCTCGAGCGAAAGCCTCCGGAGTAGCAAGCTCTTCTGGCCTATAAGATTTCCAGAGACCTTCGGGGCCACGGAAGGTAGGGACTCCCGATTCTGCAGAAATGCCGGCTCCAGTTACAGCAACGATCCTCCGTGCGTTCTCTAGGAGTGCTTTGGCTTGTTCGAGTGCTTCATTCACTCTTTTGGAGTTGTCTTATGCACGAAAGACAGCTGACGCGAGTAAGACCCAGCCTAGAATGAGTGCTAGCCCGCCCAAAGGTGTCACGGCTCCGAGCCAGCGTTGTCCAGTTAGAACAAGTATGTAGAGGCTTCCTGAAAAGACTAGGATTCCTAATACAAAGAGCCATCCCGACCATTCAAGTAGAGCCGTCTCCCACTGTGTCACAGCCCACGCTACGCCAAGTAGCGCCAGGGCATGATACATCTGATATCGAACACCAGTTTCAAATGTCACAAGATCTTCGGGACTTAGGATTCCTCTTAGACCGTGAGCCCCGAAAGCACCAAGACCGACGGCTATTCCCGCTAAGATTGACCCAAGGCCAAAGAAAATCCGCTCCATCGTGACGTCCTCCTAAGCTTGTAATTGGCTAGATCTAAGTTGGTTAGTAAGCGAGTGCGTACGCTTCACGACGCGGGTCTGCTGCGGCAGTAAGCGTTCCGGTTTCAGGATCGACATAAATCATCTGCGCTCCTCCAAATGTTGCTGTCCATCCTTGAATAATTCGAAGATCATGGCCGAGCCCAGAAAGCGATGACTGAACAGAGGAGGGAACGCGGTCCTCTAATGACACAGAAAGCCCTTCCGAAGAACGGAAGCGAGGTGCCTCAATAGCTTCCTGTGGGGACATCCCAAATACAAGCAGGTTGTGCACGATCTGCAGCAGAGACTGAGTTTGGCTATCACCCCCTGGCGTTCCGATAGTAAATGCGAGGTCACCGTTATTGAGGGCCATCATCGGTGTTAGCGTATGGTATGGACGTTTGTTGGGGGCAACCTGGTTTGGGTGCCCATCCTCTAGGGTGTAGAGTGAACCTCGATTATGAAGTAAGACACCAGTTTCAGGGTCGAGGAGGCCCGAGCCGAAGCCTGCGAAATTGCTTTGGATCCAGCTGACTGCATTCCCAAATTGGTCGACCGCAGTGAGATAAACAGTATCTCCCGAATCATCAGATGACCCGTTATCCGTTCCTAATGATTCACCTCCAAATCCCGGTCCTACTTGCTCTGCGGCACGGTTCACATTCACGAGTGTTGAACGGTCTAATAGGTATTTTGGATCTAACAAGCGGTCTATTGGCACGAGCGCCTTATCGGGATCAGCTACCCAGCGGTCACGATCAGCGAATGCCAGCTTCTTGAGTTCAATCATTGTGTGCAGGTACGACGCAGTATTATGGCCCAATGATTCGATAGAGTGAGCCTTGGCCATTTCCATATAAGAGAGTTGTGCAACTCCCTGGGTGTTAGGGGGCATCACGAGGAAAGTATGATTCAGATAGTCGCCCTTAAGAGGTGAAACCCAGCTTGACGTGTGAGCGGCAAAGTCCTCAGTACGAAGGTGGCCACCTAACTCTTCGATGAATGCAGCCAAACGTTTGGCAACCTCTCCTGTATAGAATCCTTCCCGCCCCTCACTTGCGATTCTTTGGAGGGTGGTGCCCAGTGCTTCATTCTTGAGGAGGGTACCAACGGGAGGTGCGTTGCCGCCGGGCAGGTAAAGGTGTTTTCCAGGCTCATTCAAGGCGCTGCCCTGAGACTCAAAGTCTTGAGCAAGTCTCTTTGAAACAGGGAACCCTTTGGCCGCGTATCCAATTGCTGGCTCTAATAGTTGATCGAATGGCTTTGATCCATAGCGCTCATGGGCATCCAACCATGCGGCGACAGCGCCTGGAACGCTCACCGAAAGAGGACCTGTACCGGGTATCTCGGAGAGGTCTCGACTCTTGAAGAACTCGGGTGTCGCAAGTGCACCAGAACGGCCGCTACCATTAAGTGCAGTAACATCACCGGTAGCACCGTCAAAGAAGATGGCAAAAGCATCGCCACCGACACCATTCATATGCGGTCGCACAACTGCCAGGACACCTGCCATCGCGATGATCGCATCTGTTGCAGTTCCGCCATCCTGAAGTACTGCTAGACCTGCTTGTGCAGCCAATGGATGTCCTGCTGAGACAGCTCCATTTACCCCTCGTACGTCTGGCCTATTCTGTGGTGCGTATGATGTCGATGAGACGGACTCTCGGTCGGGTGAGTCAGGCGCAGCGCATGATGTGAGGCTCATTGCCAGGGCGACTACGAACGGTGTCAGGATCGATCGTTGTCCTTGAAGCGTCATATTGATGTCCGGTAGGATAGGGTCTGCATCTACCTCACGTTGGTGTGGAGATGTAAAGAACGCCAGGGGCGGTGGTGGCAGGTGGGGTCCTGGATTATCGTTCGGGCCGTTTATGTCCTGATTTAGCGAGCGCCCTGTCCGTGTTATCCGCTAACCCCTCAAGGGAACCACGAAGCAATCGATCATCGTCGATTCGGATCGCGATCATCATGTCCTGTGCTCACGGTCTTAACGATGCGTACGCTTCTTTTGTCCCACCACTCCTTCCAAGGATCATGGATAACCTTGGATTGTCGATAGCTATGGCTGCAACTTTGTCGGTGAGCTTTTCAATAGCGTCGGCGCTCCCGCAGCCGATATTTGGCTACTTGGCCGATCGAAAGGGGCGCAGAATCTTGGCAGTCGCTGGCCCACTCATATCAGGAGTGTTTGTAGCATCGATCGGTTTTGCAGGCTCATTCTGGATGTTGGTCTTGCTTTTGACCTTGGGTGGGTTAGGGAGTGCAGCATTCCACCCACCGGGAGCTTCGTACGCAGTTAGCATTTCAGAAGGGAAGGGTGGAGGAGCTAGATATTCCATCTTTTCGTTCGGTGGTTCAGTAGGGTTTGCAGTCGGGCCCTTGGCGGCAGTGGGGTTAGTCCAATGGCGCGGCATGGAAGGACTTTGGCTCGCTATGCTACCGGTTGTCATATTGATGCCCATATTCTTCTTCGGTCTTCCTAGCGGACGTGCCGAAGTTGCTCAAGCGAGTGCTCCACCTAGCCTTCGGATGGTCCTCAAACATTTCTCCGGGCCATTAGGCTTAATCTTCGGGATCAGTGCCACAATGGCATTCGTTCAGCGAGCTTTTCTGACAATGGAGCCGATCATCGTTGCACACTCTGGAGGCTCAGAAACTTTAGGTGCGGTGGCGCTCTCGGTTTACTTAGGAGCGCAAGCGTTTGGCACCGTTGCAGGTGGGCTTTTGGCTGACCGCGTCAACCGAGCATCTCTACTTGCACACCTGTGTTTTTGGGCACTTCCGGCACACTTGTTAGCGATCTGGATGGGCCCTCAGACTGGACTAGGCCTCGTAGCAACTGCAGTAGCTGGATTTCTCGCGATGGCCACTCTGCCTCCGATTGTTGTTATGGCCCAAGAAATGATGCCTGGCGCAGCAGCAGTAAGCTCTGGTATCGTGATGGGCCTTGCCTGGGCCACGGGTTCGATTGCCGTGCTTGGTACTGGCGTGCTTGGAGACTCGATCGGCCCCCAACTAGCAACTCTGGTTTCAATGCCAATTATCATTGTCGCAATCTTATTGTCTCTTCACCCCGCGCTTAGGCGGGGCGGCGCAGACTCTGTAGTGGGTATCTAGAATGCCATTGCATCTTGTTCCCGTTCGAGACAGAAAACTATTCCGCTTAGTCAAACATTCTGTTCCTGTGAATTTGGTAAAAGGGCGTTCACTTTACACACCTGGTGACCCTGCTCGTGATGTGTTCATGGTCCACACCGGATTTATCCGGTTGGTGCTTCCAGGCATGGAGAAAGGAGCTGGGGATCGGACTGTATCAGTAGCGGTCCCTTGGGAACTTTTTGGGGATGAGGCATTCGTAGGAGGACATCGGAGATACGGCGCAGTTGCAGGTTCGACGTGCACTGTATTTCCTCTGCCCAAAGGTAAGGTTTTGGCCGGGCTCAAGACGGCAAAGAAGAGTCTGAACGCGTACCTAGAAGGTGTGGAGCGTGAGCTGCATCGCCTCAGACATGCTCAAGGAGGATCAGGAGGTCCAACCGCGTCACAGAGACTTGCTGAGGTCCTTCTTGATCTGGGCGTACGATGTGGAGATAAGACCGGACGGGGAATTGACCTATCAGTTCGATTCACACACCAAGTTTTAGCTGACCTGGCAGGAGCTCACCGGGCTACTGCGACAACACTCATTAATGACTGGTTGTATGATGGGGTGATTGGAACAAAGCCTAATGGATGCTTCCAACTCCTTAAACCACAGGAGCTCTGGGCTTTGGCAGGATACGACGTTAAGGAACCCACCGAGTAGTGTTCTCGTTGACCCAAATCCTTGTCCCGCCTAGCTTTTTCTCTTCGTTCCTGAGTTCCTGATCGATCACCAGAATCAGTAGGAATTTGCTTTATGGCTAAGCGTCATCCTGGCTCCCGCAGAACATATCAGGAACCTTCAACCGATCCTGATGATATTTTTATTGCCAGGGTTCTAGAGGTAGGAAATTGGGCCCGTGGCAACCAACAACTGGTAACGATTCTGGGGGTTGTTGCAGTGATTGCCGTCGCTGGAGTGGTGTACTACAACGGTTATCGTGAGACACTTGGCGCACAGGCTGCAGAACAAATTGAATCTGTTCACCAATCTATTGTCCTGCAGGATACGGAAGGCGCCAAGAACGAACTCATAACGTTTCTTGAGCGTTTCAGCGGTACTGCTTATGAAGGTGAAGCCAGATTGCTTCTAGGCGACCTTTACCTACAAACTGCGGATGCTCAACAGGCGCGTCAGGTTCTCGAACCTCTAGGTGCATCACCACGTGACCCGATTGAGTTCCAGGGCGCAGCTCTTCTTGGTGCTGCCTATGAAGAAGAGGGCCGAATGGAAGATGCTCAGGCGACCTATCTTCGTATCGCTGATCGAGCGGAATTGGTCTTTCAGGTTCGGAATGCATTGAGCAGTGCTGCACGAATTAGGGTTAGCCAAGGAGACGGTGCGGGCGCGATTGAGCTCTATGAGAGAGCCCTGGATACTTTCGAGTTAAACGAGCCCGCTCGTGGTGTATATGAGCTTCGAATCCAAGAATTGAGGACAGCGGGGGTTTCCGAGTAGATCTCTCACGCTGAAAAAGCGCCAAGTCTTCGAAGGCCGTTGGGGATCACGATCGTGGGGCAGTAACCCTAACAATCTGTACAGATTAGGTTCGTATAATATATATTATGTTACCTTAAGTCATAAATACTACACTTAAATCCACTCAAAACGTGTCATTGAGTCCCCAGATATCAGCGGATACGCACTTGCCAGGGCTCTAGGGCCTCCACTAATACCGGGGCGGTTCCAGGCCCGACCAGGCCCAATTTTAGCGCGGCAGTATAGGAAACGTCGATTATTCGCAGTTCTGGGTCCACAAATGGACCACGATCGTTAACCCTGAGTACTACGGAGCGCCCATTATCGAGGTTGGTCACCTCAACGTAGCTTGGTAGTGGCAAGGTTCTATGGGCAGCTGACATCCCGTACATGTCGTATGTGTCGCCGCTACTTGTCCGGCGACCATGGAATGGTTCACCGTACCAGGAAGCGATTCCGGACTCCTCGTAGCCCTCTGAAGTGTCTAAAACCCTATAAGTGATACCAAATTCGTCATATTGCACCATGTTCCCGTACCGACTGGGTTCCTCAAGAACGGGTATTGGGTCAGGAATCGATTCTAACTCTGAAGATTCCTCATTTTCCCGTATTCTTTCGGCATTAAGATCGATTTCGGTAGGTTCCGGCGCAGGCGGCTGGACGTCTGACACGCCGATCATCGTGCAGGAAGCACTGGGAAGTACAACTATAATGGCCAGTAGGCCCAATTTGCGCGTCAGAGACATAGGTTGAGTACCGGGTCGGATATATCTAATTGGTATTTCCTGATAAATATCAGTAAACCTATAGTAAGAAATGATTTAACATTAGTAATATGATGTAAATTATAGGGTATTAGCTCATAAAATATACTTGCTTAGAAGTCTGGTTTTTGGGCTAGGATGGCGATTCTTCTCCTAAGAGGAGGAAAAAACCTCTGGCCAAGGCGTTCAATGGTTCGAAGTCCTGGGATATGCGACTCTACAAAATAGGCCCGCTCAATTTGGAATCCTGCTTCAATCAGGAGCTTCTTTAGGACTGCCATAGACTTATAGTCGACATGGCTTGGGTCTCGCTTAAGCAGAATGTTGCGATTCTTCAAAATTTCAAGCACATGGCCCCTGTGAGGTGTCCAGATGCTAAAGTGCCCTCCTGGTTTTAAGAGCCGATAGACCTCAGAAGTGACTTTTTCAGAATCAACGGGATACAAGTGCTCAAAAATGTCTGCGGCGATTGCCAAATCAAATGTTCCGCTCTCTAGACCTGTAGAACTCGCGTTCGTACATAAGAATCGGAGATTTTGCTTTGGATTCTCGGTGAGTCTCTGATTGCAGATCTCAACACTTTTTTCACTGAAGTCTACCCCAACCACTTCGGCAACTTCATCTGCGAGGGCAAAACTGAAAGTGCCCCACCCACAACCGATATCGATGACTCTGTCTTCTCGTCTCGGATGGTAGATCTCTGTTACTCGTGATACGCGGTAGCGCTGAAATCTGCTACTAGAGTCCAGAAGATGGGCTGCTTTCCCTTCGAAATAGTCACTCGAGTCGTAGTAATCTTTATCGATTCGAGTTTCGCTCATCACAGTTGCCGAAAGATTTGAAGGATTTTAAGCCACCAGACTCGCCACACAGCTTCCCTGACAATCTTCTTTGACATCTTCGATTCCCCCGAGTCCCGTTCCGTGAAGAGAATGGGGATTTCCGTCAGGGAAAAGTCTTTACACCAGGCGCGAAACTTGAGTTCGATCTGGAAGGCATAACCATTAGAGCGAACTCGGTCGAGTTTAACCGTTTCAAGTACTCTGCGATGCCAGCAGTTATATCCGCCTGTAGCATCCCGCACAGGCATGCGCGTGATTGTTCTGGCATACCAAGATCCAAAGTAACTGATAAGCAGCCTCTTCATGGGCCAATTTGATACTGTCACGCGACCGTGTAGGTAGCGCGAACCGATTACAACATCGGCCGTTTGGGCAGCTTCGATCATCAGTGGTAAGGCAGCAGGTGGATGTGAAATATCAGCGTCCATCTCAAATAACAGGTCATATTGACGACTGATCCCCCAATTAAAACCATCGAGGTATGCCCTGCCGAGGCCATCCTTTTTCGGTCGATGCAATACATGAATTCGCGGCTCCTCAGCTGCCATGCTTTCAGCCAAGTCACCTGTGCCGTCAGGTGAGGCATCATCTACTATGAGGATGTCTATTCGGTGATCCTGGCTAAGAACTAAAGGAGCCTTATTGGAGATATTTTCGAGCTCATTATAGGTCGGAATAATTACAAGGAAGCGGCCTATGCTCACTGAACTAGCTCCTCCCCTGCCCTTTTAGATGTTATGTGTTGAAACCAGAAGACAGACGCTGGAACCACTTCGGTTAGCGTAGTCCAAAGACGCGCAACAACCGCGATGACTCCAGAAGGTCCCAAACCGAGATGGGGTGATAAAAAGACAATCAAGAAACCCTCTCGTACTCCGAGTCCAGCGGGTGCAAAAATCATGAGATAGCCAAGGACGTAAGCTGCAGGAAAGGCAGCAGCTACTGGTATCAATGAAATGTCGGAATCAAAGCTTGCCACCATCATCCAGAATGCGAGTGCGTACACAATCCAATTGACAAAGTATAAAAGGAGCCAGCGTAAGCCTGAGGTTGGACTAGGGGTTTCGATTGTTTGGCTGCCCATGAAACGAAGCCAGAGTTTTGCGCCAGCTTTGAACGATACTGGTATCGTAGCTAGGACTACCACGCTCCCGATAAGGACTATTGAGATCAAGCCAAAGTAACCAGGAGGCAAGATTACATAATACAAACCAATGCCCAATCCGGCTGCTGCTACGAGAGCGATTCCTTGCCCAAGTACAGCTGCCCCAACCGCAGTACCTGGGGGTACTCCCCTATCCTTTGCTAGAGCCGTAAGGCCGGCGATCTGCCATATCTTGCCAGGGATATATCTCCCTAGATTCGCGATCATAAAGAGGCGTATCGCGTCTGCCTTTGGTATTTGAGGACCACCAAGATCGTTGACGATATACGCCCAGTTTGTTGCTGAAATCGCGTACCCAATCATGAGTAGTAATGAGGAAGCTACGAAAAGTGGGAAATTGGGTGTTAGCAGATCTGTATTGAGTTCTCTTAGTGCAGCTGTGTCGAGCCCAACACGACTTATGATGAACCATGTCACGAGGACCGTGATTACCATTTGGCTGAAGTGCTTCACCCACGTCTTCAGCTAGTCCTCCTAGACTTAAAAATCCTAAAGAAGTCAAAGGCAGCAGCTCCAGCGATGCCGAAGAAGAGGATGATGCTTATCCATAGGCTGCGTACTAGGAGTTCTGAGCGGTACGTCAAAACCACTTGGTGTTCACCTGGTGAGACTGGGATAGCACGGAGTGAGTGGTACGCCCTAAGGATATCCACCGGTGTGCCATCTATTTCAGCTTTCCATGCCGGGAACCAGTTATCTGCGATAACGAGCAGTGCTGGGTCTTCCGTCGAAACTTCGAGACTCATTCGGTTTGTAGTGCGTTCGATCCAAGAAACTTCCCCAGTCACCGGCCTCCCTATGAGATCAATTGGTGCTGGTTCGTTGAGTACCACCTCCAGTTCAGGATCAAATAAATCGGAGAGCATGTAGGGGACAGCTTCATTATCGGTTTTGATTACTGAATTACCCACGAGGCGGGCTCGCGGAAGACCAGGGTCGGAGAAAATGGTTTCAAAGGGTCTACCGTCTTGCAACTGGAGCTGAGCGATCGCAGGACCTTGTATAGAACCGCCCATCTCCAAGTCTGGCCATAGGATGTATCTCACGTTCAGCAACCGACGAATATTAGAGTTTTCGTAAAGGTTCCGCGGTTCTGATGACCCGGTCATCCCTATCAATTCCCGATAACGAGAGAGATCATTCGGGTGGTGGCCTGCTGCGAGTTCTATACCGTGTAATGCCGGGGCAACGTCCTGACTTCTCTGTCGAAAAGAAAGGAGTCGATAGGGCTCAGGGTTGCCCTGTTCACGTTGGAGGATGGCTTGGATGTTTTCTGTTGGTGCAGCCCATTGCTCAAAATCCATCGTGTTTACATAAGGTTTGTCGATCCGTAGAGCGTCTGCAGAAATTAGAATTAACAAGCCTATGAGCCATCCAAGCGATCCTATATATCCCCTCCTTAGTAACCATGTCATACCTGAGGTGGCCATAGAAAACAGAAAGACTATGCCAGCTCCCCTTACCAGAAATGGCAGACTGTTCTGGAGTATCTCTTGGCGTTCAGGTGTGATATCTGAGTAGAGCACAGTAGTCCAGACAGATGTAAGAACACCTGTGCTAGCCAGTAATAGCAGTAGTCCTAAGCATCCCGTCCCAACCCACAGAACCCGCTCTACCGCCCGCCAACCTACTCCCTCCTGTTTTGTGACCAGTATCCGATCCACACCGAACGCGGCTAGAGTCACAACGGAAAATCCGACAAGGAAAATTACCTGAGAAGGCGCGCGAAATAATCCTATACCAGGAACTAGTTCATAGAATAAGCTCCACAACGGGGTATGGGTTCCTAGCGTGAATAACAAACCAGTGGCCCCTAATCCGGCGAAGAACCAGCGTAGAGCAGGTCGTGCAGTTCCACCGACAAATGAGACGAACGAAAGGAGTAGTAGCAGTATTCCGATGTACTCGTGGTTGTGCTTGAAAACATTCCGTCCCCAGTACGTCTGTGTAGTCCAATCCGTGCTATCCACATTCCCACCTACAAACTCTGGGATCACTAAGGACATCACTTCTTCAGGATGGAGTGACCAAGAGCTCGACCATTCACGACTGGCCTCTCCCGCAGCTTCGCGGGTTGTCTGGATTCGCCGAGAATCTTCAGTGACGTAGTTAGCTGCTGGAAAAAATTGGACTGCTGCGATACCGAGCCCTAGAAGAGCCCCGACGATGAACGTAAGGAATCGGCTTCCTGCAGTTCTGCGTCTGTTTGAAGAACTCAGATCTAGGTCTTTGCTCAGCCAAAACTCCACAGCCCTGAAAATTGCGAAGGCCCCCACAGCACCGAATAAGAAGTATGCCATCTGGAAGTGGGTCGTGTAGATAATCAAAGCGACCACAAGCGAGATTCCACAGATACTTCGGATACTGGGATTCTTGAAGTGTCGTTCCACAATCCAGAAGAGAAGTGGTGCGAGCGCTGTCACAAACATCTTCCCGTCGTGACCAGGATTCACCAGGCTCACAAAGAATGGCGCTAGCATATATCCAGTACCAGCAACGAGCGCTGCAAAGCGTGAACCACCAAGGGCTCGGATCCACCCGAACATGAAGAAACCAGCCGCAACCACGTGAATCACCAGCTTCCATCCTAGTGCACGGTATGGCTCGAATAGAAGTAAGAGCGCTGTGGATGGGAAATAAAGCGCGTCGCCAGCTGATAATGCTTCGAGAAAAGGTGTCCCGCCCAAGATTAGCGGAGCCCATCCAGGGATTGCACCAAGCTGTGTCAGTGCGTCCGCGTAAAACGCCCGAGCGACATAACCAAGTGAAAGGGTGTCATTTCCGACCAACATTTGGTCAGTGAAAATGAATGAACGAAAGAGAAAGAGTGTCAGCCCACCAAATAAGGCAGCCGGAATCCATGAAGGAAGATTGTTAGAACCAGCAGTAGGGTCATGGATATCGCTATCCAGAGTCCTAGCCTTAGTGCTCTGGCTTTGACCCCTCTTCCCTGTCTTTTGGACTTCTATTTTTCGCTTCCCCATTTAATTCACAGAGTGGCGTATCGCCAACAGGTCCTCATAGATCTCAAGATGCCTGTCGGTAAGTCGTTCATTGCTCCAGCGTTCTACTACCCTTTTCCTGGCCTCGAGACCGAGTTTTCGAAGTTGTCCGCCCTCTAGTAAGGCAATTACAGTTTCGGCTAGTGACTCTGGGTCAGCGGGCTCAAAAAGTGCTCCTACCTCGTGGTCTAGGATCTCTGGTAGCCCTCCTATGCGTGATGCGGCGACCGGGACCTCGCAAGCCATAGACTCAAGTGCCGCTATCGAAGTTGCTTCCATGAGGGAAGGAAAGACCGCGAGGTCAGAAGATGATAGAAGACCGGGCATTTTATCGTGAGGGCAAACTCCCATGAACTTCAGATGATCAGTTACACCGAGTTTGCTAGCTAACGATTCGAGCTTGCTTCGCTCGGGTCCGTCTCCGATTACGATCGCTTCCACATTTACTGCATCCCTAATCATTGGGAGCGCTCGCACGAAATACTCAACCCCATTCTTGGAGAAAAGCCTGCGCGGAATAATCAGACGGTACTGTCCCTCCTCAAGATGAGGGAGGATGGGGTCAGTTTTCTGAAAAACAGAAGTGTCTACTCCATTGGTGAGCGGCTCGACATCTACCTGAGGAGCGATGTTCTTTCCAACTGACGCTATCTCTGTACTGGCTGCCAGATTATGGTCTGCCTTCCTGAGAAAAGTACGAAAAATTCGGCGCCAGAGTCGTGATTCTGCTCGCTTTAGGAAGTGACTTGTATGGTAAGTGGTCACTATTGGGATTTTGCGTCTCAGGTTTGCAATGATACAGGGAAGCACCGAGGCGATATCCTGTGCGTGCAGGATGTCTGCGTTCCGCGCTAGAGAAACCAATTTTGGGGTTGAGGAAATAGCGTATGTGGCCCAACCAAGAGTGTTTCTGCCGGGTATCCAAGTTCGCCAAACACTGATCCCATCAATCATCTCATGTTGTGGAAGGTCTGGCTGGGATAGTGAAGTAACAACATTGACTTGGTGTCCCCGTTCCACGAGTGACCGACAGAGATATCGGATATGACTTTCAAGGCCTCCTACTTCGGGAGGAAAGTACACGCAATGCATAACGATATTCACTCCACCCAGTCCTCAGTCTGACGAGGACAGCCCAGAAAGTTAGAGAGGAGAATATCCGCGATACGGGTTCCAGCCTGTCCGTCACCATATGGGTTCCGTGGACTCTCAGTACTAGATGTTCTCTCGACTAGGCAACGCCTTCCCTCCATCAAGATTCGTGATGGGTCAGTGCCCACAAGGTATGCCGTGCCCGCTTCGACCCCTTCCGTGCGTTCCGTGACCTCCCGGAGGATGAGGACAGGGGTTCCGAAGGTAGGGGCTTCCTCCTGTATACCACCTGAGTCAGTTAAGATCAGATCTGCAGCCTCAATAGCTCTAACAAGATCGACGTAATTCAGGGGTTCAGTAAGGTGAATCCGCGGGTGGTTACTCAGGGACTCCTTAGCGGGGATTAATACGTTCGGGTTAGGGTGGACGGGATATACTATCTCTATATCGGGGTGCTCATCCGCGAGTGATCTCACAGCTGAGAAAATGTCTACCAAAGGATCTCCGAAAGATTCCCGCCGATGTGCCGTAAGAAGGACTAGGCGCCGGTCTCCTTCGATCACTTTCTGAAGGGTCTCATTCTCCACTTGAGTGTTTCGCTCACTGATCTCCAAGAGTGCATCAACTACTGTATTGCCTGTTACGTGGATATTAGAACCGCTGATATTCTCATTAAGCAGGGCTTTCCTGGCCTGATGAGTTGGAGCGAAATGGTAGTCCGCGACCACGTCAGTCATCCGGCGAAACACTTCTTCCGGCCATGGGGCCCATTTATCATTGGTTCGCAGTCCAGCTTCGACGTGTCCGACCTTTATTTTTTCAAAAAAACCAACCAGCGAGCCAACAAAGACTGTTGCAGTATCACCCTGTACCAACAGTAGATTGGGCTGAAAGTCTTGGACTACGCTCTGTAGCCCTTCGAGAGCCCGGTGCACCACTCCGTATAGGCTCTGTCCCTCTTTCATGATATCTAGGTCATAATCAGGGCTTATATCGAAGACTTGAAGTACTTGCTCTACCAACGTTGTGTGTTGCCCTGTTACCGCGAGCCGGGTTTCCACGGGCTCATCACGGCGTTTTAGCGCTGTGATAACTGGTGCCATCTTGATCGCTTCGGGTCGAGTGCCCACGACGATCAAGACCCGAAGGTGCTTCACTGTTTGCGGATGTTGTCTAGCTCGTCACGGAGTTGGGCGACCTGCTCTGAGACCAAGCCGAAGCCTACAAGCAAAAAGCCCAACATCTCAAGAAGCATGACGAGGTAGAGTAGAGGTCGGTAGCCAAACGGTGGTATGTACGCTTCGAAGCCCAGCATCGGGTGTAGGAAACGCAAGTAGAATGCAGCGATAGCAACCATCGCTCCGAGGCCAGCAAGTGCGAAACCTGTTAATCCAAACAACAGAAGTGGCTTTCTCGAAAACATCAGAAGGAAGCCAACAGAGACGAGATCTAACAGCCCCACCAGGATCCTGAATTTGCTCGTGTACTTCGAAATTCCCGCTCGACGTGGATATAGATCGATATCGATCTCTGTTACCGTTGCTCCGCGAGCGTGAGCGAGGACCACGAAAAACCTGTGCCAGTCATGCCTGAGCGTTAAGGGGCTCAGGATCTCCTTCCGGAATGCCTTCATCGAATTCAGATCTGAGACTGGAACATTAAAGATTTTGCGAGATAACCGGTTGTAGATTGAGGAAACTGTTCGTTTGCTGTATGCCCCGAGCTTTCGTCCGGTAACGATATCCCATCCTTCTGCCAGTTTCTCTAGGAACCGTGGAATCTCGTTGGGAGAATGTTGTAGGTCCGCGTCAAATATCACTAAATACTTCTTTGAAGTTGAATTCGCTCCAGTAAGCATGGACTCGGTTTTTCCAAGATTCTTCTTATGACGTATGATCTTGAGGGCACTCCATCCTTCAGCTACTTCCTGAGCGATTTCCGCGGTGTTGTCGGTTGACCCATCGTCCACAAGAATCACCTCTCCCTGGAGGTGATGACTGGTGAACGCTTCTCGTAATTCGCTGATCAGTTCTGGAATTACAGGAGCTTCATTAAATGCGGGCACGATGACCGCAAAGTCTGATTTTATCATACGCGCTTCCTCATACGCGCAGACAAAATACCCAATTGCTCTCTGTATTTGGCAACTGTTCTCCTGGCAATTTTGATCCCGTCGATTATTAAGAGCTTAACGATGGCTTGATCCGTGAGCGGTTTCAAAGGGTCTTCGTTGGATATGAGACTCTTGATCTTGTCCTTCACACCCCTTGAAGATGTGGCCTCTCCACTGGTCGTAGATATGCCACTAGAGAAAAAATACTTGAGCGAGTACACACCACGTGGGGTTTGAACATACTTCTTGTTGGTTACTCGAGAGACCGTTGATTCGTGCATTTCGATGTGGTCAGCGACCTCTCGTAATGTGAGGGGCTTTAGTGACTGCACACCTTTCTCAAAGAATGCACGCTGTTTGTCTACGATAAAGTTCATGACCTTGAGCATTGTTTGTCGACGTTGTTCGACGGCTTGAACCATCCATGTTGCCGAGTTGTAATTCTTCGTTATGAACTCTTTTTCTTCTGAACTCAGTTTGGTCTTATCCCTCACTAGTGCTCGAGTGCTCTCAGCTATACGTAACCCTGGAAAACCCGTGTCATTAACCTCAACCACATATCTACCATCTCGTTCTCGAACAACAAGATCAGGGATCACATTTTGTCTGTGGTCAAGATTAGGTGCGTACCGTAGCCCTGGCTTGGGATCAAGTTCACTGATTTCGTCTGCTGCAGCTTGCACCTGGATGGGATCAAGTCCGATTTCGTTGGCTATCTCATTCCACCGATGCTTGGTAAGGGAGTCAAAGTGGTTCTCAACGAGCTGATAGCTTAGTCCCCCTGATTTTCCTACCCTCTGCAGCTGAATCAGGATGGATTCTCGTAGATCTCGCCCCCCTACCCCTGCTGGGTCAAATCCTTGAATCACCTCGAGCATTGTTACTGCTTCGCTTTCGTCATATGCCTGAAATACTTCTAGGATTTCTTCAGTCTCCTTTTTCTGTTCCTGTGCGTCTTCTATGTCCTTAGCAGCCGCTATAGCACTAGGTCTAACTTCATCAAGCCAGCCGTTGACCCCAAAAACTACCTCGGTGAGTTCGCATGTGAGCATGCCATCTTCATTAATATTTCCTATGATTTCTTCACCCATACGCAAATCCCGTTCCGGAAGCGAAAGGAATCGGAGTTGATCATTCAAGTGATCCTTTAGGTCCTCTGTATCGACGGGCGTGGGCTCAAACACTTCTCTCTTCTCGAATTCTTCTCTGCGACCCTCAGGTCTGAAATCATCATTTAAAAGAACCTCTTCCCAGTCGATCTCGTCTCCGAGGGGCTCATCCGGGATATCATCTTTGAGTTCGATTTCTTGTTCAGTTTCAGATTCGGTCAACTCGAGAAATGGGTTTTCTGCGATTTCCTGCTTGAGGTGTTGCTGCAGGTCCAAAAGGGGCATGTAGACCAGTTCCATCGCCTGATACAGACGAGGGTTCGCGCGCATTTCCTGCCGGAGCTGGGCGCTCTGATAAAGCTTGGCGTTAAACTGACCCATATGTCGGTTAGCTAAAGGTCTGCAGAAGGTTATACCACCGTAAACCTATGCCCCATAAGGTTACAAGATCAGCGAATCCGCGCAGGGGGTTAGATCTTCTACGCCTCCAACAGTGTGATCTACAGAGTGCTGAATAGTACCGGTTCTGCAGTCAGCTTCCCGACGTGACCTCTTCCGGTCGAGGATATCTATTCCGCATCCGAGTGGTCAGTGTCGGTCCTAGATAAATTTCAGCTACCTCATCATTCCAGACGAGTTCTGAGACAGTACCACTGACCCTTATTTCACCTTCATACATGATGTATGCCCGGTCTACGATCTCAAGCGTTTGTTCTACGTTATGGTCAGAGATAATGACACCAATATCTCGATCCTTTAGGCTACGAACGATCTCCTGGATATCGTTCACAGCGATTGGGTCTATCCCCGCAAATGGCTCGTCCAGTAACATGAATTTTGGTTGCTGAACGAGAGCACGAGTTATTTCGAGCCTACGTCTTTCTCCACCAGACAGGGAGTAGGCCTTATTCTTCTTCAACTGTTGGAGTCCTAGTTCCGCTAACAGTTGGTCAAGGCGTTCCCGTTCTTCTTCCTTGGGCAGCTTGAGGGTCTCTAGGATAGCGAGAACATTGTCTTCGACTGTCAATCGCCGGAATACAGACGGTTCTTGTGCCAGATATCCAATTCCCATACGTGCCCGTTGGTACATTGGAGTATTCGTGAGGCTTTGATCGTCGAGATGCACAGTCCCTTCATATGGTGGAATCAGTCCTACCATCATGTAGAATGTGGTAGTTTTCCCTGCCCCGTTCGGTCCTAATAGGCCAACTATTTCACCTTGGGTAACGGCCAGTCCCACTTCATTTACTACTTTCCGACCACGGTAAATCTTCGTTAAGCCCTTCCCAAAAAAACGACTGGCATTTCCATCTGTGGGACCTGACTTTTGGTTCGTCACATCCGTCTCCACGTGTGCAGAATAGCTAGGTTGGCTGATGTCTGGGATCTGATTGGTTCTGGCCCCTGATTATTCGTTCGTATCGAACTTGCCGAAGATATCTCCGATCCAGCTTCATAAATTGTACTGGGTGTGACTACCGTGATAGTGTCAATTGCAATAGTACTATCCACCGCTAAACTGTCAGGGTTGGATAACGGTAGGGGCTCCAGGTGGAATCCGCGTGTCCGACCTTCTACCTCAAGCTGATCGGCTTCCCCTTCGTTCATGATAATCGTTATCTCATCGCCCATGACGTAGTGGATTGCTGGTGCATCAATGCCAGGTAAGGCCGCCGTATCTGACGGGATTAATCGGTAAAGGCTCCTGGCCCCCACTCTGGCAATGATCTTCTCAATCCGATAATCCGGATCGCTAGTATCTGTAACAGCCCCACCCTCTGACGGAGCAGGTGCATTGGATTCAAAGGTTACGATGACTGTGTCTCCTTCTAGCCAATCTGATTTCGCAATTTCAGGGAGGAGATCTACGTTCAGGGAGTCACGAGCTGAAGAAACGCTTCGTGCTTGACCCGCCGCAAAGATCTTCTCCAGGACCTCATCTGGTAGTGATATATCCAGTGAGTCCGCGGTAAGTTCAAAGTCTTCTCCAACTGCAACAGGTTGTGGAACCGAAGAACTTGATGGGTTCTCATTTCCATTCAGCGGAGAGAGCGCTACAAGGCGATTCAGAAGCCCGTCATCCATATAGAGCCTAATCTCAGGTGAGGTAATTGTTAAATCTTCACCATTAAGAATTGCTTCCTCGTGGGCAGCAATCGTATTTAGGCTATTTGCTTCTAGGACCATATCTATGGTCTTTCCTACAAGGTTGTAGTTAGAGCCTTCAACCTTAGCGGACCCCTCAAGGTGAACCGTCTCCTCATCCCCGTCGTATTCAACGCTATCAGCAAACGCTAGGATAGAATCTCGTTCGATCATCACGTCGCCTACTGAGTAAAAATAGCTACCACCTCGAAGGAAAATTCGGTCGCCCTCAACCGTATAGGGTATATCCATGGAATCTTCTTCTGATACCTCTAGCACTTCCTCTGGCTCAGGACTCGCTAGCGGAGCGTCCTCCGATTTCATGAGAAGAATCGCACGGGGTCTGGAAAGATCATCCGTGATTGAAACTGTGATTTCTGCTTCTTCTCGAAAGTCCGTTGGTCGGAGATAAACGAGGGCTCCGTTCTCAATTGTGAATCCCTCTAAAGTGTCTTGGACGAAGACGTTTCCAGATGCCTGCAGTCGACCCTGCTCTGAGAAGTAGCGGGCTTCGTCTGCTCGGAGTTCTCCTGCATCATCCAGAAAGCGGATATTACCAATCAGATGATCAAGCCCAGTTGCAGCGTATGATATTGATGAGTCGGCCCAGATTTCGACTCCATCGCTACAGAGCATATGTGGCGTACCCACATAAGTGATTCGGTTACCACCAGCTAGTGTCACTATACTCAGGTCACCTGAGGGGTAAACGAATTCGCATCCCTCCTGGGCAGCAACCTCATCAGGATAGGAAAACGAACCGACAACAAAAACCAGCAGAAACAGAACTCGGATAGGTTCAGCGACTTTGCTAGCCCAAGAGAAAGGGCTCATAGCGTTAGCGACTGATCGCTCCACGAATACTCGCGATCCGCACGTTCCGAAATTCCATGTCAGATTCGAATGCAGAACCCCTAGTTATGCTTCCGTCTACCATAGTCTGAACAGTTGCAGAATCACTCCATATCCGCTCAGCTTCGGGATCATAATTCAGTTCTTGGGTTTCGATCCGTCTTTGATCAGAGTGGACGATCAGGAGCACATCGCCCCATGCGGTCATTCGGTCCGTTGTTTGATCCCACTCACCACTGGTTCCTGTTACGGTTGCGCGCTGAGAACCATCTTCATTGAAGAAGAGGATCCGCATTTGATGCAGTTCAGCTTTTGCTGAGTCAACAAATAGATAGGCTGTGTCAGCCTGCACGTGTCCTTCCCGGATACCGTTTGCAGTGATGAAGCTAACCATACCAAATATCACGTTGTCAGCATCAATCTCTTGGAGGTCGCTTGAAGCTAAGGACACCGCATCTGGATTACCGCATCCTCCTAGCGGTATCAGGCTCAACAGCATGCCTATTCTCCAAGACCCACGGTTTTTCAGGAAGAGTCTAAAACTCACTTAATCTGCTCCGAGTAATCGAGTAAGTGCGCTTCATTTCTTTACACGATGATTGAAGATTTGTCCCCATACTACGCTCTCTTATGGTTGACTTCGTTCTTCTACGTAAGTTTCGATCACGTCATCCAACTGTGATCTGGCACGCAGTAGTGCATCGCAAAACTCTCGGGCTGCTCCCCTACCACCGGGTCGTAATGCGACCCAGTCGGCGATATCAAGCACTGGTTCAGTGGCATTCAATACTGCTGCCTTGAGGCCAACTCTTCGAAGAACACTGAGATCGGGGATGTCATCTGCTAACATCGCGACCTCTTCCCAATCAACAGCGTGCTTTTCGATTAGATCTTTGACGACTGGAAGTTTCCTGGCGTCTACTACTTGATGGCATTCCACACCCAACTCCTGGGCACGGATCGCCGTGGCTTGGGATGGGCGTCCTGTTACGAGAACTACTTTGAGACCTGCCCAGATGAGCATCTTGAGCCCCACCCCATCCTGGATATCAAAACGTTTGAGCTCTAGGTGCTCTCCGTCCATAGTTGATCCGACGAAGATTCCAGCTTCGGTTAGGACGCCATCCACATCGAAAATCACAAGTTTTATGCGCTTAGCAGCTTCTGTCGGGATGGATGCGGGATTACTCACTATCGTTCTTATTCAGAAGGATAGAGGGCGGTGCGGATTGACATAACTGAGCCTAAGACATCTTCCATCTCACTCAAAGGAACCATCGTCGAACTGTCAGATGGGGATGTTTCTGGGTGGGGATGAGTTTCTAGGTACAGCCCTCCACATCCTGCTGCGACCGCAGCCCGAACTAAGAGTGGGACATATTCAGGGTTGCCCCCAGTAGATCCATTGCTGATGCCTGGGCGTTGCACTGAGTGAGTGCCGTCGAAGAACACAGGAACAGGTAGCGATCTCCCTATTTCTTCGAAGACCCTCATATCGACGACAAGATTGTTATAACCAAAGAATGTTCCCCTCTCAGTGACGGCTACTTGAGATGCACCCGAGGAACGCAACTTTTCTACCGCCCCCACTACTTCTTCCTTACACATCCATTGGCCTTTCTTAAGGTTGACGGCCTTACCTGTACCTCCGGCAGTGATCAACAAATCGGTTTGACGACTCAGAAATGCCGGAATCTGGAGTACATCGACGACTTCCGCGGCAGCGGCTACTTGTGAAGCCTCATGGATATCCGTCAGGATCCGGAGCCCTGTCTCTTCCTTCACTCTAGCTAAGGCAGAAAGCCCCTTGGCCAGTCCGGGGCCACGCTTGGATGAGAAACGTGTCCGATTAGCTTTATCGAAAGATGCCTTGAATATCACAGGTAGTTCGAAAATCTTCGACCATCTGACTAGCGCCTCTGCGATTTCTAGATTGACTTCGTCATTCTCTAAAACGCACGGGCCGGCGATAAGCGTAAAGGCACTAAACATCTATCGTTTGTCCGGATTATTCAGGAGCCGACAGCTTCTTTTCCGTTCGAGGCAGGAACTGCGGAACCCTGCTTGTAGGATGCTGCAGCTCCTACAAAGGACGCAAAGAGTGGATGCGGGCGGGTTGGTCGGCTCTTTAATTCAGGGTGAAATTGGCCAGCGACAAACCATCTATGATTCGTGATCTCCACCATTTCAACTAAAGCTCCGTCTGGAGATGTGCCGCTGATGGTTAATCCATGGTCAGTCAATAGATCTCGATAGTTGTTGTTAACTTCAAATCGGTGACGATGACGCTCGGAAACCTCAGGAGTCCCGTAGATATCACGCGCTGCAGTCCCCTCTCCGAGAATACAGGGATAAGCTCCTAGGCGCATAGTCCCACCTTTCTTGGTCACCTGGCGTTGTGAGTCAAGAAGGCAGATTACAGGGTCGGATGCATCTTCTAGGAATTCGGTAGAGTGAGAGTCCTCTAGATTGCAGACATTCCGAGCGAACTCAATTACAGCACACTGTAATCCCAGGCATATGCCAAAAAACGGTATTTGATTTTCTCGAGACCAGCGAACCGCTTCCAGCATCCCTTCGATTCCACGTGGACCAAATCCTCCAGGGATGAGGAGGCCCTGGAAATCTTTTAAGAGATTCACATGATTTCCCCCATCAAAGTCCTCTGAGGAAAGCCATTCGACAGAAACCTTCACATCATTTGAGATTCCCCCGTGGATGAGGGCTTCCTGAATTGATTTGTACGAATCAACTAAGTTCGTGTACTTACCGACAACTGCTATGCGAGCCTCACCTGACTCAGGCTTCTTGAATCTCCTCACCATTTTGGTCCATCCACTAAGGTCTGGTTGCGGCGCATCCAGCTGAAGTCTCTCTAAGATCACATCGTCGAGGCCCTGGGCCTTAAGCGAGAGAGGTACTTCGTAGATTGTTGCTACATCAAGGCACTCGATAACTCCTTCGAGTTGGACGTTTGTGAAGAGCGCTATCTTCTGCCGGATTTCGTCCGAGAGTTCGTGTTCAGTCCGACAAAGTAAGAAGTCTGGCTGAATTCCGATCTGCATAAGCTCTCGCACAGAGTGCTGAGTTGGCTTCGTTTTCAATTCTCCTGCGGCCGCGATATAAGGGACAAGCGTGAGGTGGACAAAAATCACGTTCTCACGACCGAGATCTACCCGAAACTGACGGATTGCCTCTAAGAAGGGTAAGGATTCGATATCACCTACGGTGCCTCCAATCTCTGTAATCACGACATCGTTTTCGGGTGCTAGGCGTTGGATTGCCCCCTTAATTTCATCTGTCACATGTGGTATCACCTGGACAGTAGAGCCGAGATAATCACCTTTTCGCTCTTTAGAGATTACAGATTGATAGATACGACCTGTCGTGATGTTGTTTGCTTGCGAAAGGGATTCATCGATAAACCGTTCATAATGGCCAAGGTCGAGGTCTGTTTCCGCTCCATCATCCGTAACAAAGACTTCTCCATGTTGGAACGGTGACATCGTTCCTGGATCTACATTGATATAGGGGTCGAATTTTTGCAGGGTAACCTTGAATCCTCGTTCTTTGAGAAGCCTCCCAATTGAGGCGGCCACGATTCCTTTTCCTAAGGCTGATACCACACCCCCAGTTACAAATATGTACTTGGTGGTATTGAGGCTTTTGCTCTTTCTCGATTTGGTCATGCGAAACTCGGGATTCCTTGAGTACTTAGTTTTTCTTCCATGCGCAGAACGTCTGCCATAGTATCTACACCTGGATCAGCGGCACCTACTATGGCCACCCCGATCTTTAGCCCAGCTTCTAGCGGTCGAAGTTGTTCCAGGGATTCCAAGCGTTCCAGCTGAGATGGTGCGAGCGCAACCCAGTCATTCAGAGCCTCTCGCGTGTAAGCATAAATTCCAACGTGGCGCAGAAACGGTTCTCGTTCCAGCTCTCCGGGTACCGGTCGTTCGTCGCGCTTATAAGGAATCGGGGCTCTGGAGAAATAGAGGGCTCGGCCATTAGCGGCCCTGGCAATCTTTACGACTGTGGGGTCGGTGCGGGCATCATCAAAGTTCAGCGGTGTCGCACAGGTCCCAACCTCCCATGCTCCATTTCGTACAAGGTCTATGGTCTCCCGAACATGTGCTTCCTTAAGTAATGGTTCGTCTCCTTGGACATTTGCAATGATGTCATACTCCCGATACTCAGATCGATCTGCTACCTCTGCGACACGGTCTGTTCCTGAAGGATGGTCGGGTGAGGTCATCTCCACCGGTGCACCTAAAGACTTACAGAGGTTGGCTACTTCAGTGGAATCTGTTGCTACTACCGCATGATCCAGCACGGTCATTGCCTCTATCCGACGCCAGACCCATTCGATTAAGGGTCTTCCGAGAATTGGGTAGAGAGGTTTATTGGGTAGACGAGCTGACGCGAGTCGAGCTGGGACGATTCCCAGGACTTTGGTGCTCAAGACACGCTAACGAGGCCGAAACGGCGCGAATTTACGACAAAAATCACGCCTTGAAACCTACCTGAATTAGGGGCTGAGGGTCAACTAGTGCGTCAGGCTCAAATTAGTACTGAATCAAACTGTCCTGCGAACTCAGGATTCAGACTCATATTTGCACGTTTGAAGGGGTCGCAGAGTAAGTTTCATCTTGAGGTAGGTTTTCCGAAAACCTCCACTATGGTCGCAGTTACTTCTCCGGTATTCGTGAAGGTGTGGTTTGCGCCTCCTGGTAGTGACACTACTTCACCTGGCAGTATATCGACTGCATCCTGGCCTTCTACTGTCAACCTGATCTTACCAGTTACAAGCATGAACACTTGGTATGTCGCAGTACTATGAGTATGCAAGCGTCGAGTCGCCCCAGGTTCCGCATAATCCCGAAGAACTCTAAATGCCTCATCTTCTAGAACAAGCATTGATGAGATTCCAGGATCACCTTGTACTGGGCGAGCACCGTCAGAACCTCCGACAGCTTGCCCGAAAGCATCCGGAGCGGTCACCATAAAGGCTGAGAAGAAGCAGAGGGCGGCAATGCTGGAGGTCGGCATCAGTAACTCCTTGGCCGAAAAGGGCTAGAGATAGAGAAAGTTCTTTAGCATTCGTTTCCCGTGTTCACTGAATAGTGATTCTGGGTGGAACTGAACACCCCAGAGCGGTAAATCCCGGTGATGCATCGCCTGTATCTCGTATTCCTCTTCGGGCTCCATGCTCCAGGCTACCGGCACTAATTCAGTTGGTAATATCGTGCTATCGGTCACCAATGAATGGTAGCGTGCTACTTCCATAGGTGAGGGTAGTCCCTCAAAAATACCATAACCTTCGTGTCGTATTTGTCCTGTCTTGCCGTGCATGATTTTCCGAGCGCGGATGGTTTTGCCTCCGAAAGCTTCACCCAAGGCTTGATGCCCTAGACAAACACCGAGCATAGGAATTCCCGAAGCTCCCAGGATTTTGAAAGCATCGACCGAGATCCCTGCATCAGTAGGTGCCCGAGGGCCCGGTGAAACCACCACTCGTTCGGGTTCTAGGTTGATTAGGCCCTCAATACTCTCTGTATCATTTCTGATAACAGTTGGCGTTGCGCCAAGGTCACCTAAGAACTGAACCAAGTTGAAGGTGAATGAATCGTAATTGTCGATTACGAGTAGCATATGAATCTCAGGATCTATTCAGGTCCGTCTGCTTAGTTTATGGGTTCCATCTTCCAGAAGATGATTCCCCCAGCTTGTTGCCCGACCTCTACTGACCCCACCAATTGAAATGTCTGGAGGTCATAAGCGTCTACTTTACCAGGATCTGCACCCTTCCCCTCCATGCTCACAAATGCGTAACGCGAGTCAGGCGTGACTACGACTCCATGAGTTACAGTCGTAGTAGAAGTCGCTAGTCCAAGACTCTTTCCGGTTGAAGCCTCAAAGAACTGGACTTTCCCAGCAGCCTTCAAGGATGCGATGAGAATCTCGCCATCTTCAGATATTGCCAGGTTATATGGCCCTCCCGGCACAGACATCTTGCGTTCAAGATCCCAGTTTTCTCGGTCGATGACTAGGATCTCGTTACTCTTGTTGCATGCCACAAAGATAGAGCGCCCATCGGGTGTTGGCTGAGCCCATGTAGGTGAACACGTAGACTCCATTGGCTCTCTGGTGGAAAGGGATTCCAATGGCCTAGTGATGCCCCTTGCACCAGTCACAACCTCCTCGACTTGGTAGTCGAACAGTGCTGCTTCTGATCCTGTAGTTACTGAGAAGCGCCGTGAAACTTCAAATGTACGTGTGTCAATCTCGACCAATTGATCATCCATCATACAATTCGAGTAGACGAATAGACCGTCCTTGGCCATCCGAAGACCGTGCGGCATGGTGCATGTTGGTATCTGGTCAACCTCAACAAGGTCTGGCGTGTAAACCACTGATACGGTAGACGGGACGTGCTCACCATGGAGGTTGAAGTTCACAATGAATGCGTAGAGACCATCTGGGGTTAGGTCTAGGGTCGCTGGGAAGTTTCCAAGCAGAATTGGGGGAGCTACTAGAGTGTCTGGGCCTGCATGGAATTTCCATAGTTTCCCATCAGGGACACCGTGCGCAGTTGTCATGTACAGGTGCCCCCCATCTGGTGATACGTTCAAGCCATGGGGGCCCTCCGTCTCAACTGCCATCTCACCAACTGGAGTGGTTTGGTCAATATCCATACCGGACGGGCCAAGCCGGATGCGGTGGAGAAGGTCTGCGGATTCTGCACCGACATAGATGTAATAAACCGCATCTGCTCCAGTTCCTTGGGGAGGCTGAGTCACAGGGGCGGTGCTTCTCCCTGTGCATCCTGCGATGGTCAACACTATCAGGGCTTTCCACATATTCATTGGTGTATAGTTCTACAAAGCATCTTTGATATGTGTCCTGGGTTATTTGAGCCGGAAGTTCTTATTTGGCCCGAGTTAGACGAGCTCACACGCCATATCTTCAGCGCAACACGTGGGCGACTTAATCATTCCGTGACCGTCGGGGCATCTCGACACATCCACTTCTCTCCCGTCACCTGTAGTGATCGTATCATGGGTTAAGTCTTGCCCACACTCCGCGCAGGTAATGTTCACGCTCATATCACACTGCTCGCAGGTATAAGTTGCCATTCCCTCGTCTCCTTGTTGGATGAATTGAAGGATTAATTAAAGTCTCCGGGAGGGCACAGTAATAGACTAAGACGCTCTGGTCACGTACCCAGAAGGCTTGTGCACTGTACCCACAAGCCACGATAATCATCGCCATCATGGGAGCCCTCGCCTGGATCCTTGGGCTAAGCCTCGGGACTTCTTTCACATGCTCAATCCTTGAGGCTGTGTTTCTTTCTGTGAGCCACTCCTATATAGCCCTCCTTAAGGAGCATGGGGAATGGGCTGGGAAATGGCTTGAAGAAGCTCAAGAACATGTCGATGAACCGATCGCGGCAATTCTTACACTAAACACTATTGCCCATACGGTAGGAGCGACGCTTTCCGGGGCTGTGGTTCAGGACGTGTTCGGAGACCCCTTTCTTACAGCCTTCTCCATAGGGCTTACGTTAGCCGTACTTATCGTATCAGAAATCATCCCGAAGACCCTTGGGGCGAGACACTGGAGGCAACTGGCGAAACCAACCGCCCATGTTTTGCGGGTAATGGTTTTTGTCATGAAACCTATTCTGTGGCCCCTAGGTTGGCTGTCGCGCAGTCTCACCCCTAAAGGTGAACAATCAACGGTCAGTCGAGATGAACTTGCGGTTCTCACCGAGATAGGTCGGCGTGAGGGGACGCTTGATGAAGAAGAATGGCAGGTGATGAACCGGATTATCAGGCTGGATGAGGTTTCAGTAGGTGAAGTGATGACACCACGGATGGATATGACTGCGATCCCGGTCAGCGCCACTATAGAAGAAGTACAGGACATCATGCTGGAGACTGGTCACTTACGAGTTCCAGTCTACCGAGAGACAGTCGACAATATCATTGGGATTCTTGTGGCTAGAGACATCTGGAGAGCCGCACACTCTGGTATCCAAAATCTAAATGAACTAATCCGTGATGTACCCTTTACGCCCACTTCCAAGCCGGTGGAAGATTTGATCCCAGAAATGAGGGCGGTGCGAGTTAAGATGGCCGTCGTAGTCGACGAATTTGGCGGAACAGCCGGACTCGTAACCCTCGAGGACCTGATCGAAGAGATTGTTGGAGAGATCCAGGACGAACATGAGGGCGACGAACCCATTCCCTTTCAGAAAACAGAAGATGGTCATCTTCGGGTATGGGGTGGGGTGTCATTGCGAGATGCTATCGCGAGACTCGGGTTTACTTTAATGCCCGATGAGGAAGAGGGTTACGATACGATTGGAGGTTTAGTATTCGGACGGCTTAATCGCCTTCCTTTGATGGGTGACACTGTCAAAGTAACTGGGGGTGTTCTCCAGGTCGCGAAAGTCCGAGGGCGACGCATTGAGTATCTCCTGTTCTTACCGGAAGACGAACAGGATCCTTCTCTAGCTTAGGGTGCTTCCTCGTCAGGCAGTTCCTTTAATGCGGCTAGTTCATCCAGTTGTTCAACTAGTTCCGAACTGTTTGACCTGGATAGAGCTCGTTCTTCCATCCAAAAGGAGATCGCTAGTAGGATTGCTCCACAACTGATCGCCATATCTGCAACATTGAAAATCGGGAAGTCCCATCTTCCAAGGTCAATGGGACCAATGAAATCTACTACTCCCCTTCCCCAGCGTACCCGATCGTAGAGGTTGCCGAGGGCGCCTGAAACAACTAGTGAAATAGAGAAGATTCTGAGAAAGTCCGTCTTACTCGATTGCTTGAGCAAGCTACCAAGTAGAGCCAAAGCAAGTATCGTCACTGGCACAAAAAACCAGCGTGAATCCTCTCCTATACTGATTCCAAAGGCGGCGCCTTTATTGAAAGCCAGGGTAAGCGGGATCAGTCCTCCAAATAGTTGGCTACTACTATACGATAGCGCGTCGAGGGCCCAGCGCTTTGTGACTAGGTCCAAGATCATGATCGGAGAAAATGTGAGGGCAAAGATTACTATCTTTAAGCGCACGAAGCCTAGCCTCCCATAACTGATGAAGTGCTGGGGAATTTTGTAAGCAGGTGTAAAATGGAGGCGGGGGGAGTCGAACCCCCGTCCGCATATGGCTCCAGCAAAGCTTCTACGTGCGTAGATCGCTGGGTAATTTCACCTTGGGTGGTCAGCGATCAACCAAACCCTCAGCTAGCCGTTCAATGTCTTATTCCCTGACTCAACGGCAGAGCCTGGGAACCAGCCCGACTTATCGTCGCCTCTAAACCTGTCTCGGGCAGGCAGTTAAAGAGACGGGCACGTAAGTAAGCTTACGCAGCCAGCGCCAGATTATCGTTGGCAGCTAAAAATGTTCTCGAAGATTCATGAGGATCGAGACCTCAGCACGCTACTCCACGTTCACCAAACACGTCGAAACCGTGACGCCCCCTATGAGTATGTGGATGGACTGTCAAAAATCTGATCAGAGAAGTTTAGTCCCGAGTAAACCCATTAGTCTACCCGTACAATTAACACAAGCCTATGAATCCGCGACCTCATAAACCTGCAGGTAGTTCTCTAGGAGTGCCTTAACTTCAGAGAGGCTTGTAGTCTGGAATAGCTTCGTACGGAGTTCACGCCCATCTGGGAGGCCTTTCGTATACCAGCCAAGATGCTTCCGGAAATCAATGATCGCTCTTTGGGGGTCACCCCCAAAAGCAATCGCGTTTTCAGCGTGCTCTAAACAGATACTCAAGCGTTCTTTTACGTCGGGTTTCGGTGGACTCGGGCTTCCGTCGAGTATGGCCCTTGTCTCTCTAAAAATCCATGGATCCCCATGGGACCCGCGGGCGATCATAATTCCTGCGCATCCTGTCTCGTGTCTCATGCGATAAGCGTCCTCAGCACAAGTGATATCACCATTTCCGAGAACAGGAATAGCTAATGCCTGAACTACAGACTCAATCTCACTCCATCTCGCTTTCCCCTTATACATCTCTGCTCGGGTTCGGGGGTGAAGACAGAGCACTCGCGCTCCAGCATCTTGGCAAGTAAGAGCTATGCCCACTGGGTCGCGAGATCCCTCATTAAAGCCGCTCCTGATCTTCACTGTGGTCGGGAGGCGGGTTGCTTCATCCACTGCTCGAATGATGGAGGTCACTAGAGTTAGGTCACGCAAGCAGCCTGATCCTCCATTACGCTTTACTACCTTCTTCACCGGACATCCAAAATTGATGTCTATGAAATCTGGCCCGTACGTCTCTGCAACAAACGCAGCAGCATCTGCCATCATACCTGGATCAGCCCCGAAAATCTGGATACCGATCGGATGTTCTTCGGAATCGAAACGGAGGTATTCGCGCGAACGAGGGGATCCCATAACTATACCAGTCGCGCTCACAAATTCACTGACTACAACATCCGCTCCGTAGGAACGGCAGAGTCTGCGGAAGGGCGATTCACTCACACCTGCCTGTGGTGCCAGGTAAAGAGGAGTAGACTCTTTGGTAAAGAGTTCTAGGAAATCACTAGGCATGACATTGCTTAGCTTTTTGGAAATGGCACTTCTCTTCCACCATCATGCCTTACAGTAATGCCCAGCCCATCAAGGTAGTTAAGCATAGGGATTAGTTGTTTGCGACTAAGGGGTAGGGCTTCGCGGAATGCTGAGGGGCCCAGGTTTACTTGGCCACCGAGGAGATCGCATACACGCTCGATCGCAGCCTCAAACTCGCTCTTTAACACGTAATATCCATCCGCGATAACAACAAAGTCTTCCTTTTCTTCGAGGAATTTCAGCAATCCCCAGATATCTGGATCATGAGCTAGATGTGGAGGTAATTCACCTACTAGAGGAGTCGCCAAGCCCATCCTAGTATAGATATCACGGAGTTCTGCGATCAATTGCTCTTGTCGTGGTGATGGACGTGACTGATATCCCTGATCCTTAACCCCACTTCCTTGTCTCTCAAGCACCCCGTCTTTGGTAAGCTTATCGATAACCGCATCTGCGATTTCTGGGGCTGCCCAGGTAGGTAGGCTAGACCTCAGAACTGTTAGCGGGATCGCACTAAGGAGTGGTTTTTCAATATGTCCCTGATGAACTGTACGTAGGATTAATCGTTCAGCTTCAAGTGCAATCTCTCTTGAGAAGAGCTGGCCTGATGTCAGTAATCCACCATCGTCCTGGACCCGAGCAACAGCGTCCTGAGCGACTCCAGGTGGTAATCCAGAAGTGACTGGAAGAGCCTTGGTGTCTATACCGTACCAGGACGCTATTGAGAGTAAAGCTTTGACGGCGACGACTGGTTCGCCTTCAAGAACATTTTCAAGGGCGGCCCGGACAGAGTCGTCGAGAACTTTTCGCTTAACCGGCTGTGGTTCAGCGATTACTCCGCCTCCGATTGTAATCATCGGTGAGTAGGTTCGGAGGATGATTCTATCACGAGCACGAGCGACTACCGGTTCTTCAAGACGGAGTTGTACCCAACCTTGGCTCCCTGAAGAAATCTTCTGTTTCGTCAGCAAGGCGCAACGAGCCATAACTTCTGAGGTGCCGATGTGGACACGGATCCTCTGATTGTGCTTAATGCTACAGTTTATTCCTTGGATGAGTTGAACATGGACGGTTAACATCCACGAACTGTTCCAGTTTGGATCGGAGACCAGAGTAGTGCCTCGGGTCACCGTTTGCCTATTTGAACTTGCTCCACTTAATGCAACGGCTATTCGATTCCCCGGAGTGGCTATTTCAACATCACCCCCATGGACTTGGAGTTTCCGTATCCGTGACTCGAACTCATTCGGGAGAAGTCGCACCTGCGCTCCTCTTCTCAGGGTCCCAGTCCATAATGTCCCGGTGACGACAGTTCCAGTACCCTGAATTGTAAACACTCGATCTAAGGGAAGCCGAGCGAGATCGTCATCGTTCCGTTGTCCGAGGCGCTTGACTGTGTCGCAAAGCTCTGCCTTGAGCCCGTCTAAGCCCTCTCCATTGATCACGGATGTAAAGACCATCCGGGCCCCAGCATAGGGGGTGTCTGCTAATATCTCCTCCACATCACTGCGAACAAGTTCACGCCATTCTTCATCCACCAGATCAGACTTTGTGAACGTAACAATCAATTCCGGAACACCAAGAAGTTCGAGAATAATGAGATGTTCTCTAGTTTGAGGCATGACCCCTTCATCTGCTGCAATAATCAAGAGTACGAGATCCATTCCGGTAGCTCCAGCTACCATGGAGCGAATGAATCCCTCATGCCCAGGTACATCCACAACTCCCAAGCGCTGGGTACCCAGAGCTAATTCAGCGAATCCTAGCTCGATTGTTATACCACGGCGCTTCTCTTCTTTCAGGCGGTCCGTATCAGTTCCAGTAAGAGCATGAACTAAGGCAGTTTTCCCATGATCGATATGCCCGGCGGTACCTAGGATCAATTGCTTCACTGTGGTTCAACATCTTCAGGCAGGAGCTGTTGTATGAACTCCAAGGATTTTAGCGGCCTGGATACGACATGATAGCTCAGAAACTGAGAGAGCACTGCCAAATGCTTTTTGGGATAGTCAATCACATCATCGATTCGACTCTGAACTAATTGCATAATTTGGAGCCGAGCTACTGGACCAATTCGAGGGCCCTCTATGTTCTCGCTACACTCGAGGCAAGCTATACCTCCAGCCGGGAAATCAAATCGTCCAACTTCATCTTCGACAAAGTCAAGATCACACCGAATACACGTCTTCAGTTGGGGCTCAAACCCGAGTACTCTGGTAATCTGCCAGATACCAGACAGGGTGGCCGTCGGAACTTGTGTGGAGTTAGCACACTCTAAGGCATCGAACCCATGCTCGATTGCTTCAAAGAGTTCTGGGCGACGTTCTTGGTCAGCGTGCATGAGGACAAGTTCAGCAATCGCCGAAGCCCCCCAGAACCGAAGCACATCCCTGCCGAGTCCGTCTCGAATCCGTGAACAAGAGAAGTCCTTCATTGTCTGAAGGTCCCGATGGTTTTTTAGATATAAGCTTACGGTACCTGTGGCGAATGTCCCAATTGCCAAATGCCCCCGGCCTGTTCGACCCCGCACGCCTTTCGCCATAGCACTGACCAGGCCGTGGTCTTCGGTATAAAATCGTAGGATTCGGCTCGTATCGCCGTATTCGTGTGATCGTAGGAGCACTGCCGTGGTAGTGACGGGAGCCACCTAGTCGGTTCCTCTAACTCGCTGTAGGAGTTTCGCTCGCTCCATGAGGTACTCCTCATGCTCTCTCTCACTCCAATCTTCTTGGCTCTTAAACGTTTCATCTAGAACAGCAATTCGGTGAATCATTGATTCTCGATCGCCAAGATTAACTGTGGCTCCTCGCGTATTCGCTCTGATGGGATCACGATTCAACAGGAAGAGCCCCGCCCCTCCCAATACTACTCCTAGTATCAGACTCATCCAGGATACTGGGAGCTCGAATGGGATCTTAGCTTCGGATAAATTGATGCTCGATCCTGTTAGATTGTTACCTGAATATCTACGATAGGTGGTTCCCGGCTCTAGCTCGACTCGTGGGAAAGAATCGAGGCCTTCCACTATCATTGGAGGCGCCGGTTCCCGCACCAGCAGTTCCATGACTGCAGTTAGTCCCGGCATCGGAATTGATACAAAAGGCTCGTCGAGTTTGTACGTTACTACGAAAAGCCTCTCTCCTGGGGGCAATGGTGTCCTAATAAGAAGTTGACCCGCTTCTAGACTTATGTTTTCCGGAGACATTTCTGCTTGCCCTAATTCAAAATCAGTGGCCCCAGGGATTAGTGGGTAACTCCAGACGAATCCTGGATCCTCTGAAACTAGGGTCCTACCAGTTTCGTTATACACCTCGATGAGGTCAGTGATGTGCCATCGATCACCATCGAACTCAAAGAATACATTTCGAATCTCAATCGGAAGATCAGCTCCACCAGAAGGAGCAAAGGCCGTGTCATAAGTCTGGATTCTGTAGATTGAATCGAGATGTTCTGGTTCAGTTAAAGGAGTTCCGAAATAAAGGACTCCATCATGTCTGATAGAGGCGAGATAGATATCTCTTATGGCTGGGTCAGGTGGATTGGGTAGAGTTAAGCTAAAAGTCCCATCGGTCCCCAAAGAAACAGAGTCTAGTTCCCCCTGGGTTCCGCCAATGAGATGATGAAGGACTACTGTTCCACTTGTTAACGCCTCATTCCCTAATAACGCCTGACCTCGAAGAAGGGTTTCCTGCCCACTTTGAGCGAACGCAGTGCTTGTGGCCATAAAAAGGCCAGTTGTTATAAGGAGGCTTGCTAGAGCGAATCGGCCAGCATGCCGCCAGTGATCAAGGAGTAAAGCGACCAAAATCCTCAGGGTTAAGCCTTCGAAGATGCTCTTCTAATTCGTCAGGACCCATAGCCGGTGGCGAGGCAGAGGGCTCATTGCCAGCCGATTTAAAGTCTCCAACACTAGAGTGTCCAGCGACCTCAAGGAGCTCTTCATCAGCAAAAATCTGCGTATCAGATCTAAGAGCAATTGCGATTGAATCAGAGGGGCGTGCATCCAACGAGATGATTTCACCGTTCTTAAGAACCGAGAGTTCCGCATAGTATGTACTGTCTTCAACGCGACTGATTATGACTCTTTGAAGGCTTCCGCCGAGTTGCTGCATTACTGTGCAAAGG
>ENA-UPTF01000127-UPTF01000127.1-marine-metagenome-genome-assembly--contig:-NODE-127-length-51933-cov-5.094550_pt1 | contig 51933 bp, 46 predicted proteins | sample MGYA00238166_ERZ767019 | MGnify/ENA primary metagenome ERZ767019 (study PRJEB28930, sample SAMN06266391) | marine metagenome | isolation source: Sea water from 250 m depth | place: Atlantic Ocean | study... | reverse complement strand
AAAATTGAGCATATTTTGCTGTTGAGGGATTGTTTGACGCAATGACGGATGAAGATGGTTTCCCTGCCAGGATTTCGTCCGATAAATTTGGTCCAGAGAGAGCACATATGTTGTCAGATGATAGAGTTGGCACCTCTTCTTTTATGATTTCTGTCATTCGCATTCCAGAACTTGCTTCCAATCCCTTTGAGGCACTTACAACGATTGTAGAATCAGAAATGTAAGTTGACATAGCCCTAACATTTTGTCTTAAAGTTTGTGACGGAACAGCTATTAAAAGTAAGGTGGTTCTAGGAATAAAATTTTGGGTATCGGATGATATTTTTAGCTTCTCTGGTAGAAAAATTCCAGGTAGGAACCTTTTATTTTCTCGGTTTTTGTTTAGCATGTCTGATTCTTTTTCAGTTCTGACCAAAAGAACAACGTCCTTACCTTCCATAGAATTAATTATGGCTAGAGTGGTGCCCCATGTGGTTGAACCTACAATTGTTATTTGATCCATAAATTTATTTTAGAAGACCCGTTAATTCAGTCATTATTAAGGCCAACTTTTCTTTCAGTGCCATTTAGCAAACGATTTATATTATCTCTATGTTTCCATATTGTTAGAGCGGACCCCCCTATACCAAATACACAATAGGAAGGATCACAAAAACCCAAGATCGATAAGACGGTGAGTGTCAAGCCACCGGAAAGGGAACCAATTATGGATCCTAGGGATACGTACCTGGTAAGTATCATAAATGGGAAAGAACAGAAACAGACTATTAGACCTGATAAAGGAGATAAGACAATTAGAGCTGACCACCCGGAAGCTATTCCTTTTCCTCCTCGAAAATTTGTAAATATTGGCCATATGTGTCCTAAAATTGCCGATAGTCCGATCATGGGATGCGTCCAAATCGGTATTCCAAAGTCATGGATATATAGCACAATAAATAATGGTACTGCAGCTTTAAACATATCCAAAGCCATGGCTAATATGCCCCAAGGCCAACCACATGCCCGCATTACATTGGTTGCTCCAGTGCTCCCACTTGCAAACTGTCTGATATCAATTCCTTTGACAATTCTTGCAATGATAAGTCCAAAGGATACAGAACCCAGTAAGTAACCAAAAATAATAAAAGCTGTGCCTGTTAGGTAGATGTTCATGTTTCAGTATTTCTACCTCTGCCTCTGAACCGCATTCTTAACGGGCTTCCTTCAAACCCAAAATCTTCGCGTAAACTATTTTCCATATAGCGTTTGTATGAAAAATGAATCATATCGGGATGATTTACAAAAAAAGTAAAACTTGGTGGGCTGGTACCATCTTGCATAGCACTATATATTTTTAATTCTCTTTTGCCTTGTATTGGAGGTGGATGATTTGCAACTGCAGTTAAAATCGTTCTTCGTACCTTTGCTCGGGGGATAATTTTTGATCTCTCAGATTGTATTTTGGTAACAATATCCAACATATTTTCAATACCTGCTCCTGTCAGACCTGAAGTAAAACAAATTGGGGCGTATTGGATGAATTTGAATTTTGCTCGTACTTGATTGGCCATGTCCTGCTGGTTAGTATCCAGTTGATTTGATAAATCCCATTTATTAACTAGGATTACAATGCCTTTGTGTGCTTCGAGGATGTAGTTGGCTACATGGGTATCCTGGGCAGTTGCAAATTCCGAAGCATCAATTACGAGGGCAGCTACATCGCAGCGATCTATGGCTTGGATCGAACGCAGAACACTATAACTTTCAATTCCGTAATCAATTTGTCCTCTGCGTCGTATACCAGCTGTGTCTACTAACTGGATATCCATATCTTTGTGTTTTATTACTGAATCCAGACTGTCTCGAGTGGTGCCTGCTATATCGCTGACAATTGCTCTGTTCTCTCCAGATAGGGAGTTAATTAGCATCGATTTACCAACGTTTGTACGCCCGACAATAGCTAAACCGAGGTCGGCTTCAGGTTCTGGGAAAGACTTATTCTCTGGGAAATGAGCTACTACTCTATCCATTAGATCATCCAAACCTCGGTTGTGGTAGGCACTAATGGGTACAGGATCTCCCATCCCCAGTGAATATAATTCTGAGGCCATTTGATCCCGTATTTCGTTATCGGCTTTGCTGGCTACTGTTACCACTGGCTTACCAGTTTTGCGAATGGTATCTACGATATTTTGGTCGTTAGATGTAATTCCATCCGATATGTCTACTAGGAAAATTACAACGTCGCATTCATTGATTGCATAATGGATCTGTGATTTCACTTGATTCCAAATGTCGTCATCTGGGAAAAGTTCCAAACCTCCAGTATCTACTAAAATAAAGGAATGATCAGACCAATTTGTTTCTGCAATGATCCTATCCCGAGTCGTTCCAGCCAAATCGGAAACGATAGAAATTCTGTGTCCGACTAGACGGTTAAATAGTGTGGATTTTCCTACATTAGGCCTGCCAACAATGGCAACCGTTGGTTTTTGCAGCCGCCCTTTTTCTGTTTCCATATTTTTATCCTAAATTTGCAGTTTTTTTGCATGGGAATGAAAAATGGAGTTCTAACCTGACAGCAATTCAGCCATAATGGCCTTCTGCGCGTGAAGTCTGTTTTCAGCCTGTTGATATACCACAGAGTTTTTGTGATCAAGCATGCCTTCTGAGATTTCCTCTCCTCTGTGAGCTGGCATATCGTGCATAAACAGGAAGTCAGGCTTGGCGTATTCTACTAGAGATTCATTGACTTGGTATGGGGCAAAGGTGTTTAGTCTTTCTTCTCTTTCTTCTTCGTCCCCCATGCTTACCCATACGTCAGTATAGACGACGTCAGCATCTTGAATGGCTTCCTTTGGGTCAGTACTCCATTGGAGTTTACTACCTGTTTCCGCCGAAACTTTTTGCGCTGACTGCCATATTTCATTGGGCAATTGATATTTTTCCGGGGAAGAGAGACTAAAATCCATTCCTGCGTCAGCGCATGCTAAGGCTAAGCTTCCAGCTATGTTATTTCCATCTCCAATAAAGGCTAATTTCAAATTACTTAAGGTGCCTTTATTTTCAAAAATCGTTAAACAGTCTCCCATTGCTTGGCACGGATGTCCTTTGTCAGATAAGGCATTTATGACAGGAAGATCAGTGTTAGCAGCCAATTTTTCTAGACTGCTGTGAGAGAAAACTCTTGCAACTATACAATCTACGAGTCGATCGAGGACTTTTGCCACATCTGATTCGGGTTCTCTTATCCCTAATCCCACCTCTGAATTACTTAGGAATATACACGTTCCTCCCATTTGTTTAACACCTACTTCAAAGCTAACTCTAGTTCTAAGAGAAGGTTTTTCAAACAGTAAGGCTACCGTTTTATTCGCCAAGACTTGGGGTGGCGAAGCGGTTTTCATTAAATTGGCTTTCTTCACCAAGTCCAAAACACCTGAAGGTTCTAAATCATGGACTGTTAAAAAATCTTTACCTATCAAGAACCTGTCTCCCTACTACTAGCAAGTATTAATCTGACACATTTCGATTAGAACAATAGCAGATATCTTGTTGAGATTTAAGGATTTTCTATTTTATTAGAGGCTATCTAAAAATTTTTGTTCCTCTTCGGTAAGGTGAGCTTTAGATAGTAAATCTGGTCTCCTGTCTTTGGTCTTCTTTAGAGACTCTAGTCGGCGCCACTTTTCAATTTCAGAGTGGTTTCCTGATAAAAGTACTTTGGGCACCTCTAATCCCTCAAATTTAGCCGGTCTCGTGTATTGAGGATATTGCAATAAGTCATTGAAAAATGAATCGTTTTCTGCGGACTCGATGCTGCTGATAACACCCGGAAGTAAACGTGATACTGAATCAATGATAGTAATTGCTGGTATTTCCCCTCCGCTTAGTACGAAATCTCCGATACTGATCTCATCCGTAGCCAAGTTTGAACGAATTCTTTCATCAAAGCCCTCATATCGCCCACATATCAAAGATATTTCTTCCTTTTGGGAAAGCTCCTTTGCTACTTTTTGGTTAAATTTTCTTCCTTGTGGAGATAAAAGAATCAAAGGTGAACCTTCACTAATGGTTTTGTCTTGTACCTTCGAGCGTATCGATTCAAAAATAGGTTCGGGTTTTAACAACATCCCAGGCCCACCGCCGAAGGGATAATCGTCAACTGATCCATGCTTGTTGGTTGAGTAGTCTCTAATATTATTTATTTTTATCTCAATCAAGCCAGATTTTAGAGCACGGCCTACTACACCTTCTGCCAGTGGGCTTTCAAAAACGTTGGGGAAAAGGGTAAAGATATGAAATTTCATAGTTTATTGGTAGATGAATGATTAATGTGTTTATCTAATTTGGTTCTACGTGAGATTTCCATCCTCTTATCATTGCCAGAGCGTGGGGTAGAGACTCAATAACTACTTCCAAGCATTCCTCGACTCCTTTTGGGCTTCCAGGTAAATTAACAATTAAACATCCCGATCGTATTCCTGCAGTGGATCGACTTAGGATTGCGAACGGTGTTCGGTCTAGAGTTTTCACCCTCATTGACTCCCCGATTCCGGGTATTTCTAAATCAAGGATGTTTTTTGTAGCCTCTGGAGTCACGTCGCGTGGGCCCAAGCCTGTCCCTCCAGTTGTGAATATTATGTCAACTTCTCCGCTATCCGACCATTCAGCTAATTTTTCGGATATAACCGGAATTTCATCAGGAACGATATCTTTCAACCTTTTATTGAAACCGGCAACTTCGATGATTTCGACTATTCTTTCACCACTTATGTCTACTCTATCTCCTGCTGAGCCGGAATCACTTATTGTTAGGATGCCGGCAGAAAATATTTGTTGATTGTCTTTTGCTGAAGGATTCATAAATATATCCTTGATAAAACGTTAAAATGGTCGTAAATTTGTATAGAAAAACCTTGCAATAAACCCTGATGAATTGCCAAAATTATGTATGTCAAAGTGGGTAATTAGAGTTGGTGTTTCTCAGACGTATTTTAGCACGAGTAAAAGGGTGCTCTGATTGAACTCCAAATACGAAGTTGTTACCCATTTGCCTGTAATGCTCTCTGAGGTTTTGGAAGCTTTTGAGGGCAGTCCGGGAGGGTGGTTTATTGACGGTACTTTTGGGCTAGGGGGGCATTCTCGTGGCCTGCTAGAACGATACCCTGACCGGAAAGTTTTTGGCATAGATCTTGATGCTCAATCTACGAGAATGTCTAGGAAGGGATTTCAAAAATTTACTGATCGAGTTTTATTAGTTAATGGCAACTATGCTGATATGAAAATGCTAACCAGAGAACCAAATATAAGTCCCGTAGGTGGAATCCTATTGGACCTGGGTTTGTCGTCAATGCAACTAGAAACCGAGGGGCGGGGATTTAGCTTTAGATCAGATGAAATGCTAGATATGCGATATGACCAATCGCAAGGAATTACTGCATATGATTTGATTAACACTTATGAAGAAAAAGAGCTATCTGAAATTTTCTTTCACTTTGGGGAAGAACGGGCAGCAAGGCGAATTGCAAAGGCGATTTGCGATCAAAGACCCATTATGACCACAGGCAAACTCGCAAAATTAGTCGAAGAAAAAGTGGGAAGATCTAGGAAATCAAGGATACATCCTGCTACAAGAATTTTTCAGGCGCTACGGATAGCAGTAAATCAGGAATTTGAAAATATAAACAGTGGTTTGTCAGCGGGACTAGATTTGCTTACGAATAAAGGGAAATTTGTAGTTCTCACCTACCATTCCCTTGAAGATCGAATAGTAAAACAATTTTTTAAAAAAGAATCCTTAAACTGTATATGTTCAGTTAATGTTCCAGTTTGTGTCTGTGATCACAAATCACAACTGCGCATTGTTAATAAAAAAGTTAAAACACCGAGTAGTAGTGAAATTGGAATTAATCCGAGAAGTAGAAGTGCAAAAATGAGAATAGTAGAGAAAATAGGTTGACCCAAAGTTTGATAGATACTAATTCTGATTTAATAGCTGCAATAGACGTGGGCACCAGCAAGGTGTGTACGGTTCTCGCTCGAAAATCAAAAGGTGGGTTTCCAGAACTTATTTCTTTCAGTGAGATACCATGTTCAGGGATTAAAAGAGGAAATGTAGTTGATTCGGGTGCTATAAGTGATGCTATACGTAAAACGATCGCTGAAATACGCTCGGATGTAGGTATAGATATAAAATCTGCCTATGTGGGTATTACAGGGTCTCATATTACCTATGAGAACAGAGTTGATTATTTTTCCAGTATAGGTCAGCAAGGGGTAGTTACTTTGGAGGAGGTGGCTCAAATACCAAGTATGGTGTCTAAAGGATTACATCTTCCCGGTAGAACAATCGTTCACTCGTTCCCGATCCAATACGCAGTAGATGGACACGACGGAATAAAAAACCCTGTGGGCATGCATGTAACAGGTTTGCAAGTTACCACACATCTAATTACAGCTGATTCATATTTTGCGGATAAGTTGAAAGAGACTATAAAAATGTCCGGCGTAGATTTGAAAGGTTTGGTGGTTGAACCGTTTGCTAGCAGCGAAGCAATATTGACTCAGACTGAAAAAGATATTGGTTCCGCCGTCGTTGATATTGGTGGTGGAACTACGGATATAGTCATTTTTAAAAATGGGAGTACCGTCTATACCGGTACCATACCAGTTGGTGGCTTTCAATTCACTAATGATGTTTGTCTGACATACAACGCGGGATTTTCCGAGGCTGAAGAAGCTAAAGTAAAGTATGGCAACACCAATCTATCTGCTATAGATTTGACTGAAACCGTTCCTATTTCTCCTATCGGTTCTTCGGCAACTATAGAATTGAGGAGAAGGGATCTCTGCCAACTTATGAGAGAACGTGCCATGGAACTTATTCGGCTGATAGATTTAAAGTTGCAGCAAGGGGGCTTGAAAGAAAATCCTAATTCAATAGTTTATATAACTGGTGGGGCTTCTCAATTACCCGGTTTTTACGAAATGGCTGAACAGTTTATTCCCAACTGCGTCATAAAAAGAGGTGTACCTGATTTTCTTATGGGTATAACAGATGATTTGAGAAATCCGTGCTACTCGACAGCTATTGGAATGGTATTACATGCGTTCAACGTCGAAAATTCCGCAGAAAGACGAATAGGTATGAATGATAGTATTAAGAGCTCAGGATTCTTGGGGCGAATAAAAAAATTATTAAAGTTAAGCTAGGTCTGAATCGGTATTTTGCATTTCGGAGGGAAACATGACTACAAGCGGTAGAGAATTGGAAGGTGTGGCGCGCATCAAAGTTATCGGAGTAGGCGGTGGTGGTTCGAACGCCGTCTCTCGTATGTTTAGGGAAAGGATATCCGGTGTGGAATACATAGTAATGAATACCGACATCCAGGCATTGCTTAAAAGTGATGTACCAAATCGGATAAGAATTGGTGAACAGCTTACCCAAGGAATGGGTGTTGGAGGAGACCCTGATAAGGGTTCGGCATCAGCAGAGGAAAGCAGAGAAGAAATATATGATGTCATAAGAGATTCTAATATGGTTTTCATTGCGGCAGGAATGGGTGGTGGAACCGGTACAGGAGCAGCCCCAGTAATAGCAGAAATAGCTCAAGAAACAGGTGCTTTGACTGTAGGGGTTGTAACTCGACCTTTTGCCTTTGAAGGAATAAGAAGGTCAAAGCAAGCTCAGGCCGGAATAGAAAAATTGCAAAATAATGTTGATACATTGTTGGTAATACCCAACCAGAGGCTTAGTATTATTTCTCAAGAGGAAGTAACGGCCGAGAATGCATTTGGATTGGCGGATGACGTTTTGAGATTAGGTGTTCAGTCAATAACTGAACTTATAACTAACCCAGGCGATATAAATTTGGACTTTGCTGATGTTCAGAGCATTATGAGGGATGCGGGCCCAGCTTGGATGTCAATAGGCCACGCCTCTGGTGGGTCTAGGTCTAGAGATGCAGCGCAAGAGGCAATCACAAATCCATTAATGGATGTCTCTATCGAGGGTGCTACAGGTGTTCTCTTTAATATCACTGGTGGCAGTGATTTGAAATTGTCGGAACTTCATGAAGCCGCTGAGGTTATTCAAAGAGTGGTAGATCCCGAAGCTAACATAATATTTGGGATGACTACTGACCATAAAATGGAAAATGAAATTAAGATAACAATAATTGCCACTGGATTCCCTACTACTGATACCTTACTCCAGAGAGATATGGCGAGGACTGTTGAAGCTGTTAACAAAGTGGAAATAAATGAAGATTCACTGGACCTACCACCATTTTTGAGGAGAGGTGGAGGGAATATTTAGTTAGTTCCCAAAATAACTGATCCAAACAATAGTTTTTTGATTGGGAACTTATTGGTGATGCTAACGCCTCAAAAGCCTCTTTTGTGAATTTTTGTTCAAATGTGTCCTAAATTTGGTGTTCGTGCCTGACATTGTCTTTTATTGGTGAAAATCTCCCAAAAATAATGGGTTCTACCCCTTGAGACTTTCCCGTTAAAACCTCAATATATAGCGTAGCCTCTCTGGGATAGCACGATTTATAGTATGTATTGATATATATTAACTGTGCTAATTCCCTTTAGTTTTTGGAGTTTAGTTATATCTATGTATTGCCCGTTTTGCAGTAATGAAGATTCTAGAGTCATTGATTCTCGGGATTCTGATGAGAGCATACGTAGAAGGCGTGAATGTTCAAGTTGTGAGCTTCGGTTCACCACGTATGAACGAATACAAACAAGGGCTCTAATTGTGGTGAAGAGGGATGGTAGACGGGAAGAATTTAACAGGGATAAGTTGTGGTCCAGCATGAAAAATGCCTGCGCCAAAAGGCCATTACCAATAGGTAGTATTGAAAAGGCAATTGATGAGATTGAAACTTATCTGGCCAATGCCGGGAGAGCTGAGATGCCTTCAAGGTCAATTGGTGAGTTGGTGATGGAGAGGTTAAGGAATCTAGACAGGGTTGCATACATAAGGTTTGCCAGCGTTTATAGAGACTTTAGAGACATAGAAAGTTTTAAAGATGAAGTAGATGCATTGTTGGAGCCCAAAAAAGATGAAACGAGTAGTCAATTGTCGTTTCTCAAAGATGATGAGTTGACACCCGTTGGACGTAGAAAGAGAGGGAGGAAACCGAAAAAGCCGGCAGTTCAAATTTAAAAATTTGATTGGAACATGTATAATCCGTACATATGTTCGCATTGTGCGTACGATTTGCTTTAGCGGTTTGAATTTTTTAAATAACAGTTTTATTGAGGAGTAGTGTTAATGACTCAAGGAGTAGTTTCAGGAGAGTCTTCTAACAGTGGTGATAGAGAAGAAATTAGAGAAGACGTTGTAAAGGCCTTGGAGTCAGTTGGGGTTTCTGGGGAGGTTGCTGCAGCACTGACTAACACCATATTAGAGTCGGGCGAAATAGATGTGTCCGATAATCAAATTCACAGCGATGGGTTATCTCTTTCTGATAATGCCAGGTTCATTATTGAAAAGCGCTATCTCAGGCGAGACGATAATGGTGAACCAACTGAAGATGCGGAAGGATTATTTAGGAGAGTTTCCAGTGCTGTTGCACTAGGGGAACCTGAAGTTAAACAAGCAGAATATGAGCAAAAATACTATGAAATAATGTCGACCCTAAAGTTTTTGCCTAATTCTCCGACTTTAGTAAATGCTGGTACTGGAAGGGGTTGCCTATCGGCGTGTTTTGTGGTTTCTCCAGAAGATAATATTCAATCTATAATGAAGGTAGCTAATGATGCTGCGATGATTGAAAAATGGGGGGGAGGTATCGGGTTTGGGCTTTCTGACTTGAGACCAAAACAGGACCGAATATCTACGACGCATGGTCAGGCTTGTGGTCCGATTGCTGTCATGAAACTATTTTCTGCAGTTGGTGCTACTCTTACTCAAGGAGCGTTCAGATTGGGTGCCCATATGGGACAGCTCATCATTAGTCATCCTGATATCAGGGAATTCATTCATTGCAAAGATGACGATGATACTCTTCAGAATTTCAATATATCGGTTCAAATAACTGATGATTTTATGAAAGCAGTTGAAAATGATGAGGATTGGAACCTAATCAACCCAAGAGATACAGGTGATGGACCCACCAATGAGGTGCTAGGAACTGTCAGAGCAAAGGAACTATGGGATGAAATAGCTGAGTCAGCTTGGAAGACCGGAGATCCCGGAGTGGTTTTTGTAGATAGAGTTTGGGAGACTGCTCCTAATCCTCAAATGGGGAAAATAAAGACTAGTAACCCATGTGGTGAAGAATTTCTGGAAAATTATGGGAATTGTTGCTTAGGGTCAATTAATCTAGATGCTCATATCACAGGGGATGACTTTGATTGGGAATCCCTGGAGAAAACCACTAGGACCGGAGTTCGTTTCCTCAATGATGTTATTGAAGTAAATTCGTTCCCGTTACCGGTGTTGCGCGAAGTAAATTTGGATACGCGCAGAATCGGATTAGGAGTTATGGGATGGGCTGACGCCCTTGTCAGAATGGGACTTCCTTATGATTCCCAAGAGGCCTTGGATCTTGCTGACAAATTGGGAGGATTTCTGAATGGTATTGCTTGGGACGAATCAGCTAAAGTTGCTGAGGAACGGGGACCTTTTCCAGAGTATGAAAATTCTGCTTTAAAACAATGGGGAATGCCTCCAGTAAGAAATGCGAGTGTCGTAACTATTGCACCAACAGGAACAATTAGTAGGATAGCTGGTTGTTCCAGTGGGATTGAGCCTCATTTTGCTTTGGCTTGGTGGTCCAATGTGTTGTGGGAAGACCATGAGGGGACGAGTTCTAGACTTTTGGATTCACCATCGTCAATTGTTGAGAGTTTGAAATCTGCTATTGGTACTGAAGAGGCTGCTAGAGAAGTTTTGACCCAAATTGTGGAAGATCCTGATAATGCCGAAAAAATCATGGGTGATCATGGACTCGATTCTGCTGTTTATCGAACATCAATGGGTGTTTCGGCTGAGGCTCATGTGAAAATGCAATCGGTATGGCAAAAACATGTAACTAATTCTGTTTCTAAAACGATTAATCTACCAAATACGGCTACCGTGCAAGATGTTAAAGATGCATATCGTTTGGCTTGGGAGACCGGTTGTAAAGCGGTAACTGTATACAGAGACGGGTCTAAATCTATGCAGGTTTTGGAAACAGGCAAGACGAAAGCGGATGATGAAGATAATCAAGAGGATCACCTAAAAGTACCACGGCAAAGGCCTGTATCCGTTACTGGTGTTACCGATCGAGTAAGGACGGGTCATGGAACAATGTTTGTGAATATAACATTTGATGATCAAGGTCATCCGTTTGAAGTGTTTGCTAATTTAGGAAAATCAGGAAGTAGCGACTCTGCTTATTTGGAAGCTATTGCAAGGCTCTCATCAATGGCCTTGCGGGCTGGAATTGATCCTTCGCAAATAGTGGATCAGTTAAGTGGTATTACCGATGTTCCTGTTTGGGATGGGGGAACTCTAGTAAGATCTGCGCCAGATGCGGTAGCTCTCGCTCTGAGCAGGCATTTAGATAGTCCTATTGTTGCTTCTAATGTAATCGATAATGTTGCAAATTCCGCACAGTTGGGGCTTTTTCCTTCCACAAACAAAGAAAATGATCAGGAAGATAATTCTAATGTTGCAAGTGGTGCCAAATGCCCAGAATGCTCAGGCTATTTACTTCATCAAGAAGGTTGTTTAAGTTGTCCTGATTGTGGATACAATAAATGCGAATAAGGTGACTAACTAGTAGATCCTTTTAATCCTCTTTTGTTATTGAAAGTTTCAAATTTCTTTAGAGGTAGCTGATTTACTGCCCGGTTCGATATTTAAATAGGACATTGACTAATGACTAATAGACCTTTTCTTGCTATTACCATGGGTGATTCAGCTGGTATAGGGCCAGAAGTAGTGGCGAAGACTCTTGTAGACGCAAGTATTTATGAGAAATGCAATCCTTTTGTGATCGGAAATGCTGATGCTATGTCTGATGCATTTAAATTAATAGGTTCAGATGTTTCAGTTAAGAAGGTTTCCTCTATTCAAGATATAGAACCTAGCTTTGAAACAGTAGATGTTTTGGATGAAGGAAATCTTGATTTCAGCAAAATAGAGTATGGTCAAATTTCTGCCGAGTCTGGAAAAGCTTCGGTTGAGTGGATACTAAAGGCCGGCGAGTTAGCTGCTTCTGGTCAAATACAGGCGATAAGTACGGCACCAATTAATAAAGAGGCTTGTAATTTAGCAGGCCATAAAGACATTGGGCATATGGAAATATTCCAAAGTCAGACGGGAGTAAGTCAAGTGGCCACCATGCTTATGACTGGAAGCTTGCGAGTAGTTCATTTGACGACTCATAGGTCGCTAAGAATAGCTTGTGACTACGTTACTCAAGATAATGTGTTGGCGAAAATATCCCTAACAAATGATCATTTCAAGAAATGGGGGTTTACAGCTCCCAGAATTGGGGTAGCCGCCTTAAATCCTCATGCTAGCGATGGAGGATTATTGGGTGACGAGGAATATGTTCATATCGCGCCAGCTGTTGAAGATGCCCGGTCTTTAGGGATTGATGCAACTGGTCCGGTTCCGGCGGACACAGTGTTCAATCAGAATATTGATGGCATGTATGACGTATGCATAGCTATGTATCATGATCAGGGTCATATTCCGATTAAAGTGCATGATTGGAAGAGAAGTGTAAGCGTCAACCTAGGATTGCCATTCATAAGGACTTCTGTTGATCATGGTACGGCGTTCGATATAGCGGGAAAAGGCATAGCCGACCATATTAGTATGATGGAATCTATTAACACTGCTGTCTCCCTAGTAAGTGATAGCAAACTGCCCGGAATATCGGGTTAAAACGACTGAGGAATTAGTTATGACGATATCTTTTGTTGGTGGTGGAATTATGGCGGAGTCCTTTATAGCAGGAGTGCTTAAAAAGGGATTATTCGTCTCAGATGAAATCTATGTGAGTGATCCTATTCCCGAAAGAAGAGAATACTTAGAGACTACATATAAAGTAAATTGTGTAGAGGATAATTTAGATATTTTGAAGCTGGAAGGAAAGATCTTATTGGCTGTTAAACCGCAGACATTGCCTGAAATATACGCAGAATTAAATGGGAAAATATCCTCAGGTCGTTCCGTAATATCTATTGTCGCCGGATGCAATTCTGATGACCTTTCTTCAGGTTTGGAACATGAAGAAATAATAAGAGTCATGCCCAATACTCCTTCCCAAATTGGAAAGGGAATGCTGGTTTGGACTGCGAAGGATAAAGTTGGGGAGTCAGAAAAAAGAGAAATTTCTTCTATTCTCCAAACCTTAGGCGAAGAATATTATGTTCATGATGAAAAATATATTGATATGGCCACAGCTTTAAGTGCCAGTGGGCCCGCATACGTTTTTCTGTTTATTCAATCTTTGATTGACGCCGGAGTATATTTAGGAATGCCCAGGGAAATGGCAAGGCATTTGGTGCTACAGACCGTTTCAGGGAGTACAGATTTAGTTCTGGAAAGTGGTAGTCACCCGTCTGTTCTCAGTGATATGGTCACCTCTCCAGGAGGAACAACGATAGAAGCCTTGGTTTCTATGGAAAATGATGGGCTGAGAGCAGCTTTAATAAACGGAGTCAGGGCCGCATTTGATCGCTCAGTTGAGTTAGGAAATTGAGTCTAGGAGGCTATCTAGGAAACTTCCTGAATTTACTGGCTACTGTGCTTTATTTTGCAATATTAGCTCGAGTTTTGGTTTCCTGGTTTAACGTGTCCCCTGGTAGTCCATTCATGCCCATTCTTCGGCTGATTTATGGTATCACCGAACCTATCATGGGGCCGATAAGGAAGGTACTTCCGAGAACCGGCATGTTCGATTTTTCACCGGTTGTAGCTTTAATTCTGTTGCATTTTATAAGGGTCATTGCCGGAAAAGTAGGTTAAATTTTTTAAATGAATTTAACTTTGACCTTCTTTTCGGCTTTCAAATAGGAAAATTATCCTCAAAGTTATGCATGCGCAAGCGCTCCACCATCAATGAATATAGTTTGTCCATTTACAAAATCGCAGGAGTCAGATGATAGATATACCAACATTTGTGTAAGGTCATTTGGATGACCTTTTCTTTTTGAAGGTAGATATCTATCTAATAAATCTGGCTCCGCAGCATCGGATTTGTTTTGGGTAGTAAGCCAACCTGCACCAATACCGTTGACTCTAATACCATCGCGACCCCACTCCAGTGCCAGAGATGATGTTAACTGGTGTATCGCTCCTTCCGATGCACAAGGGATTACAGAATTCCAGAGACCTCTCACGGCTAGGTCCGATGTCATATTTACAATGTGACCTTTTTTATTTTTGAGCATTGTGTGGCCGACTGATTGGCAGGTTAGGAACATAGATTTCAAGTTGAAATCTATTAGAGTGTCAAATTCGGATTCAGATACTTGTTCAAATCTTTTTCCAAAATCGGCCTTGGCATTATTGACCAATATGTCAATTGTGCCAAAATCATTGACTATGTTTTGAATAGATTGATCAATTGATTCTTTAGACATAAGATCCGTTGTTTTGGTGATGACTTTCCTACCGTTACTAGATGCCTTATTTTTCGCATCTTCCATGTCTGAACTCTCAGAGCCTATTATTGCGACATCGGCTCCCGCTTCTGTCAAAGCGGCAGCGAAGAATCCGGTCCAACCTCTTCGGTCTGCACTTATTACAGCTTTTTTTCCTGTTAGATCCCATCCTTCCGGTGTGTCCATCGTCTATTAGCTCCTTAGATTTTTATTGAATTTAAATTTCTAACGGTATCTCTGGGGCATGAAGGGTGGGGGCAATCCCCCCAGCTAATCCACCTCCGTCAATGGCGAAGAACTCGCCATTCATGTAATCAGAGGCACTTGACGCCAGATAAACTGCCAGAGGGCCCATTTCTGAAGGTTGTCCGACTCTGCCGATTGGTATAAACCTGCCGCGTTGTTTGGCTCTTTCACTGTTGGGATCAGTGACTTCAGTGGGTATAAAACCAGGTACTATGCAGTTTGTTGTAATGCCATACCTTCCCAAGCTTGTGGCCATAGCCCGAGTCAAATTTACAATGCCCCCTTTTCCTGCAGCATACATGTAATTGTCTCTGCCTCCCCTAAACCCAAAGCCAGAAGATACGTTAACGATTTTTCCACCACCATTGTCAGCCATATGTTTTGATATCTCTCTGGAACAGTAGAAGGCAGTGGAGAGATTGACATCAATTCCTATTTTCCAGCTTTCGTCAGATATTTCCCAAATTGGTTTTGCTGAATCTTCTCTGACAATGCCAGCGTTATTGAATAACACGTCAACTTTTCCAAATTCTGTCAAAACCGTGTCAAATAATGCTTTGATGTCTGATGTATTTGTTGCGTCGGTGGAAATTGCGAGTGATTTCCTTCCTAAACCTCGAACCAGGTTTGATACTTCTTCAATTGGTTCCAGTCTTCTCGCGGCAATCACAAGGTCAGCTCCTGCCCTGGCCATAGCCAAGCACATTTCTCTGCCGAGACCAGTACCGCCGCCCGTAATTACAACGGTTTTGTTTAATAGCGTTAGTTTTTCAAGCATTTTGTACTCCCGAAATTAATAAAGACCAATTTATCACAACAGTTCACTTGTTTTTGCTAGCGTCACCTCACCGGCATTTGCGGTGAACAGTGAGTCATCTGATAGTCGAATTATTAGACCTCCGTCAGCAGTGACTGACTCAGCCACACCAATCAACGGTTTTTCACTTGGGGTTTGTCCAAATGATAATTTCACCGTTTGTCCAATTGTGCTTAACCTTTGTGTCCATTCCGTCCTTAAAGATTCCCCATCAATAATTTTAGAATAATAAATATTCAAATTTTTTAAAATGGTCTTGAATATTACTGAACGACTTACATATCGTCCTTTTTCATTTTTAACAGATGTTGCTGTTTTTTCAATACCGGTTTGTGATTTTACGTCCAAGTTGACATTCAGACCGATTCCAACAATAGAAGATATTATTTTTTCACCTTCTATGATTGATTCAGTTAATATTCCAGATATTTTCCTGCCGTTAACTTGAACGTCGTTAGGCCATTTAATGGTGGCTTTACTGTTCAAGACTTGCTCGCATGTTGCTAAGACAGCCAATGATGCAAACATGTTGATATATTTAAGTTCACTTTGGCGCGGCCTCAGAATTATGGACATTTGAATATTGTCACCGCTTGGTGACACCCATTTTCTTTTAAACCTCCCTCTGCCAGATTCTTGGTAATTAGCGGATACGATGGTGCCGCTTGCAGCTCCTTGGGTTACCAGATGCGCGCAGGCCTCCATAGTGGAATTAATTTTTTTGACGTGGTGTATTTTTTTGCCGATCTGCATACTGTGTATTCTAAGTTATTAATATTTGAGATGATCTGTGCTTGCGGTTGATTAATATTAAGTTTATCGCAGCCGGCAAATTGCTTATTATCTTTAGGTTGATAATGATATTTGTGCCAACTACAATGTGCCTTGAATGGCTTTTGACGAGTGCGATGCTAAACCTTGTCATACTCATCAATTGTCGGTAAGAAATAGTTATTCTAATTTGGAGGATTCATTTTCATGAAAGTGCTTGATGCAGTAGCAAGGATATTAAAGGCAGAAGGGATTGAGTGGGCAGGTTGCTTCCCGTCCAATAACTTGATTGAAGCTGTTGCTGAGGTTGGAATTAATCCAATCATGTTTCGCCAAGAGCGAGGCGCTGCAATGGCAGTTGATGGGTTTAGCCGTATGAGAAATCGAGAAGAGTTTGGAGTTTTGATCACTCAGGGTGGACCAGGTTCTGAAAATACTATGGGCGGTTTGGCTCAGGCATACGCAGATAATGTGCCGATTTTGTACCTTCCTGGTGGTCCTGCGGTATCTGCGAGATCCGTAAAGCCAAATTTTTCGCCTGCTCGGACTTACGAGTCGGTTTCAGTATCTGCTGAAGTGTTGTTTCAACCCAATCAAGTAGCCTCCGTGATGAGGAGAGCATTTCATGCTCTGAGAAATGGAAGACCAGGCCCCGTGATTGTTGAAATTCCTGCAGATGTTGGAGAGATGGAGGTTGATGACTCTGTAGTGTCTTCCTACGCGCCTCCCAAAAGACATAGATTTGCCCCAGACCCAGCCGAAATTAAGGAAGCTGTAAGACTGTTGCTAGCGGCAAAAAAGCCTGTGATTTGGTCAGGAATGGGAGTGTTGATGTCTGGCGCATCGCCTGAATTAACTCAATTGGCCGAGATAGCTCAAATACCAGTTTATTGCACGATGCCTGGTAAATCCGGATTCGATCAAAGACACCCATTGGCCCTTGGTTCCGGAAGCTCGGCAACATCATTACAAGCAAGAACATGGTTGCAGGAATCTGATGTTTTGTTAGGTGTTGGAACCAGTCTTACGCGGACCGGTTATGGTCAGCCTATACCAGACGGGAAAGTAATGATTCATAACACAGAGACTGTAGCCGATTTAAACAAAGATTTTAATGTTGATGTTGGGTTGGTTGGTGATACTAAACTAACCCTCGAGATGATGGTCGAAGAGGTCAAAGTTCAGTTAGGTGGACAAAACAGAAAAGGTTCTTCAGAACTCGCTGATCAAATTGCGGAAATCAACGATAAATGGATGGCTGAGTGGAGTGATGCTCTTACCTCTGATGAAACACCGATTACCCCGTACAGGGTGATTGGTGAAATGATAAATGTCCTGGATCAAGAAAATAGTATAGTGACGCATGATGCTGGCGCCCCTCGAGACATAATAATGCCTTTCTACCCAGGTACAGTTCCACATAGCTATGTGGGGTGGGGTAAAACTACCCATTTAGGGTATGGAATACCGTTAATGACGGGTGTAAAAATGGCTTGCCCAGATAAATTCTGCATGAACATTATGGGTGATGGCGCTTTTGGAATGTCAGGTTTAGATATAGAAACTTCGGTTCGGTCGGGAGCAGCGATAACAACCATTGTTTTAAATAATGGTGGAATGGCTACATATCCTGGTGGGTACCCCACCGCAAGAGAGTCATTTGGTACAACTTATATGACTGGTGACTATGCCAAGATCGCTGAAGGTCTTGGAGCTGTCGGCATAACTGTCACAAAGCCTGAAGAGATAGCTCCGGCATTGGAGCAGGCAAAGCAGTTGAATGCAGATGGCAAAGCTGTGCTAATAGATGTTCACTCGAACATGGAAGCTCGAAGGTCAAATTTCTAGATCAGAATGCTTTTTGTTTTTTTAGGGGGGAGTCATCAAGGCTCCCCCTTTTTGTTGATAAAATAACAAAATAGAAATCATGTACCAGATATAAATTCGGCGAATTATGAGATCAAATATCCAAACCAAGAGCAATGCAATTAAAGGAATTGCTATATTGATTTTGGCTATTCTAATTTCCCTATTTGCTATATTCCTTGCAACTGGACTTGCCAATCAAGCTTCTGCCACTGGCAGAAGCGGTGAGCAATTAATCGGCCGAAAAGCACCAGAATTTTTCGCGGAAAGTATCAACGGGAAGCCGGTATCACTGTCCAACTATCCTGAATCCCCAATCATATTGAACTTTTGGGCTTCTTGGTGTCCTCCCTGTCGAGATGAAACCCCCCATTTTGAGAAGATATGGAGGTTATATAAAGAAAAAGATGTAGTCGTAATTGGTATAAATGTCCAAGATGATCTGAACAGTGCCAATGAATACATCAGTGAATTTGATGTTACATTTGTTAACGGAATGGATAAGAATGGGAGAATAATGGTGGATTATGGTGTAACAGGCCTGCCAGTCACATTTTTTTTAGATCGTGAAGGTATGATTATTGGAAGATGGGTAGGTTCAATTGGTGCATCAAGTTTAGAATCTAGAGTGGAGGCATTAGAAAATGGGTCGTTTCCAAGTTTATACGGGTCGGACAAAAACAAAAGCGGATTCAGGAGCCTGAATTGACGGAAGAAGGCTTCACTCAAGTAAAAATTGATCATTCTGGTGTGCAATTAAATTGTTTGGAATGGGGTGATCGGTCTAATCCTCCTATGCTTTTGTTGCATGGTTTACAGGATTGTGCAAGAAGCTGGGAAATCTTTGCTCACTCTGTGGCTGATGATTATTGGGTGGTCGCTTTGGACAGTAGAGGCCACGGCGATAGCGATCATATTCCTGGCCATTATTCGTTTGTGGATTACCTTTCTGATGTTGAAGTGACAATTTCTAGTTTAGCCATGGATAATCCAATATTGATTGGACATTCGGCTGGCGGCAGATATGCTTTTTCATATGCTGCTCAGAAGAAGAATGAAGTAAGGGCATTAGTAATAGTCGATATAGATCCTGATTCGGTCAACGAATCATCTGGTTCTATGTTTGAAAGGTACAAAAATGAATCAGACGAGTGGAATACCTTTGAAGATGTAGTAGACAGGCTTTGGTCCCGACAACCATTATCTTCTGAAGAAATGGTTAAATTTCAGGCTGAGGTAATGACAAAATTGAAACCTAATGGTGTCTGGCAATGGAAGAGAGATAGAAAGCTCATTTACGAGTATGAAAGACCCGATTTATGGTCAACTTGGCGAGAAGTGGAATGTCCTACGGTGGTAATTAGAGGAAGACAGAGTACACTCTTGACCCATGAAACTGCAGTAAAAATGAGAGAACAACTCTCCCAATGCAAATTGGCTGAACTTGAAGGCGGAGGGCATTGGTTTTACCAGGAATCCCCAGGAGCTTTTGAATCTACCGTAAAGTGGTTCCTAGACACAATCTAATTTTACCAATCCTTACCTACCGATAAAATTAGGTTTTCTCTTTTCAACAAAGGCTTTGACGCCTTCTTTATGATCAAAAGTCTGTCGCGCAATATCCTGCGCCGGCCCTGCAAGCTTTAGACTTTCCTCGAGGTTTGTATGTAGCGACTCATGTATTAGTCTTTTTATTAGAGCCATGGAATAAGTAGCTCCAGAGGCTATCCTGTGGGCCAATTCCATTGTTTCTTCCATTAGCTGACCGTGTTCTGTGACCTTATTGACTATACCGAGGTCCAAGGAATCTTCAGCAGAAAGAACATCTCCAGTGTATTGAAGCATAAAAGTTTTCCCTAAACCAATCATCCTTGGAAGTTGCCAACAGGAACCATCGGCAGGTATTAATCCTCTCCTCACAAACATCTCAGAAAATTTGGCATTTTCGGAAGCAAATCTAATGTCGCAAGACAAAGCAATACCCATTCCTAGTCCTATTGCGGAACCATTTACAGCAGCGATGGATGGTTTTTGCAGATTGTGTAACCTTAGAGGAAAATAACGTACACCTTCTATCAGGTCTCTTGGCCTTGCATTCGAGGCTGATTGCTTGTCCCATGCTTGGTTTAAGATATCCCAGGGGCTGCTGTCCTCAGATAGAGCCACTACTTCAGATGATTCGTTGTCTTCATTCATTGTCTTTACATTCGCTCCTGAACAGAATGAGGGGTCTGATCCAGTTAAGACAAGAGTTCTGAGTTCAGAAGATGATTCAAATCTATCTAATTCTTCTTCCAATTCCCCCATCATTTCCAGCCCGATAGCGTTTCTTGTTTTGGGATCATGCATGGTTAGTATTAACACACCCTGTTCATTTTCGGATTTTACGTAGGTTCCGCTCATTTTTGCTCCAATTAGTTATCTGATTGATGGTTAGCGTTTATTTAGGGTTAACTGGAAAAAAACCTAGCAATTTCATCTGTATCAAATCGTGGTAGATCTTCAATACACTCATTTTTGCTTAATTTAAGTCCGTAATCCAAATTTTTCATAGATCCTATCTTAGTCGCATTTATCCCGTTGGATTTTAAATTTTTTATTATTGCAGAATCATGTTTTGGGGAGGCACATATCAATAGAGACCCTGAAGCTATTATTCCTAGGGTGTCAAGTCCTAATATTTCAGAAAAAATTTTAGCTTGAGGTATTTCTGGTATATTTTCTCTTGTCACATGAATTCCGAGATTAGAGGCATATGCCAATTCCGCAAGGCCTCCTGCAATCCCACCCTCCGTAATATCATGCATGGCGTTTATTTTTCCTGATTCCATTGCAATAGAGGCATCTTTTACTATACTGATTCCAGGATTGTGTATAAGGTTCCGTGCTTCCTCTATTAATGTTGCTACGACGCCGTTTTTTAGTAACTGGTTTTCTGCTTCACTAGCCAAAATAGCACAACCTTCGATTGGGATAGCCTTTGTAAGGATGATTGAGTCCCCCTCTTTGGCTCCTGAAGATCTGACTTCTTTACCTTTTTCGACCTCACCTAACATTACCCCAGATATTAAAGGTCGATCAATTCCTGCCGTAATTTCTGTGTGACCACCTACAACAGAGATATTTAGATGGTTGCATGCTTCTGCAATATCATTAAATATTTGATTTGTAGCAGTTTCAGCAAAATTTTCTGGAAGAAGTATTGTTGCCATCATCCACTTCGCCTCACCTCCCATTACAGCAACATCATTTGCATTTATGTTTACTGCATACCAACCGATCCTATTTGCCGTAAATGTAATTGGGTCTGTTGTTGCAATAAGGTAGCTATCTCCCATGTCGATTAAGGAAGCATCCTCTCCCGGCATCGGGCCAGCAATAATTCGTGGATCTGATGTCTTAAACGCGTTTAAAACCTTTTCTAAATGTTCTATTGGTAGCTTGCCAGCTTTCATAATCCTAATCCACCAATGATGCCTTATGTAAAGGTGCTATTATAGCTGCGCTATGATAAAAGCGATTTTTTTTGATCTGTATGGAACATTAGCTGGATTTAAGCCTTCACGATATGAGATCCAATCGGCGGCGTGTGCTAACTTTGGTATTGCCTTAACAGAGCAAGGGGTTCTTAGAGGCTATGGCCAAGCGGACTCATTCATGACAGAACAGAATAAAACGTATCCACTGCGCCAAATGTCGGAAGGTGAGCGGTTTGATTTTTTTTGTGAATATGAGAAAAGAGTCATCGAGGGTTCAGGCGTAGAAATAGATCTCGAGACGGCTGGTCAAATATGGAATACAGTGAGAGCCATTCCATATGAAATGGTTATTTTTGATGATGTTTGGCCTGTTTTAGATGAGTTGAAATCTCGTAATTTTTCTCTCGGGTTACTTTCAAACATGAATAGGTCAGGAAACGAACTGCTTCAAGAATTTAATCTTTCTAACCACATGACATTTGCCGTAACTTCTCTAGAAGTTGGGGTAGAAAAACCAAATCCTTTGATGTTTAAAAAAGCTTTGGAGATTGCTGGTGTCTCCGGGCGAGAAGCTCTTCATGTTGGAGATCAAATTGGGTCAGACATAGACGGGGCTGAAGCATCAGCTGTCCGTCCAATATTGATTGATAGAGATGGTAATCACCCTGACTTCTCAAGGTGTCCAAAAATTTCCGGAATGACGCAACTTTCAGATGTTTTAAATTCCTTGTCCTGACATTTAATTCACTTCGGCTGAATTGATTAGTTCGGTAGACATTTTTGATTGAAATTCCCCTAATCTATCTACAGCTTCGACAAGTTTGATTTCCCAATTGCTACCTAGGTCAGTTAGATTAGATCTTATTTGCATATTTCCAATAGTCCATTCTGAGCCAATTAATTTTTGTAAGGCTATTCTCATTCCTCCCACTTCAAAAGGAAATTGGATTACTAATTTGTCTCCTGTTTTTCTTATGTACTCCATGCCCGTTGCAGAGGACTTTATTTTTAGTCGAACGGTGAATAGGAGATTGATAGCTTGCCATGGCAATGGTCCAAATCTGTCTTTTAATTCTTGTTCGAGGGAGTCAGTTTCATTTATGGTGCGGCATTTGATCAATTTTTGATATATATCTAGCCTTGATGGGAGATCCTCGATATAGTCTTGGGAAATTCCTGTGGGCATTCCCAAATCTATACTTACTGAACTAGGGAGCGGAGAGTTCTCTTGATCACTGTGTTGAATATCTTGAGATCGCAGATCTTCAACAGCTGTCGCTAAAAGCCGAGTATAAAGTTCAAAGCCTACGGCATGTATGTGGCCGCTCTGTTCGGCTCCCAAAATGTTTCCAGCTCCTCTTATTTCCAAATCTTTCATAGCTATTTTGAAGCCTGAACCTAATTCTGTAGCTGAAAGCATTGCTTTCAGACGTCTTTCCGCCGATTCAGTCATACTATTACTTTTGGGAATAAGTAGGTACGAGTAACCTCTTTTTGAACTCCTTCCGATCCGTCCTCTTAATTGGTAAAGTTGGGCTAGACCAAATGAATCTGCGCGGTTAACGATCAAGGTGTTTGCATTTGGTATATCTAGTCCTGATTCTATTATGGTGGTACAAAGTAAAACGTCAGTTTCTCCTTGTGAGAAAGTTGACATTGACTTTTCTAATTCTTTTTCTGACATTTGACCATGTGCGATTCCGACTTTAGCGTCAGGTACGAGAGTCCTAATATATTCAGACATATATTCGATGTTATAAACTCTGTTGTGTAAAAAATACACCTGCCCTTGTCGGTCCATTTCCCTAAGAATCGCTTCTCTTATGAGCTCGTCACTAAATTCAGAAACATAGGTTTTTATTGGTAGTCTTTCTTCAGGAGCTGTTTCTATGGTGCTCATATCCCTTACCCCTGCCAAAGACATGTGTAAAGTTCTGGGTATAGGCGTAGCTGTGAGAGTTAGGATGTCCACTTGGCTTCGCATTTGTTTAAGTCTTTCTTTGTGTATTACTCCAAATCGTTGCTCCTCATCTATTATTACAAGGCCTAGGTCTTTGAATTTGACATCTTTTTGGACCAAGCGGTGTGTGCCAATACATATGTCAATCGTCCCATCCTTTAGTGCCTCTAAGGTTTTCTTCTGCTCTAAATTTGATTTGAATCGGCTCAGGACGGATAACTCCACAGGGAAAGCTTTCATTCTTTCTAAGAAAGTTTCATAGTGTTGCTGGGCTAGTACTGTTGTAGGTACTAACACTGCTACTTGTTTCCCATCCATCACAGTCTTGAAGGCTGCGCGTAAGGCTAGTTCTGTTTTACCGTAGCCAACATCTCCGCATATAAGTCTATCCATTGGTCGCTCTGATTCCATATCGTCTTTTATTTCTGTTAGTGTGGAAATTTGATCCACGGTTTCCTCATATGGGAATGATTCTTCAAGCTCGAATTGCCATTTTGTGTCTGGGCCAGTCGCGTGTCCTTTACTGACTTGTCTAGCTGCATATATTGAGAGCAACTCCATGGCCATTTCCCGCGTGGATTTTTCGACTCTTTCTTTAGTTCGAGACCATTCTTGTGTTCCTAACCTTGTCAGTGAAGGAGATCTATCCATGGGAGCCACGTAAGGAGCAACTCTGTCTAAATGTTCCATAGGCACATAAAGCTTATCCCCTTGGGCATACTGGAGAATCAAATATTCATGGTTTCCAGACTCATCATATTTACTATCCGTACCAATAAATTTGGCTATACCATGTTCTACGTGAACTACGTAATCACCAGGAGATATTTCTTCAAAGAAAGTTTCTCGAGCGGCCTTATTGGTTCTTTTGGCCCGCCTTCGTTTGGCTATACCGAATATTTCCTTATCACCAAGCAAGGTCAGGCGGTTTTTTGATGTATTGATTACAAATCCATCTCCAATATTCGCAGTGTCAACACCGATTATTGACAAGGAGCCTAGATCATCTATTTTGGCAGTGGCGTCTGGCTGAGCAGGATCTAGGTTACTAAGAAGTTCTTTTAACCTGGAGTGGTGAGAAGTGATCGTAATCACTCTATCACCACCATTTATGAACTCAGACGTATCTTCGGCCAATGTCTCTATATCCCCTTTGTACAAAGGCGGTGAGCTAAAAGGCATTGGGATCGTATTGCTGTTATCTAGATCTGATGCTCCCCAAGGCATCAGGAACAAGTTGTTTTTTAGAAGCTGAATGGAATTTGCCATTTCATCCCAAGGGATCCTATCCGTTGGAAAATTGATAGGAAGCTCGCCGCGATTTTCTTTTACCGTTCTCAATTGATTAGACCTTTCCTCAACATCCCAAACAGAATTCATAGCGTCTATATTCCTGTAGGAGATGAGCAAACCATTTGAAGGGAAGTAGTCCAATAAAGTTCCATGGTTGAAAAAACCCGAATATAAGCCTAATTCTTCGATTTGGCTCCCTTTTGATAAGTCATCTATTTCAGAGCTGAATCGAGTTATTTCTTCCGGATTACATTGGGATAGATCTACATGGGAAAGTAGCCGGTCAAATTCATCTTCTGTGATAGATGCTGTCAAAGTTTCCCTGGCTGGGCTTATGGAAAATTGTTCTACGATATCTATTGATCTTTGTGTATCTGGATCGAATGTCCTTATGCTGTCTATTTGATCACCCCAAAGTTCGACACGATAGGGAATTTCTTCGCCTATCGGAAATACATCCACAATTCCACCTCTTCGACTCGCTGTACCTGGGTCTGAAACATTTGATTCAAAAGAGTAACCCATCTGTTGCCAATATCTAGAGAGCTCTTCCAAGTTAACTTTGTCACCCTGCGAATAGGTAAAAGAATTTTCTTCAAAAGATTCAGTTGAAATCGTTTTTTGGGTAAGAGCTGATGCCGAAGTGACTATGACTGATGGCTGAGATTTATTTTTAAAAAGATGATTTAGGGTACGAAGTCTTTCTTGTGCAGTTGAGAGGTCTTCTGTCAATCTTTCGAATGGTAATATTTCACTTTCACTGAATCTTAGCGGCTGAATTTCATTCTCCAGCCAGGCCGATAGGTGTTCATATAGACGTCTTGAATGTTCTGGAGTTGGGCAAACAAGTAGGATAGGTACCTGCAATCTCTTCCATATTGATGCTGTGAGAAAAGGTACAGCTTCATCTATAACCTGAACTCGTGTTCCAGATTTCCCTTTTTTGATTTCAGATAACAATTGATCATAATTGCTATCTGAATTCAGAATTTCCGTAATTTCTATAAGATTCATATATTGATTCAAATGTAATTAACAACAAATGACCGGTCCCGTTAAGGGCCGGCCTTTGAAAGTAATCATATCATTACTTTCCGGTAATGAAATTATTTTGAGTGAGGGCAGACTTAATTTCTTGATAAGTAGCCAAGCCCTCAAACCTCTGCCTTACAATTCCGTCTTCATCCACTAAAAATACCCATGGTTCACTAGGTAAATTCCAATCTTTGACGGCTTGTACTACGCTGGCATTGGATATATCCCCTGTTATGTCTGCAGGATTTTCATAAATTTCAACATGTATAAACACTACTTCTTTGGAAAAATCTGAATGCAGATTTTTTATAATATCTATTTGCGGACCACATGTCCCAGTAGTGCAAAAGGCGGGCGATGCAAAAAGAATAAGGGAAGACATCCTTTCAGTTATAGTTTTTTCTATAGAGTATTCGTAGAACGGGGAGTAGGGGGTTGGGTCCGTTGTAAGTTCATATAAATTGTTAGTAATGGCGTTAGTAATGTTTCTTGACGGGTATGCTTTGTCCCCAACAAATGGGGCCAGACTTTTTTCAGCTACATCTATCACTGTAGAAGCTCGTTCTATAAGGCCATTAGGTGTTTCATAAGTGATCCCAATGCCCCATTTACCTGCTCTGTCAAATGTAGCCATACTTGTATAAACTCCTTTATTTCCGACAGGCCACTTCTGAAATTCAGCCACAAGGGTTTCTTTTAATAATGGATTATTTTCATCTTGTAGAAAAAAAGTCTCAAGCTTAATTTCATCATTTTTAATAGGACCAATTCCAGGTTCAATAATTCCAAAGGCCAACCTATGGGTCCCTATACTTAAATCACTGACCGCAAGGGCAATGCGAGTCTTTGCAGAACTAGATTCTTTAGGAATATTTGTTTTGCTATTTATTTCTTGACTGCAAGAAAGATTCAGCAGAGCCATTGAGAGTAGCAAACAGGACAAATAGATCTTAATAACTTTCATATCACGCGTTTTCTACAGATTGAAATATTTTCATTTTAGGGGGCTTTGCAAAGAAAAAAAGTATTGTTGCTGCGATGTATGTGATGATTGCAAATGCAAACAGGTACATGTAGCCACCTGTGGCATCGTACATGATTGCCCCTATTATTGGCCCTAAGCCAAGTCCAATAATCTGAAATGGTCCCATGATTCCTGATATTGATCCAAATGAGTGTCTCCCAAAATAGTTTGCTATGATCATACCTCCTAAGACATTAAGACCACCGCTAGCTGCCCCCCATATAACTACACATGCGAAGCCAGGGTAACCGCCATCTATAAGGAGAAAAATTGAGGTTACGACTAGACATATTGGCATTGCGCTTAACACTAATTTTCTAGGTGAATATATATCTGATAGAAATCCCCATATTGGATTAGAAAATGCGTTTAGTAGGGTACTTATTGTCCAGGCTAAAGCTGCCATAGAGATTGGCAAACCGGATTCATGTAAATAAGGCACTAATTGAAATCCGATGGTGCCGGATGTAAGGATTATCAAAAATTCTGCTGATACTATCGCCCATAATGTGAAAGTTTTTGCAGCCTCTCTCGCAGACCAAATATGCTTGTCTATATCGGCAACTTCTTCAGATTTGATGAACGATTCTTGATTCGACAATTTGGGTTTTTCTCCATCAGGTAAAAGCCCAATTGATTCAGGATCTTTTCGGATGAAAAGTGATAAAGGTATGGTCAGTAAAATGGAATATACCCCGAGTAATTTGTACGCTGTTCGCCAACTGGACCAGGTGCTTATCAAGGTGATTAGTTGCACATTTATGGCACCGAAGCAAGGCCTAGCCATTGAGACTATACCCAAGGCTAGATTTCTTTTCCTGTCAAAGAAATTTACTGCTACTGTCCTGGGCATCACTCCAATTAGAACAGGATTTCCTAATCCTCTAGCAATGATGTATGCGACATAGAAATGCCAAATAGCAGACATGCCTCCGATCCAGTAAAAACACACACCGACTATTAGGGAAGTTAATGGCATAGCCAAACGAGGACCATGAGTATCCGCTATTTTCCCGAATACAGGTGTCAGGAGACCTGCTACCCAAGTCCCTATAGTTATTCCAAGCGCTATTGTGCTTCGGTCCCACCCTGTGTCTTCAAAAATAAGAGTCTGAATTCCTGCAAGGGTTACTTGCGCTGATCCAGAAGAGGCATAAGTCCCCAAGGCTCCTACTGCTATAACTATCCAACCATAGTAGATAGTGGTTTTAGGCGTCCAAGACGTCGCCCTTTTAAACAATTCCATCATGAAATTCTAACACCGTGAATTCTTATATAATCCGTCATTGAAGTCTTTTTTAAGGAGAGTCGAATGAAAGTTTCGGATTTAACGATTGAAGTTGTTGAGAGGGAGTTGCCAGATACAGGATTAGATTCCGATCTTGGAAGATTTTCTGGTACTGTTCAGCAAGGCCTCCTACGAATTTTCACGGATGAAGGGGTTGAAGGAAATTGTTTTCTAGGTGAATTTAGGAAAGGCTCCAAGGCTCTGCATGAGCCTATTTTGGGGGTTTTAAAACCAGAATTGCTGGGAGTGGAGGTTGCTAAAAGAGAGTGGTTATGGAGCAGGTTGCAAATATTGGCCGCTCGCAGAGGAATAAATATGTCAGCATGGGCACCGGTTGATATTGCGCTGTGGGACGCAGCTGGTAAACAGGCAGGACTGCCTATTCATAATCTTCTTGGGAATCAAAGAAACGAAATAAATGCCTACGCTACCTATCCACCTCGGCACCTAGATGCCTCTGGTTATGTGAGTGAGGCGGAAGAAATTATTTCTAGAGGATTCAAGGCATATAAAATTCATCCAGGTGTAATGGATACGGATGAAGTCGTAAGGATGGTGAGTATGGTTAGGGATAGGGTAGGGCCTGAAATAGCACTTATGCTCGACCCTAATTGCGGATATGAATATGGAAAGGCATTGGAGATAGGACAAGCTTTGGACCAAAACGGGTTTTACTGGTACGAAGATCCTGTTTCGCATTTCGATCTGGACGGAATTAGTGAATTGAGTAGAAGGTTAAGAGTTCCAATATGTATGAGTGACCAGTCTGATAATCAGTTCTACTGGGGTGCTAACGCAATTAGGACTAGGTCCAACCGGTTAATAAGAGGAACCGCAGCTAAATTAGGGATAACAGGTCTCAAGAAATTATGTTCTATGGCAGAAGGATTTGGATATAATTGTGAGATTGGAACAGCTGGCAACTCATTAATGAACATAGCCAATTTACATGTTATTTATTCAGTCAGTAATTGTGCCTATTATGAATATTGGATGCCCACTGAAGCACATCAGTTTGGTTTAATGAACGATGTGTCGCCTGATGAAGAAGGGGTCATAACGGCGACTAATTCGGCAGGATTAGGGTATCAAATTGATTGGAATTACATAGAGGACCATAAAATAGACGTATTAAAGTGATTGGTGAATTGAATGCATGTTGGAACGCAGCTTAAGGCTAGAAATGACGACGACTATAGGGTATTTGCACAGCTTGGGGTAAATCATATTTGCGGATTTCCCCCAGGTGACCCGAAAGACTGGACTGAACAATTGTTAACAACATATAGAGAATACGTAGAATCTTTTGGGTTAAAACTTGATTTCATTCCTTTGCCGCTTAGTTCACATGAAATATCTAGCGCGGAAAACCCTAATATTATGCTAGGTAAATCTCCCGACAGAGATAGAGAGATAGAACTGATTCAAAATATAATCAAAAACTGCTCTTTGGCAGGCATTCCTGCGGTTAAATATAACCTGACCCTTTTAGGTGTGGTAAGTACGGAGGATGAAAAATGGAGGGGAGGCTCTACTACAAGAGCATTTCGGCATCGTGCTGCTGTGCAAGACCCTCCGTTGACCCTGTCTGGCCCTACCACAGAAGACATGATGTGGGAAAGAATAAATTATTTTGTTCAATCTGTAGTGCCAGTAGCTGATGAGTACAAAATTCGTATGGCTCTACATCCTCATGACCCAGGTATGCCTAGGCCGGAGGGTTTTAGAGGGGTTGACAGAGTCTTAGGTAGTGTTGATGGATTAAAGAAGTTCATTAACTTAAATACCAGTGAATATCATGGACTGAATTTCTGCCAAGGAACAGTGACAGAGATGTTGGAGAACCCAGCGGAGGAGATTTTCGATGTTATCAGGTATTTTGGGGAGCGAAAAAAAATATTCAATGTGCACTTTAGGAATATCAAAGGTGGGTTTCTAGATTTTATAGAGACTTATATTGATGATGGCGATGTGGACATGAAAAAGTGTGTCGATTTGTATGGTGAGCTAGGCTATCCCTATATGCTAATGCCGGATCATGTTCCTCATATGGCAGGTGAAAACTCAAAAATGGTGGGATTTGCGTACACTTATGGATATATAAAGGGTTTGATTGATTCTTCTGGATATGGGCAGTGACAGACTTCTCGTTTTTAATTCATAACAACATTTCGTTCACTTCAACGCCAAAACCAGGATCCTCTGTTGGTGCGATGTAACCGTTTTCTGGTACAGGTTCTCCCACCCAAAGTTCGTCTTTGTTTCCGTTTCTTGTACCTGGAAGTACCTCCGCCAAGTTATCACAATTTGAAGATACAATGAGATGGAGACCCCAAACTTCTCCACCTCTATGGGGTGACACTGGTATCCCAAGGGAATGAGCCATTTCCACGATGCGAATACCGGATGTTATACCTCCACACCAAGTGATGTCAGGCTGCCAAAGGCCTAAAGCTGAAGTTCGGGCGATTTCTTGATAGCCATATTCGGTAAATTCATGTTCACCACCGGCAATCAAGGTTGGGGCAACCAACTTCCTTAGCTCAGACTGCGCATCAAGTGCATCTGGGTTAACGACATCTTCAAACCAGTAAATATTAAAATCTTTTAAAGATTCCGACATTTGTAGGGTAGTTTCAAAACTCCATGACATGTATGTGTCTATCATTACCAATGCCTCTTGTCCCAGTATATTTCTGGCATTGCTAGCAGTAGAAATAGCAGTGGAAATATCTTTTTCAGATGTCCATCTGTGTGGGAATTTATGAGCTGTAAACCCTAACTCTGAGTACCATTCGACATCTGTACCGGTTGCGTAAGATCTAGCAGAGTCTTTGTTGCGTGTTCCTATCAATTCGTAGACTGGGGAGTGTTCTGCTTTTCCAAGAAGATCCCATAGAGCAAGGTCCACTCCACTCAGGGCCATTATTGCAATTCCTTTTCTCCCATAGGGAAGCGAGGCTGAATATAGTAAGTCCCAAGTTTTTTTTATGTCTTCAGTATTGCCAATTTCTTTTCCCAAAAGGAGTTCCCTAAAATGTCTATTTACCACCTCAACCGCAGCTACTCCACCACCGCCATATCCGAAACCAACGATACCTTGATCGGTTTCCACCCGAACAACTATTTGCCAGAAGTGAGTGCGCCAAGAGGGCACGACGTTTTTATATTTAGGATATACCGCTCTCACATCAGTAATTTTCATAATTTTGTCCTGGGTTGGTGGATTAGCCTTGGTTTTATGTTGTTAGCTATTTAGAGCTATGATAACTTGACTTCAGGTAAACATTAAGAGGGGATTTAGCATGGGATATGAATCTATATTGGTTGAACAGATTGGTAGGGTAGGAATCATAACTTTAAATAGACCCGATTTTTTAAATGCGTTCAATGACGACCTAAATAGAGAGTTGAGGTTGCAAATTAGAGATTTTAATAATGATGCGACTATTGGGTCCATTGTTATTACAGGGGCAGGCAGGGCTTTTTCTGCTGGCGCAGATGTCAGTAATTTTGAGGCTACTGCACGAGGTGAATCGAGAAAAGCTGATGGTGAGACCGCAGCTTTTCCAAAATGGCCCGTGTTCATGAAGGAGTCAAAACCGACTATTTGTGCCATCAATGGATATGCTATCGGCATGGGTATAACTCTTCCTCTGGGATGTGACATTAGATTAATGTCGGAAAATGCCAAACTTTCTTTTCGATTCGCCTATATAGGCCTCACTCCTGAATTTGGTAGCACCACCCTTCTAAGTCAGACGGTTGGCATGTCGAAAGCCATGGAATTTATGCTTACAGGTAGATTTATTGAAGCAGATGAAGCCTTGGAATCTGGGTTAGTAAATCATGTATTCCCTGATGATCAGTTACTTGACAAAGCCGTTGAGCTAGCTGCTTCGGTCGCCTTTAATCCAGAATGGCAATTAAGTCAGATTAAGCGAATGATGATAGATCACCAACATAAAGATGATATAGATCAAGTTATGGATATTGAGAGCAGATTTTTCAGCCAATCACAGCAAACTGCAGCTCATAAGGAATTTTTAACTTCTTTTAGAGAAAAGAGGACACCTGACTATCACAATTTATCCTGACGGAGTTCTTAGATGGAAGAATATAACACCCCTACAATAGGCCTCACGTGCTCAGATTATGAAAGATCTGTACCTTATGCGGCCATGCTAGAAAAGTTTGGAGCTTCAGTGAAACTCATCACTCCATCGAATTTTGGAGGTGTCTCGGAAGTGATTGATAATATTGACGGGCTTATGTTGGCAGGTGGCCCTGACGTGCACCCCAAGCATTATTCTCAAGATCCTGATCCTAACTCTGGTTCTTGGTATAACGAGGATTTAGATGAAATGGAATTACCTATATTAGAATCTGCTGTTAAAGCGGATCTGCCAATCTTGGCAATATGCAGAGGAATGCAAATATTAAATGTTTCGATGGGCGGATCATTAATTCAAAATATTGACGGTCACAATAGTGAAGAAGTGGAAGGAAAGGAGCGAGTTTCCAGTTACCATAGAATTTTTCTTTCTCCTGGATGTAGATTATCTGCGACTGTAGGTTCCGGGGGGTTTGTTCGTGTAAATCATCGTCACCACCAGGGGATAGGTGAAGCTCAAAAGTCCGACAATCTGATGGCATCTGCTTGGTCAATGGAAGATGGAGTAATAGAAGGGCTAGAAAGTCCGAATAATCGGTGGGTTTTGGGTGTGCAATTTCATCCTGAAAGAAGAGGGGAAATACCTCCACATTTCGATAAATTGTTTGAAACTCTTGTATTCAAGGCCTCATCCACAACATAAAGGGGTTCAATAGTCATAAAACCACTACTTTTTGTGCTATAATTGTGACTATCGGGAATTACGATATTTACCTTCGTATGCTTTCTGTTTTGCAGGGACTGAAACCTAGTTATCTATTCGTCCATGTGACTCTTTTTTGATTGGAGTAAAAGACTATGACATCAAGTAAATCTGAATTTGGATTTATAAAACCTACCTCGATAGTTGAAGAGATGAGAAGCTCTTATCTTGATTACGCAATGAGCGTGATTGTATCGAGAGCATTGCCTGATGCAAGAGATGGTTTGAAACCTGTGCAAAGACGTATTTTGTACGCTATGCAAGACCTGGGTATGAGGCCGGGGTCAGGTTACAAAAAGAGTGCCAGGCTAGTGGGTGAAGTTTTAGGTAAATGGCATCCTCATGGTGACTTGGCTGTGTATGAGGCTATGGTGAGGTTGGCACAGGATTTTACTGTCAGAATGCCTTTAGTTGATGGGCAAGGTAATTTTGGTAGCATTGATAACGACCCTCCCGCTGCCATGCGATACACAGAGGCTAGATTAAGTCCTGTGTCAGAAGTGATGCTGGCTAACCTTGACCAGGAAACGGTTGATTGGTCATTAAATTTTGACGATACCTTAAGGGAACCTGTTGTTCTGCCTGCTAGATTGCCGAACCTTTTAGTCAATGGCGCTTCTGGTATTGCCGTAGGCATGGCCACCAATATACCCCCTCATAATTTGCGAGAGGTTTGCAATGCGGTTAATGCTCTGATTGATAATCCCGATGCCACATCGGAAGACCTTATGAAGTATGTAAGAGCGCCGGATTTCCCCACAGGGGGGACCATAATGGGCACTAGCGGTGCAAGGGAAGCCTACACAACTGGGAAAGGTCAAATCGTTGTTAGGGCTGTCGCGGAAGTCGAAGAGATGCCGAGGAATGCAAGTAGAATGCAAATAGTCGTGACCGAGCTTCCATATCAGGTTAATAAAGCCGCGCTAGTCGAAAAAATAGCAACGTTAACGAAAAATCGTAGGATCGAAGGTGTTTCAGAGGTACGGGATGAATCGGACCGGGACGGTATGCGCATTGTCATAGAGCTGAGGGGTGGAGTGCAGCCTCAGGTAGTCCTAAATAATTTGTACAAACAAACGCCTCTTCAATCTTCATTCTCCGCTAATATGCTAGCTCTCATTGACGATATACCTAGAGTTATAACTCTTAAAATAGCATTACAGCAATATATAAAATTTAGGCAGCAAGTTGTTAGGAGAAGGTCTGAATTTGAATTAAAAAAAGCTGAGGAAAGAGCCCACATTTTGGCTGGTCTCCGTATCGCGATAAGTAATCTAGATGAAGTTATTAAACTCATCCGTAATTCACAGGATGTGGAGAATGCTAGAACTGGATTAATGTCAACCTTCGATCTGGATCAACCTCAGGCCCAAGCGATTTTGGATATGCAATTGAGGCGTTTGGCGGCCCTGGAGAGAGAGAAGTTAGAACAGGAATACCAAGAACTTCAAGAGACAATTAGGGGGCTTCAGGAACTTCTTGGTGATGAAGGTAAGATATTGGGCGTCGTTAAAGAGGAAACCGAGGAAGTCAAAAGTAAATATGGTGATAAAAGAAGGACCACCATTAGTCATGATGCTTACGATCTCAGCCGTGAGGAGTTAGAGGCTCATGAACAGATTGTTATTACCTTAAGCCAGGGTGGGTATTTAAAACGTATTCAATCCAATACGTTCAGGCGTCAACACCGAGGCGGTAGAGGTGTTTCAGGGATGAACACCAGAGATGATGACCCGGTAAAAGAGCTAATGGTTGTGGATAGCCATGACAAGTTAATGTTTTTCACCAATAAGGGCCGTGTTTTATCCAAAATTGGTTATGAATTAAGGGCTGACCAAAGTAGGAATACTAGAGGTGTACCAGTTGCCAACATAATAAATGTATGGGACACAGAAAGCATAAGTGCCTTGATAAGTGTTGGCAAGAAACAGTACGAAGAATATGAATACCTAGTATTAGGGACCAAGCAGGGCCGAGTAAAGCGGATTAATTTGGATGACGTAGAACATATTCGACCTTCGGGTTTAATAATTATGAACCTAAAAGGTGATGATGAACTTGTTTCTGTAAAGTTGGCCAAGTCCAAAGATGACATAATTTTCATATCTGAGCAAGGAATGGGAATAAGATTCTCCGTAGATGACTTGCCAATACGGCGCCGAACCGCTGGGGGTGTGAAGGGAATGTCACTGAGAACAGGGGATAGGGTGGTATCGATGGATGTTGGCAATGATGAAAGTAAGTTGTTGGTCGTGAGCAAATTAGGGCGAGGTAAAGTAAATCCTCTTAGTGAATATAGGCGTCAAGGACGGGGTGGTTTAGGGCTGCGTGCCTTCAAAATAACAAAAAATACTGGCTTGATAGCAGACGCTCAAATAGTGGACGAAACTAACGAAGTGTACTTGGTCTCTGAGAAGGCTCAGGTTATGAGAACAGATTTGAGTGAAATAAGGAGTCTCACTGGGCGAATAACTCAAGGAGTAACAATATTCAAACCTAGATCAGGTGACTCCGTGTCGTCAATTGCATGTGTGGGGGATTTTGAAATAGAAGATGAGGAAGAGGATTCAAAAGATGCTAAATCGAAGCCATCAAAAAATGGTAAAAAACCAAAATCCAAGAAATAGGACTGCTGTTTAGAGGGTCGGTTGAATGAATTCGCTTTGACCCTCTCTCAGCATTGATCGGTTAAAAGTTAGAAGACTGCTATAGGGTTTGCGGGAGAGCCTGTACCGCCTTGTACGTACAAGGGATTTATAGTCAGCATGAATTCATAACTCTCTTCTTCTGCACATGCTTCGGAAAGTGGTTCGAGGAAAGCGTTGTCCACCAATGCTACGCCGTATGCAAAAATAACACCGTGTACCGTCCAGGGAACCTCATATTCGTTGGGGGAGGCATCCATCATGTCCCAACCTAGTATCGAAATATCATTGTTTTTGACGAATGGGAGGCATGAAGCGTGTAGCCCTGGTCTTCCTTCTGGAGTGCCCCATCTCCCACCATTATCTGAGGCATAAATATCACGCCCGCTGTAAACAAAGACTGCGTCGCCTGGTCTGATTTCGACTCCTTGCTCTTTCGCTATATCTTCCAATTCCCAACCATGGACTGGTTCGTCCAAGGTCACGTATGGCTTTCTTCTATGTTTGGGTACATCCAAAAGGACCCCACGAGTTAAAATGCCTTCTTTCCACTCATCCACCGTCCCAAAATTCGCACCGCCAAATTTGATCACTTCATCGTGGGTTTTGCCTTCCCACATCCCGTCTTCATTCCATACGTGGCATAAAGCATCTATGTGTGTAGTGGCGGTCCCATGGTAGAAAACCCCGTAGTAATCCATGGCTGCGCCACCGTTGAAAGGTCTCTCTTCTTTGTGCATATAGTGTTGGGCGGGTCTTGGGTTGTCACCTGCAGGGGTAACAGGCAAAGGCCTACTGAGTGATACCGCCCGGCCGTTTCTAACGAGGGAAATTGCCTCAAGACGTTTTTCTCTAGTTATTAAATTTATGGCTCCGGCAGAACTCTTGTCGCCCCACCTACCCCAATTAGTATCTTTAAGATAAGAATCCACCTCTGACTTTGACGGTATATTTCTGCCGGACATCCTATATGGCTCCTTTTCGGAATTTTGGAAAAATGAAAATCTATCAGTCTGCTATGGTCACACCCGCCATATCCTCCATAAAATTAGCGATGGCTGAGTGATCCGCATTTCCTTTTCCGTCGTTTATTAGAGACCCTAAGATCTGCTGTACCATTCCTGTCACCATTAAAGGTACTCCGACATCTTTTCCTGTCAATATTGCGTTATGCAGATCTTTCTGATGAAGAACTATTCGAAAGCCTGGGTCGAAATTCCCCTCTAACATCATTGGGCCTTTGGTATTCATTACTGTACTGCCTGCTAGCCCACCCTTTATGGCTTCAAACACAACCTTTGGATCTATTCCGGACTTTTTAGCGAGGACCAGAGCTTCTCCCAGAGCAGCTATATTTCCAGCCACTATGATTTGGTTTGCGAGTTTTGTAGTGTTTCCTGCACCATGTCCTCCGCAGAGAACAATGCTGCCTGACATCGCTGTTAGCAGGTCATAATTTTTTTCAAAAACTTCTTTGTCTCCTCCTACCATCACGGCCAATGTGCCTTCAATGGCACCAGTTTCTCCACCACTCACGGGAGCATCCAAAAAATTTATTCCGGCAGCGTCACATGATCCTCCTATCTTTTTTGAAGATGCAGGAGCAATGGAGCTCATATCTATTACGGTATCGCCTTGTGAGGCACCTTCTAATACTCCACCTGGACCTAGAATTGCAGCTTCCGACTGAGGCGAGTCTGGGACCATAGTGATTACAATCGAATTTTTGGATGCGACTTCCGCTGCAGATGAGGCGGGGGTTGCCCCCTCAGTTGCCATTTCCTCAACTGCCTCAGCAACTATGTCGTAAACTGTTACTGCATAATCTGCTTTTAACAAATTTCTTACCATGGGTTTCCCCATTATTCCTAATCCAACAAAACCTATTTCACCTCGTGCCATTTTTACGTCTCCTTGTCTATGTTTTGATTTACAAAAACAGAATTAAAATTAGTGTTTTCTAGCCTGTGTTCAATTTAGTTGAATCACAACCCAATTATAGACTTAGATGCCACTCGGTCAATATCGCAGTTTGAATAGAATAGAGGTGTAGATTTGGGTGGCTTTTTTGATTAACTGATGTCTATGGTTGTCTGTTATCATTCGGGTGTGTTTTTACCCTTTATTAAATGAAAAATGATTAGCAAAAACGGGAGTTGAAAAGTGTCTGAACTAACGCAAAGTGAATTTGATTCTGTTGCCAATTTGCAAACTTGTGCCGTTTCCAATGCTATTGAAGGTTTTAATATTCGATCCAGGACCGAAGGATTCATGACCCCAAATATAAAAAGTATGTTTCCTGACATGGGGACTATGGCAGGCTTTGCTGTGACAGCGGTAATCAAAGCATCGACACCGCCTTCAGAAAACATGAATTATTCCAGAGTTCAAATGGTTGATGAGATACTGAAAATTCCTGGTCCTAGAGTAATGGTGATGAAAGATTTAGATCACCCAAATGTCATTGGATCATTTTGGGGTGAGGTTCAAAGTGCAATATTTAGCTCTTTAGATTGTGTTGGTGTTGTTACGGATGGGGGAGTGCGGGATTTGGATGAAATGCAGGAATGGGGTTTTAATGCCTTTGCAACTACAGCTTTGGTTTCAAGAGCCAATGTACATCTGGTTGAGGCGAATATACCTGTTACCGTTGGTGGAGTTACTGTGAACCCAGGAGATCTTCTGCTTGGCGATAAGCATGGTGTAATCAGTATTCCGAAAGATATTGTGAAAGATTTACCTACAGCCATTGCTAAAGTGGAGGCAGGCGAAAAAGAAATTATAGATGTTTGCAAAGCACAGGATTTCTCACCAGAAAAGCTAAAAGATATACTCCGCCAAAGATATGGTGGCTAATTAGATCAATTCAAGGAAAATAGTATGGCTTCAACAAAAGTAGTTTTTTTAACGGGTCTTAAAGAAGCGTTGATAGAAGAGGTGGTGTCATATAGCCCACCTGATTATGAAGTTGTGGTACTCGATAAATCATCGACGGAAGAGCAACGGATTAATGAAGTTCGGGATGCCGAATTTTTGTTGTGTTACGGGCAAGATCCTTCAGATGAAGTAATAAAATCTCTTGAAAAATGTCGTCTCGTACAGCTTTTGGCAGCAGGATATGACCGTATGAATCTTGATCTACTTGCGGAACTCGAAATTCCTTGTGCCAATAATGGTGGGGCCAATTCTTGGGCCGTTGCCGACCAGGCTGTTCTTCTCATGCTTGCCATATACAAGCAGCTTTTAGCAAGTGACAATTCCACGAGAGAAGGCCGTTGGGCCGAGCCTATAACTGGGCAAAATACATTTGAAATGGCGGATAAGAAAGTAGGAATATTAGGTATAGGCAACATAGGCCGACAGGTTGCTAAGAGGGTTCAAGGGTTTGACGCTAAGGTTCAATATTTTGATCTATATCCTCTTGACGAAAGAACAGCCGAGGAACTGAATGTTACCTATGTATCATTGGAGGAGCTTTTTAGTACCTCTGACATCATTTCATGCCATACTCCTCTTACAAATGACACGAAGCACATAGTTAATTCGAATACTCTTTCATTGATGAAACCGACAGCCATTTTAATAAATACTTCGCGGGGACCGGTAGTTGACGAAGAAGCTTTAATCAGTGCTTTGCAGAGCGGGGTGATTGCCGCTGCTGGCTTAGATGTGTTTGAAAAAGAACCGGTTTCACCGGACAATCCCCTTTTGAAAATGGATAATGTGGTAGCCACCCCCCATATGGCTGGTACAACTTGGGATACTTGGGCTAGACGCGCTAATTTCGGGTTTGAAAACATGGAAAGAATAAGAAATGGAGAAGCTCCGCAGGCGGTGGTGAAAAATTTTGATTCCGTGTGAATAAATTAGAGTGGAGGATAAATTGATAGCCGATAGCGTTAGAGCTCGACTAGAGGGAGATGAGGAAAGATTAAGCCATTATGCGAGCCGTTCAAAGAATTCTCGTGGAAGGAAAGTGGAGGAACAACCTAGTCCACTAAGAACAGAATTTCAGAGAGACCGAGATCGAATCCTTCATTGCAAGGCCTTTCGAAGGATGAAGCATAAAACCCAAGTGTTTATAGCCCCAGTCGGCGATCATTTTGTTACGAGACTGACCCACACACTGGAGGTTTCTCAGATAGCAAGAACGATATCGAGAGCCTTGAATCTCAATGAAGATCTGACTGAAGCTATTGGACTAGGCCACGATATGGGCCACACACCTTTTGGTCATATTGGAGAAGATGAATTAGGTAAATTAAGCCCTTTAGGGTTTCGTCATAATGTTCAGAGTGTTCGGCTGGTTGAAAAATTGGAAAAAAATGGCCTTGGATTGAACCTCACAGAAGAGGTTAGAGAAGGGATGCTTCATCACTCCAAACCGAAGGGAGATTTCATGTCTTCAGATCTTGTGAAGGGCTTAGGACTTGAAGCTCAGATAATAAGGATTTCTGATGCTATTGCCTACCTAAATCACGATTTGGGCGATGCTTTTAGGGCGGGGGTTCTGAAGGAAGAAGATCTACCTATAGATGTGAAGGAAGCTATGGGGGATAGGCACTCGCAGCGGATAAATAATATGGTCATGGATATAGTGAGTACCTCTTCTAAATTATTGGATGAAAATTCATCTATAGGATTGCCTATCATTTCTATGAGCGATGCTATGAGAGTTGCAACGAATCGTCTTCGTGAATTTATGTTTGAGAGGGTCTATCTACCGGTAGATTCTGGAACAGAGGGCAGAGCCGCTCGATCAATTATTAATCTTCTTTACGAATCCCTAGATGCTAATCATGATCTCATCCCCAGAGAATTTTTAGAATTGGGTGAATCGAAAGAACATTCCATAGTTGATTACATTTCCGGTATGACGGATGGTTATGCCATTCGGTCAGCAGAGTCATTATCACCTGGAATTGGTCAAGTTTTTCTCAAGTTAAATTAGAATCTGTTGCTATAATCCTCCAAATGACAGAATTAATGAGCCCGATCGATAGGTTGAAAATGCGATTGGTTTTCAGAAAAATCGATCACATAGAAGAGCATTTAGAGGCTATGCAAAGAGATCCGCATGGTTTGGAATATGCTCCGTGGAAAACCGAAGTAGACAATATCTGGAAGGAAATATTTTCGGATATTAACGATATGTCGGAAGATGCTCAAAAAATAGTTTTGGAAGCCATGAGGGAAACTTGGGTTAGTTACATAACTCATTACGGCGCGGTTGAAAGTTAAATTTGGAAGGAGTTGAATTACATGTCATTAAGTTTTGAACCCAATTTGGAGCAGGCAAGAAGACGCTCCGGCTTAGCTCATAGAATATTGGTTAAGCTAAAAACTATTGGTTCAGAAGAGCAACATGATGATGAACTAGCCAGACTTTGTACCGATGTCGCCGATTTATGGGGAGCTCAATTAGAATTTGGAGAAATACTCAACAGATTTCTAGAAGAATCAGACCAATGGGATTCAATCGGTGATGACTTTGTAGATATGTTGTCCAGTGCTCAACATATGTCCTGGCACATCGATAGTATAAAAAAACCACTGGAAACATTTGCTGAGTATTCATATTCTCAATCCGATTCTGTTAATAATTTGCCAAATGAGTGAAATAGACGACATAAAATCAAGATTGGACGTGGTGGAAATTGTGTCTGAGAAGGTTCGGTTACAACGGGCGGGCCGAAACTACAAAGCTAATTGTCCTTTTCATAATGAGAAGACTCCATCGTTTATAGTGGATCCTGGAAGACAATCTTGGAGATGTTTTGGTTCGTGTGGGATTGGCGGAGATGTTTTTAGCTTTGTTATGAAAACTGAAAACATGGAGTTTTCTGACGCTCTAAGAATGTTAGCCCACCGTACGGGCGTTGAATTACGTGGTTATAAGAAAAACGAATCTAGGGATTCTTATTTTGAGATAAATAAAATTGCCTTGGATTTTTACAAAGATTCCCTTATGACAGATGAAGCCATTGTAGCTAGAAACTATTTGAAATCTAGAGGAGTAAATCAACAATCTATTGAAGATTTTGATCTTGGGTACAGTCCTCGTGTTCGAGATTCACTTAAATCGCATCTCCTGTTTCATGAGGTAGACCTTGAGAAGGCGGTAGAATGCGGCTTAATCAATAGGCTCGATGATGGGAACACCAGAGATTTCTTCTGGGGTCGCTTGATGTTTCCAATATTTGATCGGTCGGGACGCCCTGCGGGGTTTGGAGCCCGTTCATTAGATGACTCAATGCCGAAATATATAAATACTTCGGCAACTACTGTATTTGATAAAAGAAATACGTTGTATGGATTTCATAAGGCTAGAGAGGCAATAAGAGATGCCGATTTGGGAGTAATAGTTGAAGGCTATATGGATGTTATTGCTGCCCATGAATATGGCTACAAAAATGTAGTGGCAAGTATGGGAACTGCGTTAACAGCGGAACAAGTTAGGCAGCTGAAAAATCTCGCAAAAACATTCGTTTTAGCATTAGACCAAGATGCTGCAGGCCAAGAAGCCACTCTACGAAGTCTGGAATCTGCTTGGCAAATTTTCGGAGATTCTAGTAGAAGGTCTCAGGACCCATTATTTGCAGGAAATCCTACCAAAATAAATGTTGTGTCTTTACCCGAAGGGAAAGACCCCGATGATTTTATACGGACTCATGGATCTGAATGGGAAAAAGTGGTGAGAAACGCATTGCCACTGATGGAATATCTAATTCCAGTGGTGTCGGATAGGTTTGATATAAATAGTCCCGGTGGGAAGGGGCGGGTGGTGGAATCTCTTTCGCCAATTTTCAGATTGCTTGATCCTTTTGATAAAGAAAAATATGTAGGGATGCTGGCAGAACAATTATCTGCCACATCAGAAACGGTGAATGCCGCACTGAAGCAGGTTCCTAGAAGACCCGGTTCCCAAAACACTTCGATTGATCTAAAACCTGAATTTGAAAATTCTAATCAGGTAGAAAACACTTATAAGCTTGATGAATATACATTATCTTTGATGCTTAACAGGCCAGAATTGAGAGAAGTCGCAATTCAAATCGACCCAGAATGTTTCATCCGAACCGAAGATCGAGAGATCTATCTTAAATGGTTGGAATTTGATTCAGATGAATCATTGTTTGATGCCCTAGATGTCGTATTGAAGGAAAGATTCTCCAACATACAAAAATATAGTATTGTTCCCTCCACCAACACGGATATTCTGATAGATTTCAATAGTTGTGCCAATCGTCTTGAAAGGCGCAGATTGCAGCAATACAGATCAGATTTAATTCAATCGCAGGATATCGAATCTCCGCCTTCTATTTCACTACAGAGTGAACTAGGAAATCTTGATAAAAAAATATTAGAAACTTACACTTCTGATTCATAGAGGATTGTGATGTTATTTTTGGTAGAATGTAAGCTGGAAAAAATTTTATCCTGCACCAACACATCGAAAGGAGAAGAAGGGAATGACTACTGATGGAATTCAGCATGTAGGCGGTGAGGCAGATCTTATAGATGGGGCTTTGAGAGGGAGCCGATCAAAAGAAGATGGCTATAGGGCGGATGAAGAAGAGCAGGAAGAATTGATTGAAGAAGAAGAAGAAGACGACGACGATGATGATGACGACGAAGATTCCACAGTTCTTGAGTTGGGGATGGATAGTTCTTCAAACAGCACCACCCAAGAAGATGATGACGATGCTCCGCCATCTCTAGAAGACTTAAAGGCCAAGGCTGCACGAGAATGGGAAAAAGAGATCGGGAGTACGGAAATAATTGATGACCCCGTCCGAATGTACCTGCGGGAGATAGGTAGAGTTGACCTCTTGAAAGCTCCGCAAGAGAGAGATCTTGCTCGCAAATTTGAAGGTAAACGGTTCGTTGAAAATAAAGAAGACGACCTGGAATTTGAAACAGAAATAGCTCCCAAAGCCAGAGAAATCGTCGGAGATATGCTTAGGACTGTTGTTGATAGTGAAGACATAATAAAAGCTATTCTTACTTCCAAGGAAGTTGCATTTGATGGTACGTTGCCCGATCTGATGGCTAATCCAGAAGTAAGAGAAGCAATAGATGGGATCTTTCAGGATGATTTACTTGAACAAATCTCCGCAATTCTTTCAGAACTGAAAGACGAAGATCCTCCAGAGACTGATGAACTGAAGGAAATGATAAAGCAGGCTTCTATAAACACTAGATTACTACCCGATGATATTTTTAAAGCCATCGATGGAACCCCGACTTTCGACGAATTGAGAGAGATACTAGCAGACGATAAACTTGCAGATAAAATGCAACCATATGAGCTTTTGTTTAGGCAGCATTTGGAACGCATTAAACAGAGGGGAGACGATGCCCAGCAGCATCTTTCAGAAGCTAACTTGAGGTTAGTTGTAAGCGTTGCCAAAAAGTACATTGGGCGGGGTATGTCCCTTCTTGATTTGATTCAGGAAGGTAACATAGGGCTTATTAGAGCAGTAGAAAAATTTGATTACAGGAAAGGTTACAAGTTCAGTACATATGCGACATGGTGGATTAGGCAAGCTATAACACGTGCTATAGCTGACCAGGCTAGAACGATTCGAATACCAGTACATATGGTAGAGACTATCAATAAATTGCTTCGGGTTACTAGAAGATTGGTTCAAGAGTACGGCAGGGAACCCACTAGCGAAGAAATCGGTCGTGAAATGGAAATTGCTCCAGATAAGGTGAGGGAAATTCTAAAAATATCTCAAGAGCCAGTATCTCTTGAAACACCCATTGGGGAAGAAGAGGATAGTCATTTAGGTGACTTTATTCCAGACACAGCTGCTTTAGCACCAGTTGAAGCAGCCTCGTACCAGCTTCTTAGAGAACAAGTTATTGATGTACTAGACACTTTAAATGACAGAGAGGCAAGGGTTCTGGAGCTACGGTTTGGCTTAGAGGACGGAAGAAGCCGTACATTAGAGGAGGTTGGAAAGGATTTTGGCGTTACCCGGGAGAGAATTAGGCAAATAGAAGCAAAAGCTCTTCGGAAGTTGAGACATCCGAACCGATCGAAAAAATTGAGGGACTTTCTAGAGAACTAAATGGTGCCTGAAGCGGCTCAGACTGATACTGCTTTGGGTGGTGCAGCAATAGGACCGGTCAGTAGCCGACCGACGGTAGCTGTAATAAAAACCAGTCCAGAAACGGTAATTTCAGACATAGGGTCGTGTATGCGACTTGCCGGGTACGAGTCATACCTTTCTAAGGACATTGCTACTCTGTTAAAGATTAATATATCGTGGCAACATTTTTATCCTTCCTGCTCTACATCTCCGTGGCAGCTAGATGGTGTAATAAATACCTTAAAAGAAGATGGATTTAAAGATTTGATTCCCACCCATAATGGAACGGTTGTGGTAGATGCGAGAGAGGGTGAAGTCAATAATAAGCACGATGTGGTGGTTAAGAGCCATGGGCTGGAAAGCGTACATCTTGAAGATGTTGAATGGGTTCCATTGTATTTCAACGAGGATTTCTTAGTCCTAGATAAAATTTATCCTGATGGCATTCATATACCAAAGTTTTTAATCGACAAAAATATAATTCATCTTCCCACGATGAAAACTCATGTTTTCACCACTATAACGGGTGCCATGAAAAATGCTTTTGGTGGATTGTTGAATTTTCAAAGACATTGGACACATTCGGTAATTCATGAGACCTTGGTGGATTTGCTAAGAATTCAAAAAAAAATTCATCCAGGCATATTTGCTTTAACTGATGGTACTTTTGCAGGATCGGGGCCAGGCCCTAGGGCGATGCGATGGCATCAAAAAAATGTTTTGTTGAGCGGATCTGATCAAGTTGCGGTGGATGCCGTGGCAGCCAAGATGATGGGATATGATCCAATGACTATAGATTTCATTAGGATAGCTGATGAGTACGGTCTAGGCTGTGGGCGAATTTCTGATATAAATATCGTTGGGGAAGATATTTCGGAGATAGATTGGCAATTTAAGAGTGGCAATACCTTGGCCAGTAAAGGCCAGAAGATGATTTACTGGGGTAAGTTAAAACCCTTGGAAAACATGTTGCTGAGGTCCAAAATAACACCGTTGGCTTATTTTGCTTCCAACTTATACCATAACGAATATTGGCTTAGGTTTATAGGCAAAAAAAGAATTGAAAAAGCCATGGGCACTGGATGGGGAAGACTTTTTCAAGACTATTAAGGGACCGGTTAAGAAGGTCTACTCTTCAGAGCTTTCTGTTTCATCGTCGCCCTCGGTTGATTCTGTACCTTCTTCAGTTTCGCCTTCTTCACCCTCTGCAATTTCCGAGTCCAGTCTTTCGACTCTTGGTGCGACAACACTAGCCACCATTTCTGAGGTTTCATTAATTATAGATACATTATCGCCAAGTTCTATATCGCTGACGTAAAGGTTTGTTTCGAAGTCGATTAGCAACTCCGCTTGCAAGATAATAATTTCTGGTATTTCGAGGGGAAGCGCTTCAACCGTAAGAGTTTGTAACGGCTGAAGTAAAGTTCCTCCCATTGTTCTGACAGCAGGGGAGGTGCCTTCGACAGAAACAGGTACTTGTGCTCGGACTGGTCTACCTTCCTGCACTTTCATAAAGTCTACATGCAAGACCTTATTGGTTACAGGGTGATACTGTACTTCTCGTATGAAACAAAGGTTACCTTGATCGCCATTTTCTACGTCTACTGTGACTGGTATATTGGTTCCAGCGTCGGTTATAACACGATCCAAAATTGCCGTGTCACATTGGAGCGAACTAGATTCTATTTCTGGTCCGTACATATGGACAGGAGTTAGTCCGTTATTCCTAAGCTCGGATACTTTTTTACCTGTAACTTCTCTTTTGCTCACACTTAGATTCAGATTATTCACCTGAAAAGCTCCTGTAATACCATTGTTTTGGATCCAAAATACATTTCTTTATTTGTCGAAACCTATACATTTTATCACAGGGGATTAGCTGGTACATGCATTACAAGGGTCTATATGAATAACTCCTTGATCCTTTCTGCGACAATTTCTTCTTCACCAACTTTAAGCCCAAACATATGTATTGCTATGTAGTCGTCCCCGTCTCTTACCCTTGTCCATATAGGAGGATCACCCTCCTTTAATGTTTCTACTAGTTTTTGCGCTGACATTCCCGTAATAGTTTCATCTATCCTTAATTCCACTCCAAAAGGTTGATGCCCGATGATGTTATTAATCATCGTCGTACTGATCCCTGGTATATCCGAGAGAATATTAATAAATTTCTGACTTCTATTTTCAATATCTGCCAATCTTTCTTCATGGTTTATAGTCATCCAATTTTTAACTGCTGCAACCACACCCACCATTTCTTGTCTATCGACCTTATGTGGTCTTCCTATCCCACGAATTCTTCTTCCTTCATATCCTACAAATGATTGTTTGGATATTTTTCTAATCATTTCTTCACTACCAAAGGCTAGGCCAGTGGATTGTGAGGCCCCCATGTACTTGGCTGCAATGCATTGAAAATCTGCTCCCATTTTGACGTATTTGCCAAATAAGTCCAAAGGATATATTTGACCTGCCGCGTCGACGAGCACAGGCAAATCATTGTCGTGGGCAATTTGAATTGTTTTTTCTAGTGAAAGTGCATTAGGGTCGTGCTCCTGCTCAACCATGTAAAAGTGTACGGCGGCTGTTTTTTCATTTATGGCATTTTGTAGATCGTCGGCTGAAGTCCCTTCCTCCGAACCGAATTCCACCAACTTAGCTCCTGAGGCTTCCAGGCATCTGTCATACCAATATCGTTGTCTCTTTTGGATGAGAATTTCATTTTTCATCCCAGTTGTATCTGGTAATTGCTCAATTAGGTTGTCATTCTCTCCGGCCATGACCGCAGCTGCAGCCAAAGTCAAAGCTGAACCAGCACCAGAGGTTATGTAAGCGGCTGGGATTCCTACCATATCGGCTATTGCAGCACCGGCTTTTTCTTCTAATTCCATTAGAGGTATGTAGGAATCTCCTGCGAGTGCCATTGCTTCTCTAACCTCTGGGATAGGTGTTGAGCCGCCTAGCATTGTTACACTGCCTATCGCATTAATAATCGGAGTAGCTCCGAGCTCCTTATAGATACTGCCCAAATTTTCTGAAACCATTGTCGTCCTCCCAAATTTTGACCTACTTTTGCCATCAATTCGTGTGGCAAAGTCTAATTTTATATTTATAAAATTGAAATACCCAATAAGTAACCTACTCCATATGTAAAGGTGGCTGCTAGGCCACCTGCCACCAGCATCCTTGCCGCGCCAAATAGGATGTTTTTACCACTAGCTATAGATACAAGACCACCGACCATAAACAGAGCAATAGAACTAAATATTGCACTTATAGCAATTGAAGTGCCACCTGTGGAGAAAAGGATGGGGATCAATGGTACTGCGGCTCCTAAAGCAAAAGCCAATAAACTAGATATGGAGGCTTTCCATGGAGACCCCAAATCCTCTGGGTTGAGACCTAATTCCTCTTTTGCCATAGTGTCAAGGGCGCTGGCCGGATTTGACATAACAGCAGAGGCCACTTTTCTGGCAAGTTCTTCTTCCAATCCCTTGGCTCTGTATATTAGGACTAATTCTTCCTCTTCTTCTTCAGGCCACTCCTCTAGTTCTGCCCGTTCGGTTTCGATTTGATACTCGTATATTTCCCTTTGTGAGCGTACTGAAATGTACTCTCCTGTTGCCATTGACAAACTTCCAGCGATTAAAGCAGCTATTCCCGCCAACGCAATGAGATCTGGACTGTCACCTCCAGCTGTTCCTCCAGCTACTCCCATCATCAAGCAAAAATTTGAAACTAAACCGTCATTTACGCCTAAAACTGCTGCCCTCACGCTGCCACTATTGCCGTGACTGTGCCAGGATTCACTGATAATTTGACGATTACCATCACCAAGAGCCATTTTTGAAAGTATTCTAGCGTGGTCTTTTTCTTCCGCTAAAAGTTCTTGGCCGTCAACCTCTCCAATATATGCACCTATTTCTTTTGATTCTATTCGAGCTAACCATGGCAGTACCTTGTTCGGCCCAAACATAGAACAAATTAGCCTTATGTAGATGAGTTTTGGAGTGTTATTTTGAAGGACTATATTGGTTGAGTTATTGCCCAATTTTTGGTTCCAATGTTGTGCGTGCCTAATTTCCGATTGAGATAGTTGTTCAAAAATCTCAGATCTTTCCGGGTCGGACTCAAACCTAGACAGTATCCTATACATCGATGCCGCCTCGATTTCCGATTGTAGAAATTTTCTATATCGCCTGGCCTCTGATTTGGAAAGGGGAGAAGACATAGAGGTTAATCTTTAAGTAATTTGGATCGTATTGATTTCAGTCTGTTCATATTTTCTTCATCAGGACCATCCCCTTCAAACCCCGGTACTTCCAGGAAAAATGGGACTTCAGAAAAGGCGGGTTCTCCCAGAATGGCTTCAAACCCTTCTATTCCTATGTAGCCCTCACCAATGTTTTCATGCCTATCCACTCCAGAACCAAATTCCACTTTTGCATCGTTGGCGTGGACCGCTACGAGTCTTTCCAATCCTATCTTCGAATCAAACTCTTCCATAACAGAATTTATAGAATCCTTCGATGCAATGTTGTATCCGGCAGCAAAACAGTGTTCGGTGTCTAGGCAAACCTTTAGGTTGGGATGGTCAACTGCTTTTATAATTGCCCCGATTTCTTCAAAAGAGGATCCTATATGAGACCCCATGCCTGCACTGTTCTCAATACACAACCACGGTGCATTTGGGGAGTTTTCTAGAACTTCGGTGAGACATTGCACAGCTTGACCAAGTACCGTTTCAAAACCCTTTCCTTTATGACTTCCTCCATGAAATATAACTCCTTCGGCACCAATTTGATCCGCGGTTTTCATATTATTTGTGAGAGATTCTATCGATTTACCAAGTTGGCCTTCATCGCCTCCTATATTGACTAGATAACTCCCATGTATGTAACAAGGTCCTATTCCCGTTTCCAAACTTTTTTCCTTAAAAAGGGCTACCTCCTCCTCTTTGGGGAAATTAAATCTCCAAGCCCTTGGGGATGACGCGAATATTTGTATACCCTCGGCACCAATCGCTTGCGCCCTATCTATGGATTTACTGAGTCCTCCAGAAGTAGATACATGCGCTCCAAGAATCATGTTAACCCCCCAATTGTATTGACCATTTAGTCCAGTTTATCATGGGGGTGATAGCTTGAATGTTCATGGCTGAAATAAGTTATTAAGATTATCTATAATTAGAAGTTTAAAATAATTTTCATCAAAAAGAATTCATTAAATGGAGCGTCCTATATGATGGTTAATACTGTGGCGATTATGAGTCCAGGAGACATGGGTCATGCTGTTGGGCAAGTCTTGTCTGAAAGTGGTATAGATGTGATCACCTGCACAGATGGGCGAAGTCAAAGAACCAAGAATCTAGCCGAAATGGCGGGGTTAAGACAAGTTGCTACTTTGGAGGATATGGTAATCCAAGCCGATCTGGTTTTGTCGATTATGGTTCCCTCGAAGGCTATGAGTTTTGTTAGAGAAATCTCACCTCATTTTGAATCGAGTAAAACACCAACTTACTTTGCTGATTGTAATGCGGTATCTCCTCAATCGGCATTGGCTATGGCAGAGGTGATAAACCAGGCTGGAGGTAAATTCATCGATGGTGGAATAATAGGAACTGCCCCTACAAAGGGAGATACGCCTCGATTTTATGTTTCAGGACCTGATGCATCATTAGTGATGGAGCTGGACGGCAGAGGGATAATAGTAAAAGCTATAGGCAATAAAGTTGGGCAAGCTTCAGGTATTAAGATGTGCTATGCAGCTTTAACAAAGGGGACTAACACACTTCATGTTGCTTTGCTAACGGCGGCGAGCCGGATGGGGTTGACTGATGACCTTAGGAAGGAATTTGAATTCAGCCAGAAATCCCATTTAGCTGCAATGGAAAAAGGAATTTCTCGTCTACCGGCAAATGCCCATAGATGGATTGGAGAGATGGAAGAGATAGCAGCCACCTTTGAGAATCTAGGTGTCACGCCAAATTTTCATAAAGGTGCCGCAGAAATTTACAAAATGTTAAATTCAACTCCTTTTGCTAAAGAAAGTCCGGAAACCATAGACAAAGACAGAACAACTTGGGACACAATTGAGGCCGTGTCTAAGATAGCTGATTCTGATGGATAGTATCTGAAAGAAATGAAGAGTTTGATATTAAAAGAACCGGGTGAAATACCTGAATTTCAGGTTGTCGATGCTCCTGAACCTACCTTGGTACCGCAAGGGGTGATCATAAAGGTTGCAGCTGCTGGTGTATGCCATCACGACATATCCGTGATGGATGGAACTTTGAGAAGGGGAACCAAAAAAAACGTTGTATTAGGCCATGAAATTTCTGGCACCGTAGTTGATGTAGGCAGTGAAATAGAAGATTTCCATCTGGGAGATAAAGTAGTAACTACCCTAACGACCTCTTGTGGGGTGTGCGACATTTGCATCGATGGGCAGGAATATATTTGTGAATATGCTCTAGGCTATGGGCACGGAATCAACGGCGGATTTACTGAATATCTATTGGTGAAAGAACAAAACTTGGTGAACGTTGGAAGTTTGGATTTAATTCAAAGTGCTCTTTTGTCCTGCCCAATTGCTGTAACTATTAAAGCCTTGTTTGATAAGACACTATTGAAATCACACGAATCTTGCGCAGTTTTTGGTGCTGGTGGGGGACTAGGTATACATGCAGCTCAGATAGCCCAATCTGTTTCAGGTAATTCAATGGCGTTTACTTCTTCTCCTAATAAATTGGAGAAAATTTCCCAATATGGGATAGAACAACTTTTTTTACTTGATGATGGGATTGATCCCATTGATTTAGTAATGGCATTAACAGATGATGAAGGTGTCAATGTGACTTTCAATCCCGTGGGTTTAAACTTGTTGAAAAGCTCAATCGGCGCTCTGAAATATGGCGGTAGG
>ENA-UPTF01000126-UPTF01000126.1-marine-metagenome-genome-assembly--contig:-NODE-126-length-52019-cov-5.523969_pt1 | contig 52019 bp, 54 predicted proteins | sample MGYA00238166_ERZ767019 | MGnify/ENA primary metagenome ERZ767019 (study PRJEB28930, sample SAMN06266391) | marine metagenome | isolation source: Sea water from 250 m depth | place: Atlantic Ocean | study... | reverse complement strand
TCGCCGAGGTTTATAGCGCACTCGAACGCGGAATTCTGGACGCCGGCGTAACAGGGGCCAGTCCGGGCTACGCTCAGCGATGGTACGAAGTCACAGAGTTCATGAACGGCGGGCTATACAGCTTCAACTCCACTACAAACGTAATCAATGAAGGCGTTTGGAACGAAATTCCTGCCGACCTCCAACAGATCATTTTGGAAGAAGGCGCGAAGCTAGAATTGGAAGCTCTACGTATAGCGGCAATCCAAAACAAAATGGGAATCGCACGTAACGTAGTGGCTGGTTTGGACCATGTTGAGTTCTCAGACGAGCTCAATGACCACAGCTTCAACGTAGCTGCCATGCAGCATGTAGTCCCAGCTTGGGTGAACCGTGTCGGCGGTGCCGATCATCCAACAGTTACAGAGATATTTAATAAAAAGGTAGGACCTGTCATCGGACTAGAGATCGTGGCAGATGACTCCGAACAAGGTTTTTCTGTCAACAAGACCAAGTAAAAAACTCTAATCAGGTTTTTTAAGAAAGACCCGTCCAGGTAAACTGGACGGGTCTTTCTTTATCTACTAAATCTCCTGCAGAGTGTGGTAAACCGTCAAATCCAATAGGCAATCGGTTATAGATGAATACAAAGAGTAACGTTACCTGGTTAAAATAATACGACATTAGCAATTGTGAAACCGACCCAGCGTTCGTCACAACTAACTCATCAAGGATCAATGATTTATGGATCTCCATGATGTACCTTATCTATCTATCGCTCAACTGAGTGAACTGATCAGATCAAAAGAAATTTCATCGCTGGAAGCAACTGATGCTTATCTAGATCGCATTTCCCGTATAGACGGTATCCTAAATTCTTATATAACCGTGACTCATGAAGAAGCTCGCAAGTCGGCTGTTGAGGCCGACGAATCCATCGCGGATGGAAATTATCACGGCCCACTCCACGGGATACCACTAGCCGTCAAGGATCAATTTTTCACCAAGGGTATAAGGACAACAGCAGGATCAAATCTATTGTCGGAATTTATTCCAGAACAAGACGCTGTCGTCGTCGAAAAATTGAAGGCGGCTGGATCTGTGATTTTAGGCAAACTCAATCTCAGCGAATTCGCCCTAGGTGAAAGTTTCTCTCATCCCGCGGGTACACCAAGAAACCCATGGGACTTAAACAGAAATCCGGGCATTTCTAGCAGCGGTTCCGCTGCAGCTACATCCGCGTTTCTCTGTGCGTCCGCCCTGGCTGAGGACACAGGAGGGTCAACTCGAATTCCAGCGGCATGGTGTGGTCTAGCTGGACTACGTCCCACTTGGGGTCGAGTCAGTAGACGGGGTGTAATACCCGTCTCTTGGTCCATGGACACAGTCGGACCGGTCGCCAGGACCGTCGAAGATTGTGCGATCACATTCCAGGCAATCGCTGGGTATGACTCAGAGGATCCCTATTCTTGGGATACACCAGTCCCGGATTACCGTTTAGGATTATCCGGAGGTGTTTCCGGATTAAAGATAGGGGTATTGAAAGAAAAAGTTGCATTTGGGAACTTAGAACCCCAGACTCTTGAAGCTATGCACACAGCTATAGACCAATTGAAATCCTTAGGTGCAATTGTCGAGGAAGTGTCTATACCATCTGTCGAATGCGCCGGAGTGGCTTCAAAATGTATTACTGACATGGACGGTGGGTACTTGCACCACGAAAGGCTAAAAACTCGGGCTCAAGAATATGATCACAACTCAAGGGTTCGCCTTATCACAGGAATACTTACGCCAGCGCAATCATACATAAAAGCCCAGAAACTTCGGAAGATTGTGAGAGATGATATTCTCGAAACCCTTTCCAGAGTGGATGCGCTGATCCTACCAACGTCACCTGGCCCGGCCCCGAATATTCCAGAAAAGGCAGGGATAGCTAATCAAGAAGACGCCCAGAGTCGCATCTCCGGGGTACGAAACTTCACCGGAGCATTCAATTTGGCCGGTTTACCCGCCTTATCTTTGCCTTGTGGGTTCACGTCAGAGAACTTGCCGTTATCCATCCAGATGGCAGGACGCCCAATGGAAGAAGAACTACTTTTTCGTTTAGGCCATACTTACCAGCAAATAACTGATTGGCATTTGCGGCGGGCTCCTGAACCTGTCGATTAACCTTGAACAAAGTTGTGTACAAGAATAGATGCCTTAAATTTTCAACCGGCAACTGAAAGAACGATATACCTAATACAATTCGATACAAATCAACAGACACTTACCTTAACGAGAAGCAATTAGGAGCGCGACGCTTTGCCTTTTTCAAACCATCCTCTTGAGAAATATAGTGCGGAAGCTTATCAAACAGCTACCGTCGTTGCGTCTTCGGAACGAAACCGAACAAACCTCAATTTATATTATCTGATCGCATCTTTTTTAATTCTTATATTCACGGTCACTAGTTGTAACGGTGAGAGTAATACCGAAGTTATCACAGCAGAACCGCCTGGAATCCGTTATGAGATTGCCCGCTATAGCCAACATATCAACGAGCCAACGCCAGTCAATTACGCAGATTTAGGACACTGGCCTCCTACGTCTGGTCACCATTGGCCTAGGTGGGCAAAATGTGGGTTCTACGAAGAAGAATTACCAGATGAACTAGTAGTTCACAATATGGAACACGGAAATATTGTAATCAGCTATAACCTTATCAACCAAAAAGACATCGATTCATTGAAAAAATCGTTCTCGGACATTTCTTTAAGTGAACTTTGGGGTGTAGCACGTTTTTATAGTCGTATACCTGAAGGCCAAATTTCATTATCGACTTGGGGAGTGACAGACTCTTTCACTGATATCGACACTCCTAGGATACGTAGATTTTTCGAAGCCTATCATGGAATCCTGGGACCTGAAAAAATACCTTGTGAAGATCATCCCAAATAGATTTGAATCCAATCAAGTACAAAACGCTATAAAAGTCCTGATCTCGAGAATGGAGGCCGAACCAACGACCGCCTAGTCATGATGTTCATACAACGGCCTTCATATGTCCTAGGCAAGCCGGTCAACAAATAAGCATCGAATTACCGCAAATCAAATCGGCGAAGGCGTTTTGTTAGAAGAATCAATCAAGATTGCGGCAATCATCCTCGCTTCATTCGTGGGATTTACTGTCTCGGGTGTAGTTGGCATGGGTGGAGGGTTAGTAGCTCTTCCCGTACTAATCTGGGTCCTCGGTGTAAAAGAGGCAATACCGTTACTTTCAATCGCTCAGTTCATAGGATCTGTGTCACGGGCATATGTTCACAAAGATACTATCGATTGGAAGGTCGTCGGTTATTTCGCTTCAGGTTCAGTGCCGGTGGCATTGATTGCGAGTTTCATATTCGTTTTTATCGACTCTACGGTTATCGTCAGGATATTAGGAGGAATGCTTATCTTGATGGTGATCTATAGTCTGCTACCAGTATGGCGAAATTTCCGTATGCCACTCAAGGGATTTGTTCCTGTAGGTTCTGCCACCGGCTTTATCTCGGGATTATTCGGTATTCCGGGTCCATTTGCCACAGTTTTTTATCTTTCATACGGTCTGTCTGCCAGCGCGTATGTAGGCACATCATCGGTTGGATACGGATTGATCCAATTGCCCAAAGTATTAATTTTTGGATTAGACGGGCTTTTCACCGTCCAGTCAATCTTAATCGGAATAGGGCTTGGGATAATAAGCATAGTCGGGGCATTCCTAGGGAAAATGCTTCTTGGACGAATACCAGCGAGAGTCTTCACTACTTTGATCACTGCGATACTATTAGTATCTGGTGTATCACTGATGGTAAATCCTTGACCAAACTGTGAGTTAACGGCCAACGTTGATCCGTGAACCCAACGCTCGGTCTCAATGATAGAAGATCATCAACTCTACAATATCCTGACTTACAAAGCTCAATGAGGTAAAAGTATGATTTTCGGTGTTATGTTAATCGGCCCGTTCGACGGGGAAATAGAGCCTCAGGAAATCTACCGACATTCTTTGAACCAGGCCCAGGTAGCGGTAGAGAACAATTTCGATGCTCTTTTCACTGCACAGCACTACGTTTCTGGGCCAGCAGCAGCGATGATGCAGCCGCTGGTTCTCTTGTCTAACATGGCAGCACTCTCCGAAGGTCTTTATACAGGAAGCGCGATATTCCTGCTGCCGCTTCATCATCCATTGGCCGTAGCAGAACAGACGGCCACTTTAGATATCGTATCAGGAGGAAAGTTCCTGTTTGGAATCGGTCAAGGATACAGGGACCTTGAATTCGAATCTTTTGGGATCCGTAAAGAAGACAGAAGCAGAAGGATGATCGAAGGAATCGAACTTATCCGTAAACTTTGGACCGAAGACAACGTGGAATTCCAAGGAGATTTTTTCAAAATCAGATCTGCGACAATCGCTCCTAAACCGATCCGGTCTGGAGGACCTCCTGTTCTTGCAGGCGCAGATATCTTAAAAACCGTAGAGCGAGTCCCATCATTTGCAGACCACTGGATCGCAAGTCGCCGACATACCAAACCATTCCTCCGGCAGGCTGTTCCTGTTTACCAAAAAGCATTGAAACAACACGGCAAAGATTACAGAGGCCTTTTCGTGTTTAGAGACCTCTGCGTAGCAGATAACTCTATCGAGGCTGAAAAAAGGATTAAAGATGCATACGAAAGGATGTACCAGGTATATGACAAGTGGGGGCAACCAGGTGAGCGCTATGATCTCGAATTCGACCAGTTAAAAAAAGACCGTCTGATCGTTGGCAGCCCTGATGAAGTCGCAGAGCAAATCGTCGAGTACCACAGGGAGTTTAATATCGGAGCCATGAATTTCTGTGTCCATTGGCCTGGAATGGATCCGCAATTTACTCTCGAAACCATCAAATTATTCGGAGAGAAAGTCATACCAGAAATAAAGCGAACTCTTGGTGACGACGACATGTTCGCATAATGCAGTTGCTCACACGATATCCTGTATCGATATTAACTACAAAAGGTTAGCCCCGCGAAGAAATTCAGAGGGCTAACCTTTTAGCACTTTCGAAAGGACTTACCGGCTGAGAATCAGTCGCCTCTCGTCTGGTCAAGAACCAAGGGGAATAGCGGACTCCGTTACGCTGGAACGTGGTTCTTCAAATACGCTCTTACCGAAGAGATCGTATCGGCAAGAACTGCCGGATCCTCTTTCCAAGGATACACTGTGGACTCAGCATTCGGAGCGAGTTCGATGACCTCAATGGCAGCTTCGTAAGAATGCGATGGAGTGTTATCTGGCATGACCAACATCGGAGTTTGGCACGACCTGACAAAGTCACGTGACACGCTGTATACGAAGTCGGCGGAATCTCGACGGTAAAGATTATGGAGGTAAGAGTCAATGCTCTCTTTGGTAATCTCAGGCCGCTGAGACATCAACTCTGGCGCCCATATATCCCGCCCAGAATCATACATAGAGTCTGGGAAAGCAGGATTACTCCCAACAGGCTGGCAAAGTATTCCTGCCATTATCCTCTCGGGCGCCCGCTCCATGAGTTTCAGGGCAAACGGTCCGCCAATACACAAGCCCATGAACAAGAATTTATCTATGCCCAGGTGGTCCATAAGTGCCAATTGGTCGTCTGCAAAAGCTCCCCACGGATCATCGACTGGTACTGGACCGGAAGATGATCCGCCGTTAGCGTTGCGTTGATCCATAGTAATGCACCGGAAATCCTTGCTGTACTCCTCGAAAGCATTAAACACTTGGCCAGGCCATCCCTTGGCTACAGAGTTCAACCCTCCGCCTGGTGTTATCAGAAATGGAAATCCAGTACCCGATTCTTCATAGTGGATAGTGACGTCACCTTTTGTAAAACTCGGCATCTTAGTTCCTCTTAGAATATTCGTATTGTCCATCGGATTATATAGGATTCAAGATTCCAGGATTTGGACTCAGATTTCAACCAGCAATTAATCAAACAGAATGGCCGGCTCTACGGGCATAAATCGGCGCAAGAACAGACCTTGGTCTTGGCCAAAGTTTCGGTAATACGGTTGTGCGGAGCTAAATACTAACCTCTTGTTTCCAAACCCTACGCCGAGGTGGTTTAACTAAATCCAAGACCCAACCCTCGAATCAACATGGTGGTCTTCTATTTCCGCGGATTAAGCCTACAATTAGCTAGGAATACAACTCTCGCGGAGGCCCGAACTACCATGAAAGCAAAAGGTATATCCCATATTGCCGTTTGTGTACGTGACTTGGATCGATCCTTGGAATTCTACCGTGACATTCTTGGGATGACTGTAACCTTAGACGCGATTCAAGACACCAGAGGCGGCTCCAGGACTCAGACATACAAACATCAACGAGACAGGCGTCGAGTAGCACATGTACACTGGAATGACGGCCAGGAGCCGTATCTCGTTATGACATGTCATCCCGGAGACCAAGCAGATGGCAACCCGATCAAGCTCGACCAAATCGGCGTAAGTCACTTCTCTTTCACAGTAGATGACTTGCCTGCATTTGCCGATGAGCTCATAGCAAAAGGAGTGGAGATCCCGGGCGGCATAGACACCTTCAAGAATTCCCATGGAAACCTAAGCTCATTCTATGTACTGGACCCAGACGGAATCCTTGTGCAGTTTGACTGTGGGACAGGTGGATAATTATTCGTCATATAATCGATGTACCAAATCGCCAGTATGGAGCTAGATAATGGACGTATATGAAGCTATAAAGTCCCGCCGTACGGTGCGCGACTACAAGCCCGATCCGATTCCAGAAGATTTACTGCACAAAATCTTGCAATGTGCACGGTGGTCTCCAAGTTCCAGCAATACCCAGAAATGGTCCTTCATTGTCATCCGAGACAGAGCGACCTTGGAAACCTTAGGTCAGATCGCTACTCAAGGTCCTTTCATCGCTCAAGCGCCGCTGGTTATTGCGGTGGTGATGGATGACGCCCCGCGACCCCAATTGGACGCCGGAAGGGCATTACAACAAATGGAATTGATGGCCTGGTCTGAAGGTGTGGGCATGTGCTTCGTAGGCGTCCGGGAGGCTGAACAGCAGAAAGCCGTGAAAGAACTGCTAGAGATCCCAGACAAAATGGAGTTGGTAACGCTGCTACCGTTCGGGTACCGGGCCGATATTCCCAAGCCCGCGGGGACGCCTCGCAAACCAATGCACGAAATCATTCACTGGGAAAAGCTTGGCGGTACAAGGGGATGATCTGGTGATTATGGAGAAGCGGAATGCTAATTCGCTAAGTCTGCGATTAACACCCACATCGGCAAGCTGCCGACTTCGTAGATCTCCAGACGAGACAGCGCACCAGAACGTTGATCGACTCGGAAGCTGATCATACTGCCTGCCTCTAGGCTAGTCACATATAGAAAATTTCCCGTGGGGTCTAGACCGAATGCCCGTGGAACCGGTCCAACGGGAGTCCAACCTATGGACGTCAACATACCACTTTCCTCGTTGATCAAAAACGAAGCTATGCTATCGTGGCCCCTGTTGCCAACATACAGATACTTACCCTCAGGGTGCATCTGTATTTGCGAACACAGTCTCCTGCCGCTATAGCCCTGGGGTAGCGTCGATATAGTCTGACATGCGGTCAGCGTACCTTTGTCAGGGTCAAGCGAATAGACGGTAACACTTCCACCCTGTTCATTGGACATATACATGAGATCTTTCTTCGGGTGGAAACGATAATGTCGAGGACCGTCCAAATCTTTGGGCTTAATCTCAGGTGGGTCATTCGGGCTGAGGTGCCCAGTATCCGCATTAAACTGATATTGGTGCACGGTGTTCAACCCTTCCTGTCGACCCTCAGGCAACCGAGCTAACCCGCCAGACCCATTAGCGATGTGTGGTAGATAAGCGTAGCGATTGGAAGGGTCCGTCATGAAACAATGAGCCCCAGAACCTGTCTCAAGCCATTCAGTTGCGGTCCCTCCCACAGCTCCTTCGTCATCTATCGGGTGAACAGCGCAATAGCCAGCTTGGTAATAGGCAGACAGGACATGTCTGCCAGTGTGGTCAGTAGACACATAGCACGGTTCCCCACCCAAATCCACATCTCCTGTATGGACCAAATCGCCGTTGCTCTGATCGATTGAGTAGCTAGATAATTGCAGACTGTCACGCCTCCCAACATACAGCGATGTATGCGCGGGATTGAACGCAAGCGGTGCAGGTCCGCCGGATATGTCGACAATCCCATTAGGTGTTAGAGCACCCGATTCAGTATCCATCAAATATCGGACGATCCTGTGATCACCCTGTAGGGAAACATACATCTGGAATGCCATGAAACCTCACTAGTCACCTATATCTCACGGGTCGATATTACAGCAAAACCGTGGCTCGCCAAGGTCAGTTAAGTATAATACCCGCCGTACAAATCAATATCTACATAGCGAATATAATACATAGGTTAATATTAGATCACGTGGTATATTTGTGTGCGTGGATTCCAACGAACACACCTCAAATCCGTCTCCGCTCTCTAACCTAAGAGAAACCCTAACTTACCCTGGCTGGAAGGTGGTTGGCGCTTGTTCATTCCTAGCCATCTTCGTAGGTAGCATTTTCGTCTATGGTTTCCCGGTATTCTTTCTCCACATTCAGCGCGATCTCGGTCTAAGCAGCGCTGCGACATCGTTGATTTTCGCATTAGCGCGAGGCGAAGCCGGCATAGCTGGGCCGATAACTGGTTGGATAGTGGACAAGTTCGACTCCAAGCCGATTATCATCTTCGGAGGATTGATGGTAGGAGGCGGATTGGCGATCCTATCGATAGTCCACACATACTGGATATTCCTAGTGGTGTTCATCGGTATGGTGGCAGTCGGAAACAACACCAGTTTTGGCCAAACATTCTTGGCAGTCATCAACCGGTGGTTTGTTAAGCGAAAAGCGGTCGCCATGACCCTCGTCATCACCTCCTACACAATCGGAGGCGCTTTCATGGTACCGCTGCTATCCCGCGGAGTAGAGGCTCTAGGATGGCGTACGGTACTCCTCTACGCAGGTATCTTCGTGGTCGTACTTTCCATACCCACATCGTTATTCATCAAGCGTTCACCCGAGAGCGTTGGGATCGATATCGACCAATCGACCGAGGCACCAGACAGGCCAACCTCTGCCGCCGACCGGGCCCGCATCGCGGAGAGCGATTTCGGAGTAAACGAAGCACTTAAGACCACTACTTTCTGGTTGATGCTAACCGCTAGTTCGCTACGTATATCAGTCACCAGCGGCATCCTGGTACACGCTATACCCATCATGACCTGGAGAGGTCTCAGCGAGCAGTCGGGCGCTGACTTAGTCGCCCTACTCTTCTTCATCGCTATACCATCCCGGCTCTTCTTCGGCCTTTACAGTTCTGGAATCCAAACTCGATATATCTTGTCCATGGGAATGGCATTCGGGACTCTGGGCTTGTTCACCTTGATATTCGTCGGCGCAGGCTGGGCAGTGTATACATTCGTTGCCGGAATGGCTCTATTGGAAGGAGCAACTACTCTCAACTGGGTACTTATGGGTCAATACTACGGGCGCCGCAATTTTGCCACGATAATCGGAATCATTACAGCCGTCTACAGCATGGGAATGCTAGCTTCTCCTTTATTCCTTGGCTGGATGTTCGACCAAACGGAATCATACCGAACCGGACTAATAATATTTCTGGTAATGTACGCATCAAGTTCTATTTTCTTCTTGCTGAGCAGACGTCCGATACGCCCAGCTAAAGTTGATCACTCTTCGAACGCCGGCTAGTAAACTGTTAATATCTGCAGATCAACCTGAATGGTCTCGGAGTGGTGTTGGCGCCAATAATAATTTTTGACTTGGGTGGCGTCCTGGTGAACCTTGACTGGGATAAAGCTTGTACTCCGCTCACAGATCTATCCGACCGAAGTTACGACTTTGTAATGTCAGAGATAGAGAATGGACCTATCGTAGAGTCGTCTATGCTAGGTCGGCTAACAACCCACGAATTCCATCAAGCTATCTGCGATAAGCTCCATGTCAATATCGAGTACCACGAATTCATAGAACTCTGGAACAGTATTCTTTACCTCGACTACGAGGTTGCATGCTACGTAGAGGAATTGGCCAAAAGCCACACCCTTATTCTCGCTTCCAACACCGATGGGATACATTTTCCCCACTGTATGGATAATTTCGACGTGCTCAAGGTATTTGACCAATGTTTTCTATCCCATGCCATGGGGTTACTCAAACCAGACCCAGCCTACTTCCATCAAGTGTTGTACGAACTCTGGGCATCGCCAGCCAATTGCATCTTTATCGATGATCGTATAGGAAATGTCCGCTCAGCACAGAGTCTTGGCATAAAGGGCCTAGTTTTCGAGTCACTAGATAAACTAAAGTCAGACCTTTCATCTCTCATTTAGATAACAGATACGTCTGATCAGGAGTCACCATGCCTCAATCAAGACCGGTACATTACTCTGACGCCGCGCAAGAAGTGCAGGCGGTGTATGACGATATCAAGTCGACCCGTGGAGTCGACGACGTGAACAACTTTTGGAAACACATTGCGAACCACCCATCGACACTACGCCGAACCTGGGAGAACGTAAAAGAGGCCATGGCGCCAGGTGCATTAGATTCAATGTTCAAGGAAATGGTCTTCGTGGCAGTTAGCGCCAGTAACGGTTGTGAATACTGCCTACGATGCCACACAGACGCGGCCCGCAAACAAGGTATGACGGACGATATGCTTGGGGAACTATTGGCGGTCGTGAACGTAGCCAGTCAATCAAATATCCTAGCCAACGGCTATCAGATCCCCTTGGATGACGACCTGAAAGACTGACAGTGTATAACCCTTAAAAGCCTGGATCACTTAACTGCAACCGAGCCTGCTGCTATATACTGGTCTGTCATATTTCCAGTACGAAGGAGCCATGATGGCAGACGTATTTGTCCTAGGAGGAGGCACTCCCACCCCCACCGAGTTCCGCTTCGGCAGTGCCCACGCCCTGCAAATAGGTGAAGAAGTCTTAATGTTTGATTGCGGCCCGGCCGCTACCCATAAGCTGGTGAAAGCTGGTCTCTATCCTACCCAAGTCAACAACCTTTTCTTCACTCACCACCACTTCGACCACAATATTGATTACCCTTGTTTCCTTCTCTGCCGTTGGGACCAAGCTGCCGGTAAAGGCTCTGAGTTAAACGTCTACGGGCCCAAACTAACAGAAGAGATAACCCAGAAGGTCATCGGTATCGGCGGAGCTTTTGAGTCCGATTGGCAAGCCAGGGTGAACCATCCCTACAGTCAACAGGTGTTCGTGAACAGAGGAGGGATCCTTCCTCGGGTACCGCCGGCACCCATTGCCAAAGACGTTGGAGTAGGAGAGGTAGCCCACGGCGATAATTGGAAGGTCACCTCCGCTTTGGCGCAGCACGTACAGCCCTATCTAGACTCCCTGGCATATCGGGTGGACACACCTGATGGCAGTGTGATCTTCACAGGTGACACAGAACCATGCGACACCGTCCTAGAGCTTGCCCGCGACGCCGACATGATGGTCTGCATGTGCTGGGACGAACAAGCGGTGATGGAGAACAACAACGAACACCGCGGGCAGTGTGGCACGACCGGCGCTGCAGAGATGGCCCAGGAAGCAGGAGTGAAACAGCTAGTCCTGGTTCATATGGGCCCCACCCTCTCCCGTGACACTCCATTCGATCGACACTACGAAGAAATGACACCGATATACGATGGTAAAATTACCTTTTCGGAAGAGCTGATGCGCATAGAAGTTTAAGGGTCTCCAAACCCATGCTAAACTAAGCTCCAAATACTGCCCTGGACATAAAACTGAGGGAAATCATGCAAGCAGAAATTGAGCACCTTTCCACGCCAGACTTGGAAGCGGGTCTAGAACTAATTAGGAATTCGCCCAAGAACCAAAGCGTACTCGATATGATCGTGAGTAGGCCCGAAGAAGACGCCCGCGAAATCATGGAGTTAGCAGACCTTGACGTAGTAGTAGGACTGGTAGGCGATACTTGGCAAGACCGGCCGAGCGCCCGAAGTGGTGATGGCAAGGCTCACCCTGACATGCAAATCACGTTAATGAACTCACGGGTCGCCGACCTAGTCGCCCAGTCCAAGGAACGCTGGCCTCTGTCGGGCGACCAGTTATTTGCTGATCTGGACTTGAGCAAAACCAACGTTCCCCCGGGCACCCGTATATCAGTAGGCAAAGCCGTCTTGGAGGCCACCGACCAACCTCATACAGGGTGCAAGAAATTCGCTTCGCGCTTCGGAGTTGATGCACTTAAATTCATCAGCTCACCCACGACTGAAGTACTCCAATTGCGAGGTATCAATCTCAAAGTCGTAGAGGGCGGAGAGATAAAACCAGGCGACATCGTTAAAAAGCTCTAAGCCATTCCTCAATCTAGAGCGCCAGGAGAATACATCATGACCACGCTTACTAACCCAGATACCGTCCAGATGGACAGACAGAAACTCGAACAGGTCAAACAGTTGTTCCACCAGCAGATCGACGAAGGCATCCATCCAGGTGCCGGACTGGCGGTCTACCGCTACGGTAATCTTGTGCTCGATATCCACGGCGGGACCGGAAAAGATAAACCAGTAGACGCAGAGACCATGTTTGTCCTCATGTCATCCACTAAACCATTGACCGCTTCATGCCTTTATATACTGAAGGAGAGGGGTAAAATCGCCTATGATGACCTTGTCTCCAAACATTGGCCTGAATTTGCACAAAACGGAAAAGAATCAGTCACCATTAGACACATACTGACCCACCGCGGTGGATTTCCTGAGACTCCGGCATCCCTTCCATGGTCCGACTGGCCCGAATGGAGCAAAGTGACACGAGCTATGGAACAAGCGCCGACCATCTACACTCCTGGGGAGACCTTGGCCTACCATCCAATTAATTATGGTTGGGTCATAGCCGAAATCGTGAGACGCGTAGATGGACGCACATTCGACCGATTCCTGGCCGAAGAACTGACGGCTCCGTTAGGATTGGATAACGCCTACGTTGGTCTCCCTAAAGGCCAAGAAGGCAATGTCTCAACAATGCACCTCATGGAAGATGATGCAGATCCCAATGGGTATAGTGCCACATTCAGCGAACCGTCCGTTTGGGGCTCTATCGTACCCGGTGCCAACGGCATCGCCTCTGCTGGTAACTTGGCTCGATTCTACGCAATGATGGAACGCAAAGGTTCGCTCGATGGAGTCACAATCATTAAGCCTGCTACTGTTGAAGAAGGGATCGAGTTCCAAGTCGAAGGAGTAGATAAGTCCATCGGTACATTCACCCAACGATCATTAGGTATGGCTCTAGCAGACGAGCGAATGGGCCAGTCCTCCGGAAACCCATTAAAAACCTTTGGGCACGGCGGCGCAGGAACTTCGATTGGGTGGGCGGACTTGGATTCCGGCCTTGCCGTAGGCTACATCACCAACGGTTTCCGAGGGTCAGTCACCAACAACGCCAGATTAGCCGCGATATCCCAAGCCGTCCGAGACGCATGTGACTAGGCCTTTTGCGTGGAACATTTCACAGGTCCATGACAGTTAGGTGCATCACTTCGAAGTGAGACCAGGACGGTCACGCTAATCCATCACGATCACGCATTTTCCAGTCTTTGACCCATCAAACTCCTGGAATGCTTCAATAGCCTGGTCCAACGAGTAACGATGGGTTATTAGACTCTTCAGTGGGGCTTTAGTATCTACGAAGAAGCGTTCTATCTCGATCAGCTCTGCTTTGCTGAAAGTCCATGAACCAAAGACAGTAGCGACCTTGAATATGACGTCGCGATTGAAGTCAATCTGGGCCGGGCCGCCAATACCCACGTAGCATGCCCTACCGAAAGGCCGAATACATTCTAGTGTCTCCTGTCGAGCCTGAGGGTTGCCCGAGGTCTCTAAAGCTGCCGTCGCACCCAGACCGTCTGTCAGTTCCCGTATAGCTTCAACAGCATTCACTTCTAAGGGGTTGACGACCTGGTCCGCTCCAAGCTCTTTGGCCAATGCGAGGCGCTCGGGAACGACATCCACTGCTATTACTCTGGCACCCATAGCTTTAGCCGATAACGTACCGCTCGCCCCAACCGGACCTTGCCCAAATACGACCACCGTGTCTCTTCCAGATATCTCCATCTTCTTAAGGCCGTTCCAAGCGGTTCCAGTGCCACAGGAAATGGCCGCACCTTCCTCAAAAGACAGATCATCGTCTAGTATCACCAAACTTCGCGATGGGACTACGATGTAGTCCGCATTGGCTCCATGTCCCGTGCCACCTCCAAACGTAATCCGACCATGTACGCAGAGCTGCTCATAGCCCATAGAGCAATTCTCACAGACACCACAACCAGCGTAATGGTGGCAGATAACGCGGTCTCCGACCTTGATGCCAGGAGGGGCACCGGGTGATAACTCCTCAATTACACCGCAAGGCTCATGGCCGGTGATCATATCGGTTGGCTCCGAACCTCGGTACCGATGTAGATCTGTGCCGCAAAGTCCGGACGCCCGTACCTTTAGCACGGCTTCGCCTGGACCGGCGTGTGGGTCTGGAAATTCCCTGATTTCAGCTTGTCGGTTGCCAGGAAAGGTGACTCCACGCATCTCGATTCTCCTGCAGTTGATTGCGGGTATTCTACCGATTTGACCGCTACAGCGCATTTCTAGACTATGTTACGGCGAAAGTCACTTTCGGAATATCAATTCTATAAGCTAACTTAAGTTTCTTGCGAATATAGCCCGGCGGATATTCAGTGGCATCACTTTTATCCCAAAGATGGCGAAGGTTATTTCGCAATTAGATAACGGTGCTACTATTTAAGATGTTGTTTAATAGTGATACAGCTTATCAACACTACCGAAAATTCACGCAACATTTATTTTGGATTATATCAATATTGTTTTTGGAACCCCGCTGCCAATCTGCCATAATAACCGCACTTAGCCTCTCACACTGAGTTCATGAAACAGAAACCTATCGAAGACCGATTCCACAACGCCCGGAACGACCAATCCCTAGTGGTTATAGAAGGGTTCCATCCCCTGAAACACGCGATCCGTTTCGGAGTAGATTTGCTCGAAATCGTAAGCCCTGATCTTGACGGATTGAAGGCGCTACAAGATGAATACGCGCCTGACATCGGGAGCCAAATAAGCGAACACGTTAACTGGGTTTCCAACGACGTATTCAACCTCCTCGGCCCGTCCAGGCCTCCGACCAGTGTCATGGCCATCGCTAAACGTCCAATAGTCGAGTTGGCCAAGATGCTCAAAGATCCTAACCCAGCCCCGGTAGTCCTGTTAGAGAATCCCAGAAACCTATTTAATATCGGAGCAGCAGTACGAGCTGCCGCTGCCGCTGGAGCGGCCGGGGTGATCAACACCGGTAACCTCGACCCCTGGAAACCTGCCGCACTGACCAGTGGAGTTGGACTGCAATTCGCCTTACCAGTCGGCCGGTCCGAACACATCCCTAAATGTGATCGCGCGTTAGTCGCTGTAGACCTAGGAGGAGAGTCGCTATCAGATTTTCAACTACCAGACCGTGCCCTCCTCGCATTCGGCACCGAGCGGCAAGGATTGACTCAAGAGCTTTTAGACGCAGCCGATAAACGAGTGTCTATCCCCATGGAGAACGGCGTTTCCAGCCTCAATTTGGCAACGTCAGTGGCGGTGGTGCTCTACCACTGGAAATTGAGACAGTAACTCTTCACATCATCACAATAAGGAGATGTCATGAACGCAAGAGACTTGGTTGGCTACGGCACCAATCCCCCAAAATTTACTTGGCCTAACGGAGCAAGGATCGCCGTGTCAGTGGTAGTGAACTACGAAGAAGGATCAGAATATTCCATCCTAGACGGCGACCCTAAAGGCGAGTCGGGTGGCGAATCTCCGTCTCCGATGGGTCCAGGTGAAAGAGACCTGGCCAACGAGTCATTCTTTGAATACGGCAGCCGAGTAGGCGTCTGGAGGTTGATGAATATTTTTGACAAGTACAACATCAAAAGTACTTTCTTCGCCTGCGCCCTGGCTCTAGAACGTAACCTTGAGGTAGGGCCAGAAATCGTGCGTCGAGGCCACGAGGTAATGGGGCACGGAAACCGCTGGGAAGAATACTACAAGATGGACCGAGATTCAGAACGGGAGGCTATCCGACAGGCGGTCGAGTCCATGACCAAAACCACGGGCCAACGCCCGACCGGCTGGTACACCCGTTATGGTCCCAGCCTAAATACCCGTGAGTTGGTAGTAGAAGAAGGTGGGTTTAATTACGACTGCAATGCCTATAACGACGACCTGCCTTATTACACACAGGTCCACGGAAAACCCTGGCTAGTAGTGCCCTACTCACTGGAGGTCAATGACTATAAGTTCTGGAGTGGCGGGCTGATCACACCCAATGTATTCTTGGACACAGCCAAGAACTGCTTTGATGTTCTGTACGAAGAAGGGGCCACCAGCCCCAAGATGATGTCCGTAGGCCTGCATTGCCGGATCATCGGAAAACCGTCCCGGGCCCATGCACTGGACCAATTTTTGAAATACGCCTCAGCCAAAAGAGGAGTATGGTTCGCCCGGCGAGACGAAATTGCCCGCTTCTGGAAGGAACAATTTCCTGCCAGTTAGTGATAACGCAATTAAGGAGAGATGTTTTGATAAATCTTACGAAAGAGATGGTTGAACTGGTAAACAACGCACGAGAGAGCGGGAATCCTTGCATTATAGCGACAGCGTCCACCGATGGCACACCCAACTGTGGCTACATAGGTACTGTACTGAAAATAGATGACAGTTCTTTCATCTACCGAGACCGAAGCGGCCGATCGCCACTAGAGCACGTGGAAGAGAACGCGAAAGTCATACTTCTCTTCAGACATGCCGAAAAACAGACCGGCTGGAAATTCCGTTGCACATCGCACGTTCATCGTAAGGGTTCAGTCTATGATAACGCCATCGATCAGCTAACAAAGTCAGGCCTGATCACAGATCCTGAACTTCCTACAGCAATCGTGGTGCTACAGGTCCACCAGGTTCTAGACCTCTTCGGTAAAGTGCTTCAGGAAACAGAACCACGAATAGAGTGGTAAGAGATCTAACCATCACCGAAATCAGGTGACCGTTTTTCCAAGAAGGCCGACATTCCTTCGTGCGGGGCTGACGTAGCGAAAATACGGGAGAATTCTCTGATTGTGAAAGCGGCTGAATCCTCCTCACCTAACTCTAACCACTTGGCGACGATGTCTTTCTGAGAGGCGACAACGTCGCGACTCATACCCAAGAAAGTGTTGGCCGTTTCTTGCGCTGCGTCCATTAGTTGATCAGATGATACGACTCGGTCCACCAGTCCTATCGCTAACGCTTCAGCAGCGTTGACTGTTTCTCCAGTAAGCAACATCCGACGTGCCCGCCCCAACCCGATAGTCGGCGGTAACAACGACGCCTCTATTACAGACGGAATGCCCACTTGCACCTCGGGTAACCCAAATATCGCATCGTCAGTGGCTATGCGTATGTCGCAAGCTAGAATCAACTCCAACGCACCTCCCAAACATGGCCCTTTGATGGCTGCGATGGCTGGGATGGACATAGTAAGCAGTTTCCTGGCCGGAGCGTGCAATTCGGTGATAAAAGATTCAGCGTCCACTGGGTTCAAGTCTTTCATCTGGTGCAAGTCCACACCAGCAGAGAATGCTTGGTCGCCAGACCCTATAAGGATCATGGCTCGCACATTGCGGTCTAGATTCAACCGGTCCAGTTCATCATTCAAATCGTTAAATACACTTCGACCCAGCAAGTTCAACGGCCCTCGGCCATCTAATCTGGTTACTGCCACCGAGTTATTTCCTACCATCGGTTCTACACCCTCTTCTAAACTGATCATTCACTGAAACCTGTCTTGACGTATAATACCGCCTCGGACGCCTAATTAACGCAAGAATCCATTTGGAGGCAACAGAAATGAAATTGCTAATAATATCCGGTGGTAGGCACCCCTATGAAGAGTCCACACCAATACTTGAGAGTTTTCTTAAGTCGGCCGGCCACGACGTTACCGCCACAGAGAACGCATCAGTTCTGACAGACACCAATGGTATGGCCGCATACGACGCTCTGGTATTTAACACTAGAAGAGAAAACGCCGCCGATTTTGCGGAGATGAAACTCTCTGAGGCTGAACAGAACGGGATCATAAATTACGTAAAATCAGGCAAAGGGTTCATTTGCCTGCACATTTCTGGCTGCGGATCAGATTACTGGCCCGAATTCGCCAACATCACCGGAGGCGGCTGGATTAGCGGCACCAGTTTCCACCCACCTTATAGTAACTTCGCTGTTAAAGTCAGTCAGGCCAGCCATGTCGGCGTCACTGGAGTTTCAGACTTTAATACCGACGACGAACTGTACATGGGTATCGATTACAAGGACGGCAACGACATATTCCTTACAGGGACTTCAGAAGAAGGTACCTGGCCATGGGGACCTGACCGCGCGCCCACGCACATGCCCGCTGGAACCTTCCCTCTAGCATGGACCCGCGCCTACGGTGAAGGAAAGGTCTTCACATTCCTCTTGGGTCATGATGGAAAAAGTTTCCAATCCCCTGAGTTCCAGAAGATTGTGCTGAACGGCATAGATTGGGCGACTGCCTAAGGGATGTTCCAGTCGCTTAAATTAGCAACCCTCCCACTACGGATGGTGATCAAGCTCTTAAAGTTACCGTTCACGATAGTGAGTTGCATCACAAAGCTGGGCTGCATGTTTCTGGTCATAGGCATACCAGTGATAGCAATAGTGCTATACATCAAATACGCTTGAAGAGAGCCTAAAATCCGGTGGTTGCCCTAACCCAGGTAAATTAAAAGAGAGACCGGCCATAAGATGGCCGGTCTCTCTTTTTGGACTACAGACCTGGTTATCGGTGCTAGTTGGCTGCTAGATTTGGCGTTACCTGTTCCGGCAATCCTGGATGTCCAGTGAGTTTCTCACCGAGATCCAGCATCTCGCGTGCCTTTGCGGCCATCGCAGGTAAGACGGCATCAATCATGTCCTGATCCAGATCAGCTGCAACACCAGGGTAGCCGGCTCGCTCAATCATAGGTGCCAGTTTCTTTCCTTCGATGTTTTCCTTGACCCATCCGAAATAATCGGTGACCAGGGTTCGGTCCCAATATATCCGATGGTTCTTGTTGCGAGGTCCATAATGGTAATGAGGGCCGTCCCAGAAGAGGTCGAATGCCATTATTTCGGTCTCTTCGACAAACGACTGGTTGGATCCGCCAATATCTGTTAACACGTGTACGGCTAAACCGCCATCACCGACCGGCAGTCGACGCATCTCGAGGCCGAAACGGATGTTCCCTGCTTCAAAGATCTCCGTACCACGGTTGTGCTTAACGGTGTTCCTCTTAGTAACGAAGAGCTCTCTTGCAGAAGCTTCCAACTCGGGCAAGACATCTGCCAGTTCTTCTAGGTCAATCTGTTTTGCGATCTCAGGGTATCCAGATCGCTCCAACATCGCGGGAAGCTTATTTTTCATTGTCTTGATGGTCCAGCCTATGGGGTTGCCATCAGTTGTCGGGTCCATCCGGTAGAGCTTGCCCATGCTGGCTGCACCCTGAGTCTGGCCTGCCAGCATCATGGGACCATCGTCCTTCATGTCTGGGTTCTCAGGACCGTAGATGTAGCTTCGTTCAACATCAAAGCAGTTAAACCGGAGAAGAGTAGTCTTCTCGCCATTGATCTCGCTTTGAACGACTATGGACACGCCTTGATCGGCATGGTCTTGGATATTTCCGTCCCAGAGTTCATGTCTAGCGGTGAACGTCACAGGACCGACTTCGAACGTGGTCTTAATCTCTGCTTGAACCATTTATTAGAACACCTCTTTAAGATTTAGCTCTTGGCTATGAAGAACCATTTCGTATTGAGTACGAGCGATAGTGCACACATTATACTAGCTCATCGCCAATTCATCCATCCAGCACATTGCTTGTTTACATCATCCCGAAGATAAGACCTAGACCTACGATCTAGTAGCGTAGGAAAAAGACCTCGAGGGCGTCGGTGCAGGAATCAACCCGACATATGAAGCGCGATCCGCTCAGATTCAAACTAACTTTATCAATTCGAACTGATCTGCATTTAAGTTGAAAGTGCGGCCCAGACGGTCCCATTTGATCACTAACCACTGAAGTTTTCCGGCTTTCCGTTTTATGGTGATTTCACCAGTATCACCAGTCTCAACGTTGAATGTTCCGCTGCCTGTAGGGGCTCCCATTCCCATCTGAACTTCAAACGTGTCCAACGCCTCAATTTTGGATCCGACTTCCACTTCATCCCAAATCATAATTGCCTCAATATAAACATGTCATTCCAAATTTGGAACCACTTGCTCCATCATAAGACGCATGCTATTCAGCTGATTTTCTAAGGGTATCAGGTTACCGAAATTTACCTCAAAAACAATCTGATCCAAGCCTAATTCTTCTGTCAGGCTCTGTAATTTATCTGTCACAGCTTCGGGTGTGCCGTAGGCTACCTTATCCCTGAACCAATCGTCATAGGACATGTTCTTAATGGCCTCTGCCTCTGCTCCCCAGTCACCAGTCGTCCCAAGACGCCCATCATATTTAGCCGTTCGATCGGAAAGACGCCCCATGGAAAACAGTGCGCTCTCCATAGGTTCGTCATGAGCCTTCTGGGCATCTTCAGAAATATAAATAGGAACCCGCAATCCAACCGCTCCTTTTCCTTTATGGCCGGCGTCTCTCCAGGCCCGGTGATAGGCTTCAATATTGGGTTTCAATCCCTCTAACGTGAACACTCTAGATGGATTGATTATCATACTGTGACCCATTCTGCCGGTAGTTGCGAAACTGTCTACAGAAGTCACCCCTACCCGTATAGGCGGGTAGGGTTTCTGGTACGGCTTCGGCGTAACAGTAACGTCTTCGAACTTGTAATATTCGCCTTCGAAAGAAAATGTCTCGTTGGTCCATGCTTTGAGAATGATTTCAAGGCTTTCGTCAAAGCGACCACGGCTCTCTTCGAACGGAGAATTGAAGCCTTCATGAACATTAGGGAACGTGCCACGCCCAATTCCGAATTCCACTCGGCCCCCACTGACCAAATCTAGAGTTGCAATCTCTTCAGCAACTCTAAGTGGGTTCGCCAATGGCAGCAGGATCACAGCAGTGCCAAGTCGTATATTCTCTGTACGAGCAGCGACGTTTCCCAAAATGGTGACCGGGGAGGCCATGACCCGTCCTGGGTTAAAATGGTATTCGGCCAGCCAAAGGGAATCTACACCAAGTTTTTCGGCCTCGGTGATCAGAACGAGCGAATCGTCAAACGCGTCCTTTTCCGTACGCCCTTCCGTCACCGGAAATTCGAGGAACATCCCAAATTCCATGGAGGCCTCCAGTTCTGAAAGCAACGTTGAAACTTGCAACTGTACTCATCGAAGCTTCAGATAATGCAAATTCGAATATCCACGGGTAATCAGGGCGCTATGATAGTACAGCCCGTTACATAGGAGTCAAGAAGTGGCTAGATCTGTCTCAGACGATAAGGGACAGATGCAAGACCACTTAGCAGGTCCCTAACTCGCGTGCCATTATCCACGTGCACAAGGTGGAGTTCACATCTGCAGTCTGAAGATCCAAACTCTGATGCTAGCGATTCAACCCAGCTCAGCCCAACGGATTGAGTGGTCCAAACACACTTCAATGGAGTTGACATTATCACGACCCTCGAACCGGTCCGAAACCAATTCTGCTGTCGAGCTACCTATGAGGTTGAACAATTACTTTCAAGGATGACTTAGCTTCAGCGGTCAATTGGAACCCGAGGCCTGCTTCATCCAAACCCAGTCGGTGGCTGATCATCTGCCCTACCTGCACCCGTCCAGATGAAATCATCTCCAAGGCTGTCGCAAGATCCCCAGGAGCGCCAGCATACGTGGTCGTCAAAGTGGCATCGTTTCTGAAAAACATGTCATTCACCGGCACGGAAATGTTCACACCGGGCTCGGTCGGTGCAAAAAACAACACAGTGCCACCCCGGTCTACGGAATCCAAACCTTGCTGTAACGCCGTTGGAGCTCCGGTGCATACAATTACCAAGTCAGCTAAACGGTCATCGTTGACTTCACGCAAACGTGCTGGTATGTCGTCAGTGGCTAGAAAAGTGTGGTCGGCGCCAAGGCTTTTGGCCGCTTCCAATCGATCTGGAACCATGTCCGTGGCTATAATCCGCCCTGCCCCTAACGCCCTGGCCAGATTTACGTGCAGTAACCCGGCAAGCCCACTGCCGAGGACTATAACACTCTGCCCAGGCTGTATGTTGGCTCGTCGCTGCCCACGGTATACACAAGCCAACGGCTCTGCAAATGACGCTTCATCGAAAGAAAGGCCGTCGGGCATAGTGAAAACGCCTCGATCGACATTGATTGCAGGTACCCGTAAATACTCAGAAAACCCACCAGGTTCAAACGTCGTTTCCCGGAGAGTATCGCAAACGGTATGATGGCCACTTAGGCAATAATGGCATGAATTACACGGGACATGGTGGGTGACTATCATGTTGTCTCCCTCTTTGAACCGGTCCACTCCAGAACCGGCCTTGACTATAGTTCCCGCTACTTCGTGGCCTAATACCATAGGTGCTCTCTGGATGCGGTACCACTCCATAACGTCACTGCCGCAAATTCCGCTAGACTCCACCTTCACCAGCAGTTCACCGGGACCGATCTCGGGTACCGGAAGCTCCTCCACGCGGACATCGTGGTTGTTGTAGTACATAGCGACACGCATGCTTGATCGTACGTCCTAGTAGATAATTTGTTATTTATGGACCATCCGTTTGTCCTATACTCTGTCGAAAGAAGGTGACTTTGGCGCGCTTTAACGGTTGCGTCTGACCACCCGATTAAGCAGTGCCTGGATTAAATCTTTCAGACAGAAAGGCCATCATCTGGTATTAGGCTGGCACCGATGCAACACGACCATTACCAGCTTTAACGCTGTCAAATATATCTTGGGCTTCGTCTATAGTCCCGTTCTCGTGGACGATATGGCGAAGCGCCCTGATCATAGGAACTGGATAATCACTCTGCCATATATTCCTTCCAAGGTTTATTCCGATGGCGCCGTTGTCCATTCCATCTTTGACGAAGTCCATAACCTCTCGCTCGGTGTCAGCTTGAGGTCCTCCAGCCATAACGACCGGTACTGGGCAGCCGTTAACAACCTTATCGAACTCCTCACACCAATAGGTCTTTACCACTTTGGCACCTAACTCCGCGCAGATGCGGGAACAGAGACCTAAGTATCGGGCGTCCCTCTTCTCTAATTCTTTGCCAACCGCGGTCACTGCCATCACTGGTATACCGTACTTTTCGCCCTCATCTACAAGTTTTCCTAGATTCAGTAACGACTCTTTCTCGTACTCCGAGCCTATAAAGACCGATATCCCGACCGCCGATGCGTTCAACCGTACAGCGTCCTCCATAGATGTGGTCAGTCCTTCGTTTGCTAGGTCTCCACCTACCATGCTGGTGCCACCCGACACGCGTAGGATGACGGGCTGGTCCATGGCTGGATCGACCACTGCACGCACCACTCCTCGAGTAGCGAAAAGAGCATCAGAATACGGGAGCAAAGGTTTGATGGTTTCGCCAGGCTGTTCCAGCATTCGAGTCGGTCCTTGGAAATACCCGTGGTCGATGGGCAAAAACATGCAATGGCCATCAGGTTGAATTAGTCTTGCCATCCGGTTTGCCATTCCCCAGTCCATATCCATACCTCACTTCAGTTAGTGTCTCTTGGGCTCTGGTCCTTTATCTAATGTTATGTCGACTACGCTATTATCCCTGTTGATCGGACGTGTAACAAGAAGAGATTATCTTGTTTTACTGGTCTCCCAGGTGATTAGTACCTGACGTGCCTCAGGTAACCACAATGGCCTAAAGCCCTCTGTCAACTCCTCGAAAAGGCTGTCGAATTGATCACGAACCACAACTTCGGCACGGTTTTTATGTTGAGGGGCTAGCCAGATCCCTGCTAGAGACATCTCAACTGCGGCTTCTTTCGTCTTTGGGAACGACGGGACCTGCTCTGTACCTCCAAAATGTATACCTTGAGGCAGGAACCGTACATCAGGAAGAATGTCCATCTCCCATAGAACCGGAAGCAAGTGTGTGTAGCCAGGGACGGTTGCTTGGTCTTCACCGTAGACCATCTTGAACAACGTGGCGTTATGCATAGGGTTTGGCACGCTATAACTCGAAAGGATCACCCGCCGCCTGGCAGATGCCACTAGTCGTTCGACAAACAAACCTATATCACGGACAAAATATGTAACGTTCGCAGAATGGACTACATCTCCTGCAATTCCGTGTGAATCCAGCCAATTAGCATGGACGTTCGAACTATTTTTAATTCCGGCTTCTTCGGCCGATTCCATGAACTCTTGACACATTCCGGCAGACGGTTCGACATTGATGACCTCTTGACAGCGAAGAGCCATCGGTAAACCTATTCTCCCAGCTCCTCCACCAGCATCCACAAAGACATCATCAGGTTTAACGAACCCCGCCACAATCTCGAAATTGTCCTCCATCTGTCGGTTAGGATCATGCCTGAACCGTTTTGCGTTCACCCCACCCCAAATGTCTTCTCCAGAAGGACCATGCAGGCGGTCCTTCTGGGAGTCAACCGCATCTATCAAGCTAGCATAATCTTCGATTGCACCCATATTTTTCACCAATCACTTAGATACCGTTGCCATTATCCTCTCGGCCAATCAATGAAACAACAAGTTTCTATCGGCATTGTTCCGCCTCCGAGAGGAGAGTACATACCACTCGGTGAATGCAGTGCTAGTACTATTCTTGACACTGCCAAATGCCTCTGTTACAACCGAACAAATTCTAAATACTAAAAATCAAAAAATGACCACCAACTGGTCGCCAGGGAGATTAACATGGGCGATATACTAGGGGCTGGAACTACCCATTACCCTCCTCTGATTTCTCCTGATGAAGACCGTGCCTTTCCCCTAACTCGCACACTCAAAAACAACGACAAAGTTCCGGAAGAGATGAAATCTCCCACAAGTTGGCCTGAACCAATGCGGATAGAGTACGGAGAAGATGAAGGTCTAAAATCTGCGGCCGAGCACCGGGCGCGACTAGTCAAAGGGTTCCGCCAAGTACGGTCTGCGATAGACGATTTCAGTCCTGATATCGTCCTGATCTGGGGTGACGACCAATACGAAAACTTCAGAGAGGACATCATTCCTCCTTTTTGCGTGTTGGCCTATGATGAGTTTGAAAGTCAACCCTATACCAACCGCGATGGCAGCTACCGCCGTAACGTTTGGGAAGAACCACAAGAAACCTCATTCACCTATAAAGGCGCTCCCGAGGCGGGCCGAGCTCTCGCAAGCGGACTCATAAATCAAGGCTTCGACATCGCGTATTCTTATAAACCTCTCCATGAAAACGGTCTGGGCCATGCTTTCCTAAACACCCTTCTATTCCTGGACTACGATCGAACCGGATTCGACTACCCGGTTCTCCCTTTCTCTGTGAACTGCTATGGCAGTAGCGTCATTCGCAACCGCGGTGGAGCTATCACACAGAAGGTTAACGGTGTTGACCTTCCTTTAGACCCGCCAGGACCGTCACCCAAACGATGCATGGAGATCGGCGCCGCAACGGCCAGGGTCTTCAGGGACAGCCCATACCGAGTCGCGTTGGTTGGCTCATCCAGTTGGTCTCACGCATTCTTGACACCCAAGAACTACTGGCTATGGCCCGACGTGGAATCTGATCGAGCTCGCTTTGAGGAACTCCGCGACGGAGACTACGATGCCTGGAAACGCATATCCACTGATCAGATAGAAGATGCCGGGCAGCAAGAGCTCCTTAACTGGATGTGCCTCGCAGGAGCGATGGAAGAGTTAGGCCGCAAGCCTGAGATTCTCGACTACGTGGAGACCTACGTATTCAACTCGAACAAGTGCATGGCGCTTTTTCCTTAAACTGATAGAGGCCAATCCCTGGTTGGTCCCCACGTTGCGAAAGGTCCCGATTGGCCAAGAATTGTAATCGATCCGACTCCCATAGAAACGACTTAACAACCAGACGGAGTAGCAAAATGGCCGATATCTTAGGGGTAGGACTAACTCATTCTCCATCACTGATCACACCTGACGAATTAAAGAACTATTCCCTTACCAGGGCCCTACGGAACAACGACCGCATCCCGGCGGAAAAGAAGAACCCAGAATCTTGGCCGGATGCCATGCGCGCTGAATGGGGAGAGGACGAAGGATATACCTCGGCTCTGCACCATCGCGAAAAACTGATCGACGGTTTCCGTAGGCTCAGATATGAGATTGACGCCTTCAATCCCGATGTGGTTTTAGTCTGGGGAGATGACCAGTACGAGAATTTTAAGGAAGACATCATCCCTGCTTTCTGCGTGATGGCTTACGAAGAGTTCGAATGCCAGCCTATGGCAGGAACAGACGGAAGTCAGCGACCCAACGTTTGGAACGAGCCCGCCAACAAAATTTTCCGGTACAAAGGACACGAGTCAGCGAGGTATCTGGCAAGCGCTCTGATTGAAGACGGATTCGACATCGCTTATTCATACAAACCCCTCCACCAGCAAGGACTTGGACATGCCTTTGTGAACACCTTGCTCTATCTTGACTACGATCGGAATGGATTCAACTACCCGGTGATTCCATTCTCGGTGAACTGTTACGGCAGTAACATAATCCGCAACCAAGGGGGGCCGCATACCCGGCAGATAAACGGTATAGACATGGCATTGGATCCGCCAGGTCCATCACCCAAAAGATGCATGGAGATCGGCGCAGCAACTGCCCGCGCCTTACGGGACAGCCCGTGGAAAGTCGCCGTAGTCGCATCTTCCAGCTGGTCCCATGCATTCTTGACCCCTAAGAACTCTTGGCTTTATTGCGACGTCGAGTCAGACATGGCCCGCTTTCAAGAGCTCAAAGCTGGTAACTACGAAGCCTGGCGAAATATATCCAACGCTCAAATAGAAGATGCTGGACAACAAGAACTATTGAACTGGATGTGCTTGGTCGGAGCGATGCAGGAACTGGACCACAAGCCTGAGATAATAGAATTCCTGCAGACCTACGTCTTCAACTCCAGCAAGTGCCTCGCCTTAATGAAGCCGTAACCGACATTCACAACCAGGAGGAATCCAACCATGGTGTCAGAAACTAAACGGACTGATCTTGACCGTCGGCAACTAGCCCCAGCCTTAGGGCTCCGCGAGTTCTGGTACCCAGCGATCCTGGACAAAAAGGTGGGCAAAAAACCCATACGGCTCCAAATGTTAGGCGAGGAGCTGTGTTTCTTCCGGAACGAACAAGGAGAAGTCTCCGCACTCTCGGATATTTGTCCTCACCGAGGCGCCAGCTTATCCCAAGGCGATTGCCATTTTAAAGGAACCGTGGCCTGCCCTTACCACGGTTGGGTCTTTAACGGCCAAGGAGAGTGTATCTCAGTCTTGAGCGAAGGCCCGAACTCCCGCATACCGGGCAAAGTTCAAGCTCGCAAATACCCGACCCTAACACTAAAGGGCATGGTCTTCGTATGGATGGGTGAATCAGAACCCGCTCCCATCAAAGAAGATGTGCCAGAAGAATTCTTCGAAAAAGACAGTCAAATACTCTATCGTATCGCCGACTGGCCCGTGGACTGGAGAGTAGCCCTCGAAAACTCCATGGACTCCCACGTCTATTACGTGCACCGGGATTCCATCCTGATGTTCGCTCGCGGCCCTCTAGACCCTTATGGCCGTTCCCCGCGCATCCGACCGGTATTTGTCGGCAACGGATTCAACGTCATTTGGGGAGACCTAGAGGCCCAAGGAAATCCTCGCCGATCCTGGGGTTTCCGCGATTATTTCAACATCCTAAGAGGGAAACTTGCCTATCAGGATACCCACGAAGGTCTAGGGCGTTGGCCTAAAAGCAAATGGCGTCTCTTGTTGAACTGGGTCTTCGTCCCAGCTAATAAACGTCGCTGGAGTAGGCCACTTACCACGACGAATCCATTGTGGGGTGCAGGTCATCACTTGCCAGGCATGTTCCGTACGGATATGCGCACCCACATGTACACACGGATGTGTGTGCCTATCAGTGAGGGAAGCACCCGTATCGTGTACTATCACACAACACGCCCCGGCAGCCTATTGGGTCGCGTCTACGAACGGGTACAATTCTTTCTCTGGCACAACTGGGTAATGAACATTCAATTCTCTAACCAGGATGCCAAGATTATGGTGCCCCAGCGCTACGATACTCCGGAAAAGCTCTCAGGAACTGACGCCGAGATAATTCAGTGGCGGAAGCTGCTCCAACGAGTAGCTATCGAAGGCCGAAGAGTCCTAAAAGACCTGCAAGCCGAACACTTGGCTAAAGAAATGGACACCACTGAGGCAGAGGGGTTCGCCGTCGACCAACTGCAAGAGCAGGGGCTGAAAGACGTGCCCAAATTCTTCGCTGGATCGGTTTCTAGAGACGACTAACTAGTACCATTCAGCTCAGCCGGCAGGCATGTTTGAGCCTCTCATCTGGACTTTTACTTTCTGTAAATCGTTATGACTAGCGGATCGGCGACGGTTTCACTTAAATCATATTCCCGTTCGCTTAGCCACACCTATGAACAACCACGATCCGTAGCCACCTTCATTCGGGGGTAAAGATCTTACTTCAACGTCGAACCCTGCCTGCTCAATAAGTCCAGACCAGGTGCTGGTCGGAAAGATCCCAGTTATATGAGTGTCTACTTCGACCGTCGTCTCGTCGCCACTCTTAATGGTATACGTGTAGGTCGATTCCACTTGGGTGTCAGTTGTGTCAGGATCGACCATAACCTCTTGTATATTCACCTGTATGTCTTCCTGCTGCCTCTCCCACTCGTAGACCCAACCGTCAGGAAAAGTCTCTTGAACCCAGTCCGGAGCCACCATAAATACGCCCCCAGCACCCAGGTGAAGGGCCGCAGTGGTGAACGTATGTTTTAGATCCTGCTCGGTGAGTAGATATGAAGCCGCATCGTGGATTAGGACTGCATCAAATACAGCTCCCAAACGAATGTGACGCATATCACCTTCGAGATGTGGGATTCCAGGATTCAAGCCTTCCGAGAGAGACAACATGTCAGGTGAGAGGTCAACTGCGGTGCAATCAAAATCGGAAATCAGATGAGATAGGTTGTGTCCGCCGCCGACTCCTAACTCGAGCAACTTGTGGCGACCGGGACCTAACTCTTCACGAATTACATCCCTAAAATACATAGCTTCACTGAGGTATTCTTCGGGCGGACTAATAATAGGCCATAAATAGGCTAGATCACTGTAAAGTCGGTTGACTATAGTTGCACCCTACCGTGTAGCAAGGCCGGCCAGCTTGCAGATCAAAGCGTCTTCAACTAACAGAAAATTGAACCCTGCCTGTAAAGATACACTTCGGTCAATCTCGGTGTCACCGACATGATAATATTCGTCTGCGGTCAACCGACTTTTGACCTCATCAAGCCGGTGCTTCAGCACGGTGAACTCTACCGATATACCATGATCCTGCCAGATACGCTGTTGCTCACTCACCGTGCGGTCAGAGCAGCTGCCGATTATGCAACCAAGCATCTGCACCTGCCGAACAGTCTCCATTGTGATGATCCCAGGTGGATCCCCTACCTCGAGAGTTCCATCGATATCGAAACTAATCAAGATAGACAATTTAGCTTCCACTTTTGACGGTCGTCCATCAGATCAACTTGGCAGCATCCATGTATAGACCAGCGTACACGCCTCCCCTGACGGCCTCAAATAACTCAGTCACGCTAGACCGTGTGTTTCCAAATATCGCCCTTAGGCGGCTCACCCGACAGCTTGAAATGAGGAATGCTGATACCATCGGGCTCGTCGTCAAAAATGACTTCAACGCGCGCCCCAATCGCCACGTTCTCCTCTTTTTCGGGTTTCATACCAGCGTCAAGTAGATTGGCTACAATCCGTAGGCCGTCTTCAGCTGTCGGCTGACCTGATTGTTCATCTAACTCGACAAGCACGATAGCAAACGGAGCCAAGTCTTTGAGAGCAGGGACCACTGTGTGCGCAACTATCTGGTAACTGTAGATAGTCCCTCGGCCACTGACTTCGACCCATTCCCACTCTAGGGACGGGCACCACGGACAGGCAGGGCCAGGCTCACCACGCAACAGGCCGCAATTACCGCATTTCTTGACCACAAGTCGGTGCTCGCCCGCGGCCTCAAAATAACCGCGGTACTCGCTGTCATTCTCAGGGATGTCTAGGCGTTGTCCTCGGTAATCGTACGTTGGCATATTGTTATTTCCTCATGATAAGGGCACTGCCGACAGCGGGAGTGCCCCATCCCATATTCATGCTAATTTCCGCATCTTTTACCTGGCGACACCCACCTTCGGAGTAGTCATAGGTATGTTCACCGTTGGCAGCATTGGGACAATAATCATCCACGGTGCCGCGCAGCTGTCTTACATTCTCTATAACCATATTCATCCCGTGAGTGTAAGCCTCACAAAGATGACCGCCACTGGTGTTGTTGGGCGTTTTGCCACCAAGATTTATTACGCCACTCTTGACGTAATCTTTGCCTTCCCCTTTCTTACACCAACCATAATCTTCCAACTGGAGCATCACCGTGTAGGTGAATGCGTCATAGCATCCTGTAACATCGACATCGTCGTGTTGCACTCCAGCCATTTCGAAAATCCGAGGGCCAACGTAGTGGCCTGCGACCTTAGTCATGTTGCCGTGCTGAAAATGAAAGTCTCCGCCGGGCTTTGTGCCTCTCCCCTGGACTCCAATGATGTGGGCCGGAGTTTGCTTGAGGTCCTTAGCCCGCTGCGCAGAAGTAACTATCACGCACGTTGCGTTGTCGGTCTCCAGACAACAATCCAGCAAATGGGCAACTGGGCGGATTATCCAGCGTGAATCCATTACATCCTGAACGGTAACTCTCTGTTTCATAATGGCCTTGGGATTGTTGCTGGCGTGGTTACTGTGGGCAACCTTGATGTGCGCTAAGTCTTCACTCTTTACCCCATAGGTCGCCATGTGTTTAGTGAAGTTGAAAGCAAACTGCTGGACAGCGCTGATCAAACCGTAGGGCCGTTTCATAAGGTCCAAGCCTGATATACCAGAGGCGGCCCTCGCTCCAGTTCCGCCTATACGGAAATTAGAATAACCATTCATAGACCTGAAGATCGCGACGGTGTCACACATACCCGCTTCGATAGCACCCATGGCTAGGCCAATCAAAGCCTCAGAACTAGAACCGCCGCCAGAGCAGTCCATATAAAAGTTAGGTCTGAGACCTAAGTCATACATAATTGACGTTGATGGCGTCGAATCTCCGCTGTGGTAGCTAAGCATTCCGTCTACCTGCGTAGAATCCAATCCCGCATCGTCCATAGCCCGGCGGACCGCCATTGCACCCATCGCCCTGGTGCTGCGACCAGAGCCGCGACTGTATTCAGTTTCTCCAATGCCGACTATGGCATATTTGCCTACAAGGTTGGTTTCCATCGTCTCTCCTGAAAATCCTATAAACCCCGCCGTTTTAGCATGGCCCCAAAACAGTCAACAGGGCTGTATTATGGCTTTAGGGTATGGAATTTACAATTGAACTCGAATCTAATCGAATGCCCCAGCGATGGCCATTTCAGCCAGTTCTTCGTCACTAACGCCAAGAATCTCTCTAAGTACGAAATCTTGATCAGCGCCGAATTCAGGTGCGCCTTTGGTCACTTCACCGGGTGTTAAAGTCAATTTATAAGGGGCTCTTTCGATAGTCCTCATCACCCCTCCGGCATCTGGGACCGGCTGGAAGATGCCTCTTTCTCGCAAATGCGGATCGTCCTCTGCCATATCTTTGCCGGTCTGCACCACTCCCGCAGATATCCCAGCCTGCTGTAGAAGATGCATGGCATCTTCCGCGATCTGATCCGCAGTCCAACTTCCCACTAGCTTGTCAAGTTCGTCAGCGTGTTTTAGTCGCGAGGCTACCGTGGAAAACCTATCGTCCTTCGCCCATTCTGGGGACCCAACAGCACAAGAAAAGGCTTCCCACTCCGCGTCTGCAAAAACAGTGATAGCCAACCAGCGATCATCGCCCTGACACTGGTAGACCCCATGAGGAGAACCACGCCCGTAATGCTCACGATTACCAGTACGCTGGACATCCGTGTTATTGGAGCTCAGCTCAAGAACCAAAGGCCCCAATAGTGACGACATTGCTTCCATCTGAGAAACATCTATCCACTGCCCACGCCCAGTCTGAGCCCTTTGAATCAAAGCCAATAGAACAGCCTGAGCCCCGGTCATACCGCCCACTGCGTCGCTGTAGGCGCTCGCCGGGCCGCTGGGCTTGAATTCTGGAAAACCCGTTAAGTCAGTGAACCCGGACCATGCCTGCAGAGTCTGGCCATAACTAACCCTATCTTTCCACGGTCCGGTGCGTCCAAATCCAGACATGCTCAGCATGATAATATCGGGCCGAATTTTAGCGATGCTCTCGAAATCCATACCCCAGCTAGGCATTACACGGCCACTGAAATTCTCAGCTACAACGTCTGACACAGAGACCAAACGCCGTGCCAGTTCTTTACCAGCATCTGTCTTCATATTCAGGGATATAGAGGATTTTCCGGCGTTCCAATTGTGGCGCTGACCCAAACCCCTAGCTGTATTGGAAGCCGGCCCTCCTACCACGGACAAGGCCTGGTTAGACTCCACTTTAATAACTTGGGCACCTTGATCGGCCAATATTCGAGTCGCGGAAGGCCCGGCATGTATCCATGTGAAATCTAATACCCGGATACCTTTCAGAGCTAATTGAGGCACGTCAGATGATACCGGCATTGATTGATTCCTGAAGTTCATCATCCGATAGACCCAGTTCACCGCAGTAGATCTCGTTGTTGTGCTGGCCAACTTCTGGGGCTTGCGATACAAGTCTCCAGCCTAACTCTGACATCTTGTAGGGTGCGCCTGGATAAATTACTTCTAACGCAGTATGAGGGTCTACGAATTTTTGATAGAACCCACGGTCCCACAACTGCTCGTTGTCCAAGAGTTCCGAAGCAGTAGATACTGGCCCCCACGGATGATGGTTGGCCTGCCCCCACTCGGTGATCTCTTCGCGAGTGTGGGTCAACGTCCAGGCTTCAACTAGTTCCTCGATGTGAGAGCCGTGGTCGCCACGGAGAATAAACCGGTCGTCATATTGCTCTTCCATCAGGTCACCGGCCATGCCATCTCTGTCCATCCATCCACGCAGGTCATCCCATGCTTTCTGCGTGTTGGTCGTTATGCTGACAAAGCCATCCTTACATTGCCAGGTGGCCACGAATTGACCGCCATGCCTGAAACCACAGCGCACAGCACTCTCACCGGTGTAGTTATAAGCGGTATTGACGTGTTCGGTCGTGGTCGCCACGGCTTCCTGCATGGAAACATCAATGTATTGACCGTCTCCAGTGGCCAGACGATGGAAAATCGCTATGAGGATGGCAATGTAAGCCCGATTAGACGTAGTCTGAAAAGCTTGGTTGCCCCACAACTTGTTAGGAGGGGTTTCAGGCCATCCGGTAACATACATGTAGCCACCCATAGCAAAGCCTACTAGATCACTTCCCAGATAATCACGGTAAGGTCCGGTCTGACCAAACGGCGTAAGCGAAGCAAAAATAAGACCATTATGATCGTCTTTCAGGTGTTGATATCCCAGGCCAAAAGAGTCCAAATAACCGGGTTGGAACGATTCTACGACCACATCAGCCGTATCTGCCAAACGACGGAAGAGCGAGATCCCCTTGTCTGAGGTGATGTCGAGGGTGATACTACGCTTATTTGTGTTGTAATGGCGCCAGTGTGTGGAGTTCTCCCACGTATCGGCCTCATCCAGAAAAGGGCCGATTCTTCGCATCGTGTCTCCGCCGGGAGGCTCTACCTTGATTACGTCTGCGCCAACGTCTGCCAACAACTTGCCACAGTACACACCAAGCTCGCCTGACAAGTCCAACACCCGTATTCCAGTAAGTGGTTGCCTTAGCGAGTCGCCTGATTCAAGCAAATTAAGATCTCCGGGGGCCAAGATCCTTCTGGAGGTCTAAGATAGTCTGGTCTCTCGTCTTTTTCTGCCACCTAACCCGTTGATTAATCGGGGTGTTTTCGACCTCTGGAGCGACTTTCATCGTCACAAACACAGGGCCAGGGTTATTAAGAATTTCTTCTATGTTATTGGTAAAATCTTCCAAATTATCAAAGGAATAGGTAGACGGATAGCCACATCCTTTTGCTATGACGTCATACTGAACGTTCTCAGCGTTCGGCACCGGCTGCCCTCCAGTAGTGGCATAAACACCGTTGTCCAACACGAAGTGGTAAAAGTTTTTCGGATTTTTCTCGGCAATCGTCGTTAACGCTCCCATATTCATAAGGATATCGCCTTCGGAGTCAAACAGAATAATTTTCTCGTCAGGCCGAGACATGGCTAGACCAAACGCAAAAGAAGCATGGCCGCCCATGGCGGGGTCTCCCAGTGGAACGTCACGATCAGGCTTCTCGCTTAGATTTATCCAATGGCGCCCGCCACGACCTGGAATCACTACTGCGTTCCCCCGAAATGGCGCGAACGCCTTGAACATATCAGCTGTTTGGAACATTAGTCCTCTACATCTTAAATATTAATTTTTCGTCCTATTGTCTCTGTTTACCGCTGGACGAACCCGTGATACTCGTCGCCAATCAACACAGCCACTGGCTGTTTAGTCGCTTCAGCCCGGTCAAACGCGACCTGAATACGATCCGCGTCGGCGTCACTTTCGACTAGGTAGTATTTAATTCCGAAGGCGTGTAGAAAATGCTCGGTGTAGGTCGCCGCGGTGTCGGTATCAACGCCATGGCGCGTCCAACCCCGGTAACCAACCATCATAACTACCGGTATGTTCATACCCATGACCCAGCCGCGCATGGAGTCGCCCGACTCCATAAGACCGGTGTTTTGAATTAGAATCACCGGCTTCGCTCCACCCACCGATAACCCAGACGCAGTGGAGAACGCCTGACCTTCCCGGCTGACTGGAATCAAGTCCAGAGTGGGTTCTTCCTGCAATAGTACATAAAGAAAATTCGTCTCACTATCAGGTAGCCAAACAACGTGAGTTACATGATTCGCTTTCAGATGATCAATTATCGTTTGAGGGCTGAACCCGCCTTCTCCATCCGCCAATGTCTTTACCTCTAAAATTCAAAATGAGTCTAACCTTGGTCAGTCAATAAAATTTCGGATCGCTTTGAGCACTAGATCAGGGTGCTCCATAGGCACAAAGTGAGACCCTGCGCCGAGCTCATGGACCGTAAATCCGTTGGACTCTTTAGCGAGATGTCGGACAGCGGCATCTTGAGCGGTTTGGGCACCTTTATAGGCTCCGACCAGCAACATGTACTCGCCACCCAATCCTCGCAACACCTTTGAAGTATCGAGATGTCTGCGGTTCTCGTAGAAGTTCTCTTCCACCACTGGATTGCACTTTAGTTCAACCCTTCCATCTCCAAGGCTGCGGGTCCCGCCGTCGATGTAATCGGAAAACACCTCATCTGTCCAGGGTTTAAACACCCGACGGTCGCGATAGGCTTCGTACATGATGTCCCGACTTTCCCAAACGGTGCGCTTTTGCAAAGTACGTTGCATCCGTAGTTTCTGTTCCTCCGGAGATAACAAGGCCATGGGGCTATCTCCAACCCGAGTGTCCACCAAAACGCCCTTGCCTACAATCCCGGGTGATAATGAGTCAGCGATCAACATGGACATACCACCGGCGGAATGGCCAATACAAATTGAGCCCTCCAATTTCAAAGCCTTAATCACAGAAGCAGTATCGTGGCCGATCTGCATAAATGTGTACTCTCCGTCGGGGTGCTCTGTATCACCATGTCCACGCAGATCGAATGAGCAAACATGGTAGTCCTCGGCCAAATCTCTTGCAGCGTTGTTCCAAATCGCTGCGCACATGCCGACGGCATGAAACATCAATATATTAGGTTTTTCCGGGTCACCCCATTCTAAGTAGTGATGATTTACCCCATCAGTCTCCACGAATCTACTTTCCGGTTCCAATTAGCTCTCCTAAATCGATTAAAGAAAATAGGACCTGCCCACCTTGTTTAATACACCACTGCCACTACTTCCAGCTGTACCAAAATGCCTGGAGGGAAGGCATTGTATTCTATGGCATGGCGAGCGGGACGGTCGTCTTCGTCAGGGAACATCTCAAGCCAAGGTACGTTTACCGCTTCACGCTGGGACCGGTCTTTCATATAGACCTTAACGCTACCAACGTTCTTTGTTGTCGCGCCAGCATTCTCCAGCATGGTCTTCATATTGGAAAAAGCGAAAACGCACTGACTCTCTAAATCTTCAGGAACCTCTCCGGTACTTGGGTCTGCGCCCATGATACCGCTAGAGAAAATCATGTTCCCCACCCGAGCTCCAAACGGTATAGGAGCACCGTGCTGTACACCATCAATGTGTATCGACCGCCCCTTATCAGTCATCCTTCACCTAAAGCCAACAATGCCATTTGAGTAAATTCCAGCCGCAATTATACCTGGCAAACGAGAGTGTTCAAGATTGGAACCCACCATGCGTGTCTACCGTGTTATCATCCGGACGTCTGAATTCGATTCTATGGAGGCGCCATCATGCCATTTGGAGGCAATGACTGGCTAGCACTAACTCAAGAAGAGAGTCTTGAGCCTGACCTACCCATCTGCGATCCACATCACCACCTCTGGGACCATCGCCTGGAGCGTATCCCTTTTCAACGTTACCTGATTCAAGAACTGGCAGACGACATGAACAGCGGACACAATATCCGCTCCACCGTGTTCGTTGAAGCTAGGTCCATGTACCGTGCAGATGGTCCAGAAGAAATGAAGCCGGTAGGCGAGGTCGAGTTTGTCCAAGGGCAGGCCGCCGCTAGTGCTGCAGGCCTCTACGGGACAGGCCGGGCTGCCGCAGCGATCGTCGGGCATGCCAATCTTAACCTTGGAGATGGCGTTAAACCTGTGTTGGAGGCTCTAGAATCCGCGAGCCCGAACCGGTTCCGAGGGATCCGACACACAGTCACTTGGGACGACAATCCCCAAGTACCCAATACCGCTGCTCACAAGATCAAAGGCCAGATGTCCAGTGATAACTTCAGAGCTGGCGCAAAAATACTGGCAGACATGGGCCACACCCTTGAAGGGTGGATGTTCTTTACTCAGATGGAAGAACTTGCCGAATTGGCTAAGGCCGTTCCAAACCTGACTATCATCCTCTGCCACGTCGGGGGAATCCTCGGCACTGGCTTCTATGCGGGCAAACACGAGGAAGTGATGGCAACCTGGAGGAAAGGTATCGAAGCTGCAGCCGCCCAACCCAATATCGTCATGAAGCTCGGCGGTATCGGCATGCCTAGTGTCGGATTCGACTGGCACTCTCGGACCGAACCCATCGGTTCAGAAGAACTAGCTAATGACATGTCCCCTATATTGAACTACTGCATAGAAAAGTTCGGTCCAAGCCGATGCATGTTCGAAAGCAACTTCCCAGTGGATAAAGTCTCCTACTCTTACAACGTCATGTACAACGCATTCAAAAAGGCAAGCAAAAATTACTCTGCTTCAGAACGCGCTGACATGTTCCATGATGTCGCCACACGCATCTACCGTATCGACATTTAACTGCTATTACCCTAGTTACCGAAGAAACCCCGCCCTTCGCTGGAGGACGGGGTTTCTTATTACGCCTCGCTGATGGAATAGGACTTGCGGTATACTGTCGTAAACAATTTTCCGGCCTTTAGTCACCAATTATCTGAGCCCTGATGAGCAATGATTATGGCTACAAAGTCCAAACCTGGCACCTTCAGCGAGAGCGTAAATGTCGACGCAGGTTCCATAAGCCGCGAGATATTCGTTAACCAAGACATATACCGGCAAGAGCAGGAACAGGTGTTTGCCCAGGCGTGGTTATTCGTTGGCCACGAAAGCCAAATTACCAAACCTGGAGATTACTTTGTTTCATCTATGGGGGAGGAATCAGTAATTCTGTGCCGCGACCGCCAAGGTCTGGCCCACGTATTCCTCAACTCGTGCACCCACAGAGGGATGAAGGTCTGTCGGTATGACGAAGGTAATTCACCCGTCTTCTCTTGCCCGTACCACGGCTGGAGCTTTGCCACTGACGGCAAATTGGTAGGTGTTCCATATTATAAAGATGCCTATAACGGGAGTTTGGACAAGTCCAAGTGGGGCCTACCAGAGGTCCCTCAAATGTCTATTTACAAAGGGACTATCTGGGCCACATGGGATAAAACAGCTCCGCCATTTCTAGATTACTTGGGCGATATGAAGACGTTTTTAGATCTGGTCCTGGACGGACGTGACGGCAGCGAAGGAGGCTCAGAGATCCTCGGTGGAGTCCAGAAGTGGACCATGCCCAGCAATTGGAAGTTTGCGGCGGAGAATTTCGCTGGCGACGGTTACCACAACATCAGCCATCGGTCAGTGGATATGGTAGGCATCGGACCAAGCGGACAAAATCGAAGAGATTACGGAGAGTACTCACCGGGTCGGCGGCTAAACGTGTCTTTTCCGAATCTGGGTCACGCCGCGGTGGTAGACGTCCAACCTACAGACCAGCCAACAGCCGCTACATACACTAACACCCAGATCGTCCAAGAGTATTTTAGAGAGCAAGAAATCAAACGGAGGGAATCCCTGGCTGGTAAGCCCAACTTAATAGGCATGGTTGGAACAGTGTTCCCCAACATGTCCTATCTTGCACGACAGCCGCGCTCGATAGCCATGTGGCATCCAAGGGGCCCCAATAACACCGAAGCCTGGCGATGGTTCCTTATAGACAAAGATACCCCGGAAGAGGTCAAAGAAGTCCTGCGCCACTATTACATACGTTATTCCGGCCCCGGCGGCATGACCGAGCAGGACGACATGGAGAACTGGAACTATGCCCATAACGCCAGCAAGGGGACTATCGCCCGCCGGACCCCGTACAACTATGAGATGGGTATCGGAGCCCTCCGAAACGACACTGGGCTTCCAGGAGTGGTCACTGAAAAGATCAGCGAAGAAAATCAAAGGGGGTTCTATCGCCGATGGGCTGCCATGATGGATGCGAAAAGTTGGGACGATATGAATCCAATAACCGAAACCAACAAACATAATAAGAGATAGGAAACCGTAGGAGAGACAGATATGGCCGCTGTGACACAGTTAGGATATGTAGGACTCGGAGTCAGCAACGTTGAGGAATGGGAACATTTCGCCACTGATATCCTGGGGTTGGAGAGCAACGGGGTAGACGAGGAAGGTAATCTGTCGCTGCGGATGGATGAATACAGCCACAGATTCATAGTCCAGCCGACTGGCAGGGACGACCTCGAGTTCGTAGGCTGGCAAGTTACCGACGAGCCTGCCCTCAGGGAGATGGTCGAGCAACTTCGTCAAGCAGGGATCGAAGTCACAGATGGGACGGAAGATGAGATAAGATCTCGCCGTGTGGAGGGAATGATCAAGTTCGACGACCCTGAAGGCACACGTACTGAAATATTCTACGGACCGCCTATAAGTTTTGACCGCCCATTCAATTCACCTCGAGCCGTCGGATTCGTTACGGCCGAGCAAGGTCTGGGCCACGTGGTCTACCACGTTGAAAATCTGGACCGAACAGTAAAATTCTATCGCGACGTTCTCGGCATGAAGATCAGTGACTTTATACGAAACCTAGCTTTCTTCCACTGCAATCCTCGTCACCATTCCTTGGCACTCATAGAAGCCAAATCGCCTAAGAAACTGAACCACTTCATGCTGCAAACCCAAAACATGAATGATGTCGGAGCGACCTACGACATGGTCCTGGATGGCGATATGACTCTAACAAGAGGACTTGGACGCCACACAAACGACCACATGACTTCTTTCTACATGAAGACACCATCGGGCTTCGATGTCGAGTACGGCTGGGGCGCTCGCACTGTGGACGATGAGACCTGGCAGGTGGTCCGTCATGAAAAAGGTAGCATTTGGGGCCACCGACCTGCCGTGGCCACCAAGTAACTCTCCGGAAAACGAAGGAACGGGCAAATGAATCTCGGCTATATCGGTACCGGGGTCATGGGAAACCCCATGGCCAAAGCCTTAATCGAAGCGGGACATTCAGTCACCGTTCACGACCTAAATCGTGAGTCGGCAACCAACCTGTGTGAGATGGGAGCAAACTGGGCGGATGATCCTCGCCAGCTATCTGAATCCAGCGAGGTGGTTTTTACTTCACTCCCCGGTCCGGTGCAAGCTGAAAACGTCCTAACTAACCCCGACACCGGAATTCTAAGTGGTCTAAGAGTCGGGGGCACGTGGGTAGACACCACGACCAATTCGCCGACCATGATCCACAAATTGGCATCTCTATGCAAACAGCGAGGCATAGAGATGCTTGACTGCCCTGTCAGCGGCCGAATCCCCAATATGACTATGATGGTTGGAGGCGACCAAGCGGTATTCAATAAACAACGACCGGTATTAGAGACAATGGGCAAAGAGGTGATCTATGTGGGCGGCACCGCTTCTGGATGCACCGCCAAGCTAGTCACTCAATACCTGGGATATTCCAATTTCATAGCAGGGATAGAAGGCATGTTGATTGGGGCCAAGGCTGGCCTAGATATGGATATTCTGGCACGTTTGATTCCCATCAGCGCCTCTGCCAGCGGCGTTATGGAACGCTCTATGGGAGTCGTATTAGACGGCACGTTCGCCTCTAATGGCACTCTAGACATCGTAGCTAAAGACCTACATCTAGCCTGCCAATTAGCCCGTGATGTGCAAGCTCCCTCCCGTATCGGTGACATCGTTGATGACGTACTACAGCGGGCCCAAGCGCAAGGATGGGGTCAAGAAGGATACCCGATAGTAGCTAAAGTCTTAGAACAGATGGCCAATTCGGAAGTCCGATCTGCAAAAACAAAATAAATACGTCTTGATCAAGGAGACTTTCTACGATGGCAACCATCAGTAAGCTACACAGCGTAAACGGTCAAGCCGCCGGCATGGTAGACCTAGATGCCGGTACTGTTAGTCGAGAGATTTTCGTCAGCCCTGACATCTATGACCAAGAGCAAGAACAGGTCTTTGCTCGAGCTTGGCTGTTCATAGGGCATGAAAGCCAAATCCCCAAACCAGGTGATTTCTTCGTGTCATCGATGGGAGAGGAATCAGTCATACTTTGCCGCGACCGGCAGGGTGAAATACATGTCTTCTTGAACTCTTGTACTCACCGGGGAATGAAGGTCTGTAGATACGATGAAGGTAACACCCCAGTGTTCAGTTGCCCTTATCACGGTTGGAGCTTCGCAACTGATGGCAAATTGGTGGGCGTTCCATACTTCAAAGACGCCTATAAAGAGAATTTAGACAAGTCCAAGTGGGGTCTGCCTGAAGTCTCTCAGATGTGCAATTATCGGGGCGCTATCTGGGCAACGTGGGACAAGAACGCCCCTTCGTTTCAGGAGTATATGGGTGGGTTCTTGACCTATCTTGATTTCCTGCTAGACACGTGGGACGGCGCCGGTGGAGAGGTAGAGGTTTTCGGTGGAGTGGAGAAATGGGTCATCCCGTGCAATTGGAAGTTCCCATCAGAGAACTTCATTGGCGATCGGTACCACAACATAAGCCATCGGTCAGTTGATCTCGTTGGCCAAGGCCCAAGTGGCAGTGGCCGACGCGATACACAAGAGCGAGAGGGAGCAACTGCGCTTGATATATCTTTCCCAGAGAGAGGCCACGGCACGATAACATTCCTCCGGCCAGATGACGCTGTGATACCGTCTTACCAACACTCCAAAATAGTCTCAGAGTACTTTGCCCACTGTGAATCCGAGCGCCGCAAGAATTACGGCCAGTGGGCCCGGCTAGTACCAGGCCCTAGCACCGTCTTCCCTAACATGTCATACCTTCCGCGCCAGCCTCGCACAATATCCGCGTGGCATCCACGAGGACCCAATAGCCATGAGGCTTGGCGTTGGTTCCTTGTAGATAAATCGGCCCCAGCTGAGGTCAAGGAATTTCTCCGCCATTATTACATCAGCTACTCCGGCCCCTCAGGTCTCACTGAGCAGGACGACATGGAGAACTGGAACTACGCTCACAATGCTAGCCAAGGAGTAATCGCCCGCCGTTTTCCATACAACTATCAGATGGGCATGGGTTCCGATGGTCCTCCAGTGAACACTGACGGCCTAGATATGCCAGGGCAAATCAGAAACGTGACCGCAGCCAAAGCCGCTGAGCATAATCAACGCGGATTCTACCAACGCTGGTCGGAGTTTATGACAGCCCCCGACTGGAATAATCTGGCAACTTGGCGCAACGGAAAAGGCCACTAAATTGGAAACGATCCCACATCAAAACGAATCGGAATATAACGACCAGACAAACTTAAAAGAATCCAACATACACAAGGCCAAATCATGACAACGACCGAGTCAGCGATCGCCAATCTGCTTCTAAAGGAAGAGGTCTCAGAATTTCTTTTCGAAGAAGCGGAGATCCTGGACGAAAGAAACTTCGAAAAATGGCTGGACCTACTCACCGATGACATCCGGTATTGGATGCCCATGCGTCGCAACGTGAAATCGAACGAATTAGACCGCGAGTTCACACGCGAAGGGCAAGACATCAATTGGTTCGATGAAGGTAAGGACACACTAGAACGCCGAGTGCACCAGATACTGACAGGAGTCCACTGGGCCGAAGAGCCCCTTTCCCGAATCCGACACTTCATAACCAATGTCCAGATCAACAACGCGACGCCGACCTTTTCAGATGCTAGAGAGGTATCTACGCGCTGCAGATTCCTTATTTACCGGAACCGGGTCGAAACCGAGACAGATATTCTTATCGGTAAACGCGAAGACGTTCTCAGAAAGGTCGATGGATCTTGGAAGGTTGCGGAACGTAAGATCATATTGGACCAGAATGTACTCTTGGCGAAGAATCTCACGTTTTTTTTCTAGCGTTAATTTCAGATCGCACATACATTCCTTGAATCATCTTAAATCCCTGTACGCCTTTGGATGACTAGCGGAATGTGAGACAGGAGGTCCCAAAATGGCAGATGTAGTAAACCTGATAACCTTGGCGGAAGGTTCTAAAGTGGCCACGACAGCAGGTGCAACTGTCGAAATAGTAGACAATCCCAAAGACGGAGTATGGGTCTTTGGAAAATACCTAATTTGCCCCGAAGACCCTTCTTTAGTAGGCAATGAAGATATGTTCTTCGCTCAAGATATAGTGGAAGTTTTGGAATGATGACTGACTCCGCGGCCAGCCGCCCGAGCTCCGAAGAATTGAAAGATGCCTTTCAGGCAGGTTTTAACTCGATTGATGACGGCGACGGGTTCTACCACGGGTTCCACAAGTACTTGCAACAGCTGGGCTTCGTAGTCCGTGAAGACATACCTTGCACGTGCTCCGACAACGGATCACACGGTCACCAGCCTGAATGCCGATGGATAAAGGCATGACCACAGTTACCCCTTTATTAGCCGTCACGCTTTAAAGAGATCAAGCGCATTGTGACGTGTGATCCGGCCCTGATCTTCGTGGCTCAGGCCGACGTTACCTACTGCATCCATCAGCCCCCCACTCATGGCAGACCAAACCCAATCAGAGCCAAGAAGTATATGTTCCGGTCCGGCCATGTCTAACAACAATTTTAGAGACCGCGGATTAATCGTGACGGTATCGTAATACAACATAGACATGTAATCTTCCGGACCGTCCTTCTGAAGGTCCATTACCTTTTCCATGCCCCGGCGGTAAGCAACATCCACCCTTCCAATCAAGAAAGGTAATGCGCCGCCGCCGTGGCAGAGCATCAGCTTCAAGTTAGGATGACGGTCTAATAGTCCCGAGTGAATGAGCTTAGCAGCCAAGATTGTGGTATCCAACGTCCGCCCCATGCTGAATGCCATATAGTTAGGACCCACGTGCGGCCACTTACTGTGAGAGGCGCCGTGCAACATTACCGGCACCTCTAAGTCTTCAGCCGCTGCCCATAGTGGCTCCATACCACCGTCTCCCACGTCTATGTCTGCCGGATCGCTAGGCAGCATCGCCCCCAACATTCCCAGCGTATTCACGGCATATTCCAGCTCCTTGGCTGCCTTATTTCCATCTTGCATAGGGACTGCCGCAATAGCCCGGAAAGCCGACCCGGCATCTATGGCAGTTTGCGCCATATGCTCATTCAACAGCCGTACCCAATCGCCTTCTTTGTCGGGAGCCATGGTGTAGCCTTGTATGTCAAGCCAAGCCGCCATGTACTGGGACCCAACACCGTTCTCTTTCATCCATTCGCTCCGAGCCACGGTGTCAGACAGACTTCCACCCGCAGCTCGTAAAGTAGGGAGGCCGGGAAACGTTAGCGCGTGACCGGCGTCAGTTTCCTCTACCCCAACTCCGAACGCTTTAGCCGACTTCTGGACTTCTTTCAAAAAACTTGTAGGCGCAATATGAGCGTGAACGTCTATGAAACCTTGAGGTGTCTCCTGTGACATGAGGCCTCCAACCATACTGATAAACAGGCATAATTTTCCAGGTTTTGGCGATTGCCGCGCCTGAGGATATATTTGGCAGCTATCGACGTCAAGGTTCATAGTTATCTGTATAATTGGCGGAAATATACTAGCTTCCTGCCGGATTCAAAAAGATACAACTGGACCGAAGCTGATTGGAAGGAGCACCTGATGCCCCAACGTAAAGATGGCGGCGACGCAGTCCTAGAAGCCTTGCGTAAACTCGATGTCGACTACATCATTTCCTCGCCCGGCTCCGAGTGGCCCTCGGTATGGGAAGCGCTGGCACGTCAGGTTATAAATGAAGAACCCGGCCCCAAGTACATAAACACTTGGCATGAAACACTGGCTGTAGCCATGGCCCAGGGTTACACCCGCATGACCGGTCGAATGCAAGCTGTCCTGCTTCATGCTGGGGTTGGAGTGCTCCAAGGTTCCATGGGCATACACGGAGCGTTCCAAGGTGAGATTCCCATGCTAGTAGCGTCAGGAGAGACTGCCAGCTATGGAGAAGCCGACGGATTCGACCCTGGCCCACAGTGGCTGCGCAACCTGAGCATTGTCGGAGGACCCAACCGTCTGGTCGACTCCATAACCAAGTGGAGCAGCAGGGTCACCAGCTCTGAAGTAATATACGAGACCTTCAGCAGGGCTGGAGAGATGGCCCAGCGGACACCCAAAGGACCCACGTTCTTGAACGTGCCCATGGAAACCATGCTTGAAGAGTGGACGCCTCCTGCCAAGTTCAACAACAAACCCACGGCACCCAAGACCCGGCCTGAGTCATCAGCCGTCGAAGCCATAGCCGATTTAATTATTAACAGTAAGAACCCCGTAATATTGGCCGACTCCGCTGGCAAGAGCCTAGAAGGTTTTAAAGCGTTGGTCGATCTAGCGGAAACGATGAACATTCCGGTGTTTGAATCCGAAGGTCCTGGTTATTCAAATTTCCCAACCAATCACCCACTACACAACGGGTACGACCTAAAGCCCAGATACAGTGAGTTCGACCTGTTCTTGGTAGTGGGCTGCCGCGCCCCTTGGTATCCGGCGAGTAAGAGCCCAGCGAATGGCACGATCGTAGTCATAGATGAAAACCCAATCAAAGAATTCATGGTCTATCAAGACCTAAGTGCAGACTATTATCTAGAGGGTGATATTGCGCTTTCACTAGAACTGCTGACGGATGCCTTCAAAGCCAAAGGCGGAAAAGCTCGAGACTACGCCGGCAACAGGGACGTTTGGACTAAATACCGGGACGTGAGCGACACGGCGACCAACGCCAGTCCTATCGATGTCACAGTACTCTGCAAATCGCTTAGCGAGAACTTGCCATCCGACACGGTATACATCGACGAGACCATCTTGCACCGGCCTCAGATTCTTCGATGCATAGAACGAGAGAATCCACAAAGTTACCTGCGCCCGGCCGGAGGCCTAGGCCAGGGACTCGGAACGGCTCTAGGCGTCAAATTAGCTGCTCCCAACCGCCCAGTGGTTGCGCTCATGGGCGATGGTTCGCTCCTATACAACCCCATAACCCAAGCTTTAGGTGTGGCTAGGGAGAGTGAGCTACCAATCTTGATCGTAGTGTTCAATAACACAAGCTATGCTGCCATGAAGCGACTCCACCTGTCGTTCTATCCTGATGGCGACGCCGCTAAGTCGGGCATATTTCACGGAGTAGACATCCCGGGCCCCGACTACCAGGAACTGACTTCGCCCTTCGGTGGACACGGAGAACGAGTTGAAGACCCAAAGCGGCTTGCCGGCGCCATAAAAGACGCCCAAGCCGCTGTTGCCGAAGGAAAAGTTGCTATATTGGACGTTGCTCTATCTGGATAACAGTGCGCAAATAAATCCAGGATAATAAAAACCTAAGTAGTGGCCGGTGTTACCGCCGACTACTTAGGCGGTCACCAAGGATCGCTGTCCACCCGTCCTACTGTAGTTGTAGATTCAAAATCTAATCCCGACACGACGTCACGGCTAAACCGACACTTGCCCCAGTTTGTATGGGACACCGGTATTACGCGGCCATATCCTCGTCTATAAGCTGAGCAACCTGGAGATTGACTTCCCCGCCCTCGGCCTTCATTCGTTCTGAAACCCGTTGCCGACGAACTTCTGAATGATTCTGATTCAGTTTCCATTTGCCTTTTAGGTCAGTGATTTCAATCTGAAAGCCTACGATTCGCTTAAACATCTGATCCGCATATTCCGTGGTGTAGTCCATTTCCCAAGGCTTAGGTTGTGAAGATTCGTGCAGATCTGTCAAATGGCTCACGCTCTCTTCTATATCTGACCGGCCCTCTAACGCTTTAAAGATGCCAATTGCGTGAACCGCCACATAATCCCAGGTTGGTACCACATTATCCTCTTGGTACCAGGTAGGTGAGACGTAAGCGTGCGGACCGTGGAAGACCACCATCACCTGCTGACCATCAGCGTACCGCCACTGCCGGTTAGCTTTTGCCATATGTCCGTAGATTAAACCCTGACCACCAACTTTTTCATCTATCATGAATGGCAAATGGCTGGCCATCGGTTCTTCTCCAGTATGGGAAAACAAGATGCCGAAGCTATTGGCATGCATAAACGCAAACAGCTTAACCCGATCTTCTTGAGCGTAATATCTAGGTACGTACATAACGATCCTCAGCCAATTAACTAAATGATTAAAGTATTCTACTACCGTGACGGTGTCGACTGATGTTGCCACCCATCCAGCCCTCTGTTACGCTTCCCGCACCTAGATATGGAAGTGACCTAATTGACCGCTACTCCTGGGATCAGAGCCGACCTGTATGTCACCTGCATAATAGACCAGTTGTATCCCAACGTCGGGGTAAGCGCCGTTAAGGTTCTACGCCGCCTTGGAGTCACAGTAGGATTCCCTGAAGGGCAGACCTGCTGCGGGCAGCCGGTTTACAACACAGGATTCCAAAACCAGGCCCGAACTTTAGCCAAACGTGTCTTGGCGCAATTTAGAGATAGCGAATACGTAGTCGTCCCTTCTGGTTCTTGCGCCGCCACCATACGAGTCTTCTATCTGGAGCTGTTCGCGGATGACCCAGAATTGCTAGCAGAAGCCAAAATTCTGGCGTCCAAAACCTATGAATTCTCGGAGTTCTTGGTAAACGTTTTAAACGTCCAAGACGCGTCCGCCTGCGGAGCCGTTCACAAAGGGACCGTGACATACCACCCGAGCTGCCACCTGTTGCGTGAATTAGGCGTCAAAACTGAACCAGCGAAACTCCTTAGCTCCGTCCCTGGCTTGGAGAGTAGAGACCTTAACGGTGCCGAGATATGCTGTGGTTTCGGAGGTACTTTCTCTGTCAAATTCCCGCATATTTCCGAGGGCATGGTTACAGACAAAATCACCAACGTACAAAACAGCGGAGCCGAAACATTAGTAGCTTGTGACATGAGTTGCTTAATGAACATGGGCGGCGCGTTGAATAGGCAAGGATCTAACATCAAAATTAGGCACCTAGCCCAGATCCTAGACTCAGACTCGGATTAGGAATTCAATATATTGCCAGAAATAAAGACACAGGACTTCTCCGCCGCGTCCGTTGCAGCTATCCAGAATCCCAAACTCCGCCGGGCCCTGGATCGAGTAGCATCCGGATTTGAGGTCGCCCGCTTGGATCGAGTCGCTGAAGCCACTCCGGAAATTTGGGACGCTTGGAGACAACAAGCTCGAGACATCAAGATACACACAATAGAGCACCTGGACTATTACCTGGACTTGTTATACACAAATGTCACCGCCGCCGGGGGCCAACTCCATTTCGCAAAAGACGCAGACCAGGCGAACGAGATCGTTGCACACATAGCTCGCACCAGGAACGTCAAAGTTGCCACCAAAAGCAAAAGCATGGTCTCTGAAGAGTTGGCCCTGAACCCAGTCTTGGAGTCCATAGGGGTCGAGGTATGGGAGACAGACTTAGGTGAGTACATCATTCAGCTGGCGGAAGAGACCCCTTCTCACCTAGTTGCACCGGCGTTACACAAGTCCAAGGAAGACGTAGCCGAACTATTTTCTGAGAAGCTCGGCATTCCCTACGACGAGGACATATACCACATGGCCGCTACGGCCCGCGAGGTCCTCCGAGACAAATTCATGGAAGCTGACCTAGGCATTAGTGGCGCTAATTTCGTTGTCGCGGAAACCGGCTCTCTTGTCATTATCACAAACGAAGGCAACGGCCGTTTATCCACCTCAGCTCCCCGGATACATATCGGTATCACTGGGATGGAAAAGGTCATTCCATCCATGCAAGATCTGTCAATATTCCTACGCCTGTTGCCCCGTTCAGCCACCGGTCAAAGAATCACAAGCTACGTCAGCATGACTACCGGTCCGCGCCGCTCCGATGATGAGGACGGGCCTGAAGAATTCCATCTCGTACTGGTAGACAATGGTCGGTCCCGTATGTTGGCCGATCCCGCTCTGCGGGAAGCCTTGTATTGCATACGTTGCGGGGCTTGTTTGAATATCTGTCCAGTCTATGCACGCATAGGCGGCCACGCGTATGGTTGGGTATATCCAGGCCCCATAGGCGCGGTAGTTTCTCCAATGCTTGTTGGGTTGAAACAGGCCAAGGAACTGCCTCAAGCGTCAAGCCTCTGCGGCGCTTGCCGAGAGGTCTGTCCTATCAAGATCGACATACCAAGGATGCTCTTAGACCTGCGCAAAAAGACTGCGGAGAGCCCTGACCTAAACATACGGTCGGCGCCTAAATCTGAACGCATCTTGGCTAGTCTGTTCTCAAGTCTTATGAGTAGTCCTCGTCTGCTTAGCACCGCGGTAGGGTTTGCAAATCTACTCCAAAAAACTGAACGGATTCTGCCTTTCTCGCACCTTACGAAAGACCGCAAGTGGATCAGAAATTCTTTGGTTCCCCCTCTATCAAGGTGGACCCGTTCAAGAGACCTACCTGCCCTGCCCAAGCAAACTTTCCGCGATATCTGGAATAAGGAGCTGTCCCGTGACGACTCCTGAATCTCTCGGCACACCCAAATCCGAATTCCTAGATGGCGTCCGGCAAGCTCTCGGTCGGGCAAACATTCCGCCGTCAGAGCCATATCCCCGTCTTACCGAAACCATTCCCGAACTAGAACAGCAGGCAGCCGAGGTTCGCAGCCGATTAGCCAATAACTTACCAAACCTCTTGGACAGACTAGCCGATATGGCGGCCAAAGGCGGCTGGAACGTCTACCGAGCTAGAGGACCAGAGGAAGCTATCGGACATGTAGAAGAGATCGTTAAAAAATCGGGTGCCACTACAGTGGTACGATCTGCTCAATCAGTCTTCGAACAGGTGCCTCTGGACGCAGCATTAGCAAGCCAAAACATCACAATAACAACGGCGGCCCATGATAACGAAAACCCTAGGGAATCGCTCCGGGAAACTATACGGCAATCAGATGTCGGTATCACCGGCGCTGATTACGTATTGGCCGAAACAGGAACGCTAGTTGTCTTGCCTCGTAAAGGCTTAAGCCGACTGGTTTCTCTGGTTCCGCCGGTACACATTGCATTAGTCCGTGCCGAAGACCTGGTAGAAACCCTAGACGATCTGTTCTTGTTGCGGCGTCTGGAGTATCATCAACAAAATGGAGAGATGGGTAGTTACCTTAACTTCATAACGGGACCCAGCCGCACAGCCGACATAGAGATGACCATCGTAACCGGGGTTCACGGTCCCAAAGAAGTCCACATGGTTATCATTGACTGACAACTGAATCCGCTCCCATTCAGAGTACTCGTAGCCTACGCGCCATTCTTGATGTACTAGATAACCAAAGGTGAAAAATGCCACTACGCGTTGGATTCTCGGAGTTCCGCAAACAGATGCTTGAACGTGATTTGCAAGCCATCGAAGAAGTCATCCCGATCCTAGGTGTTGAGAAAGTGATACTTACTGGTGACATGGCTGCAGGAGAATATAAACCCGACACCAAAATCGAACTGATTATCGTCCATGACACTGAGTATTCATTCGGAAGACGTGCCGATTTCTTCTCATATCACCTGCCCAGTTCCGTAGATATAGATACCTTAGTCTACACTCCGACGGAGTTTGATGAGATGAAAGAGAAGTTACCGGCGCTAGCCAAAGCCTGCCGCGAAGGACGGGAGATATTTAACAATGCCTGATTATCTATCCGAAGGCGCGCGCTGGCTGCGCCAAGCCGAACAAGATCTGGATGACGCCCGCTATCTCAAAGAAGGTGGCCGTCATAACCTGGCATGTTTCATGGGACAGCAGGCGGCCGAAAAAGCGATTAAAGCTTATCTGTACCACAAGCGCGTGGAAGACGTCTGGGGGCATTCGCTATTGGATCTATGTGAAGACGCCAAACTTTTCGACATGATGTTTGACACGATGAAGTCAGAAGCTCGGCAATTAGACAAGTATCATTACATCACCCGTTACCCAGAATTCCTACCAAGTGGGACTTCATTTGATGCGTTCAACGAGATCGATTCAGAGCGATCCATCGAACTTTCTACACAAGTAGTGGAATTCACCAAAGAACGGATAGTGTAGATGGCCTCAAGAGTGGATCCTCTTCTTCCGGATCAATTCGGTCCGTTGCAAGGGGTACGCATCCTCTCCACTGGCACCATAGTCGCCCAACCTTACGCCGCGGCCCTCGCCGCGGAAATGGGCGCAGAAGTCATTCAAATCGAACGGCCCGGCGTCGGAGACGTAACCCGAGGCATAGGTGTTCACAACGATGACGGAACCGGGCTCCATCTCAATAGCCTCTGGCTTCAAGACCGTCGCAATACATTTTCAATCACCTTAGATTTCTCTTCGATTGAAGGAAGAGAATTGTTCCTCCGGTTGATCCCCAACGTAGACATCTGGATGGAAAGTTCCAAGGCAGGTACTTATGCCAAATGGGGGCTAGATGATTCAGCTGTACTAGCCATCAATCCGTCGATCGTCATCACTCATGTATCAGGATACGGCCAGACGGGTCATCCCGACTATCTATCGCGGGCTTCCTATGACCCTATTGGACAGGCCTTTGGCGGAACCATGGCTATTACAGGTTCACCCGAACCTGAACCTCCTATCACCGCTAGACCGCTAGCGGCAGACTACACTACGGCACAGATGTGTTTGTGGTCGACCCTGGCTGCCTACATCCATGCTCTTCGCACTGGCAAAGGGCAAGTCATCGACCTAGCCCAGTACGAGGCT